>WSSedB1CaDRAFT_10000645_pt1 | contig 14533 bp, 15 predicted proteins | sample WetSurSB1Cattail_FD_9460 | JGI IMG/M metagenome (IMG submission 9460)
TTCCGTATGCTTGCTCCTCGACATCTTCCGCTCCTTCTCCAATCTACAAATTCGTAGTCAGATCTGTGCGGATTTTGGGGGGCAGGTCAGGACAGCGATTTGATCAAGACGTGCGAAGCCTCTCCGGACACGATGATCACGCTGATCAACGGCGAAAAACTGATTGTTCGCGAAGAGCTGAAGCAACTGACGCTGCGCGTGCAGAACTATCGAGCAAAGCTGCTTGCGGCTGCGGCCGAGGAGATGCCGGGCCGTAACGCAGCCGGAACAATCGAGCTTTGTGCGAGCCTCGAGTCCGGCGAACGCACAGAGCAAGCGACTCGGGCCGCGCAGGATTCCTTTTGCCGCGATCATTGAGGTTCTCTTCTGTTATCCGCAGGCAATCTTGAGCGAGGAGCATAGATAGATGGACAAAGCGAGCGTGGGTGGAGTAATTCTTGCAATTGCCGGAATTATGGCAGGCCTGCTGATTGAGGGTGGCAACCTTGGACAGATTCTGCAACCCACGGCTGCGCTCATCGTTTTTGGCGGCACCATGGGCGCAGTGCTTGTGCAGTACCCTCTTACCACTGTAGGTGCGGCGTTTCGGAAACTGGTGCACGTGTTTGCCGCGCCGCGCAAGGAGAATGACAAGCTTATCAGTCTCCTGGTGGACTTTGCCAACAAAGCGCGCCGTCAGGGTGTGGTGTCGCTGGATGCAGATCTAAATACCATCAACGATCCGTTTCTTCGTCAGGCCGTGACGCTGGCCGTGGATGGCACCGAACCAACTGATCTGCGCAAGATCATGCACGTGAATCTTGAAGCGATCAGCGAGCACGACGACCAGCTTCCTGCAGTATTCGAGGCTGCCGGTGGCTTTTCGCCTACGATCGGGATTCTGGGTGCGGTACTGGGACTTATCCAGGTGATGCAACACCTGGATAATATCCAGGAAGTAGGGCGAGGCATTGCAGTGGCATTTGTGGCCACCATCTATGGTGTGGGCGCGGCCAACCTGTTCTTTCTGCCCTTTGCGGGCAAGATGCGGATGCAATTGCGGGAAGATCACCAGCGCCGCGAAATGATGCTGGAAGGAGTGATCTCAATTCTCGAAGGAATGAACCCGCGCATACTGCAGGTGAAGCTGGCCGGCTTCCTGAAGGATGCCGCTCCGATTGAGTCCAATCCCAAGCGCGATCGAGAGCGTGTGGCATGAATATGCGAGAGCGCAAGGGACGGGTAAACCACGAGCGTTGGCTTGTTTCCTACGCGGATTTTATTACCCTGCTGTTCGCGTTCTTCGTGGTGCTGTATGCCTTTGCCAAGGCTGACGAGCGGAAGCAGACACAGGTGTCAGAGGCGATCGACACTGCATTCCGCTCGTTCGGTGTGCTGTCCGACGCGACGAAGGAGACGCCACCCGAGCAGAATGCATACACGGCTACGGGGTTGCCTTCAACTCCTCCGGCGACGATCGCGGGCGAAAGCGTGCTGACACCAGGCAAGGTGAAAGAAGACCTGGATCATATTCGCAAAGAGCTGCAGCAATCGCTGGCGAAGCAGATCGCTGAACACAGTGTGACTATCCACATGGGGCGCGACGGGCTGGTGATCAGTCTACGCGAAGCAGGCTTCTTCGACAGCGGTTCCGCGACGCCGCACCCGGAGGCAACGTCAACACTGAAGAAGATCTCCGCTTCATTGAACACGATGCCCTACGATGTACGGGTGGAAGGACATACAGACAACGTTCCGATTCATAATGAGGAGTTCGACTCCAACTGGGAACTTTCGTCGGCGCGAGCCACCCACGTTGCGCGGATCCTTCTGGAATTGCGCTCGATTCCACCGGACCGACTTTCAGCGGCAGGCTATGCGGAATTTCATCCGCTGGCAGGAAATGATACGGCCGAGGGGCGCGCAACGAATCGTCGAGTTGATCTGGTTATCCTGCCGCGCACACGCATCGTCCTTGGAGCGCTGCCGAAAGTGCGACAGTGGAGGATGCAGGCACAAAACAAGGCGGCGCATGGGCGAGAATCACAGACCGGTGATCCGAAGAGTTGAGAGCGCTGCGGAGTGCGCAGATAGGAGCACTGGCTGCGCTACTCGATGCCGAGGACTTTGACGATGACGCGTTTGCGGCGCTGGCCGTCGAACTCCGCATAGAAGACCCGTTGCCAGGTGCCGAGGTCGAGACGGCCGTTGGTTACAGGCAGCGTGGTCTCGTGGTGCAGGAGCAGCGACTTCAGGTGTGCATCGCCATTGTCTTCGCCAGTTTGGTGATGCTTGTAGTCCGGCCGCGCGGGAGCCAGTTCCTCAAGCCACTTGCCGATGTCCTCGATGAGGCCGCTCTCGTGATCATTCACATAGACGGCGGCGGTGATATGCATAGGGGAGACAAAGCAGAGACCGTCCTTGACACCGCTGCGGATGACGATTTGCTCGATCCTGTCTGTGATGTGAACCATCTCGCGGCGCTTCTTCGTTTCAAAGACAAGGTACTCGGTATAGCTCTTCAATTTGTCCCTCCGGGTGCGCGTGCCAGGCAGGGCCGCGTCTCAGCCTTTATCCTAAAGACAGCCGTGAACGATTCGTACAAATCCGATTCCGAGAGGTTGCTGCACAAGGGCCTCGACCTGCTGGCTGCCGACTCCCCTGCTGAGGCTGCCGAGGCATTTCGCGCAGCGCTTGCCGCCGACGAAACCAACTACGAGGCACACCATGGGCTGGTGCGTGCGCTGCGCGATGCCGGACGGTTGGAGCAGTCAGTGGGTGCGGCTTTGGCGCTGACCGCGCTTACTCCGCTCGATCCGCTTGCCCACACGGCGCTGTCGATTTCGCTGCAGACGGCTGGGCATATTCCGGAGGCGGAGGCAGCGGCGGCGAAGGCGCGCGTGGCGGAGTGGAAGATTCTGCTGAAGACGCCGCCGGGCGAGGAGCGGCGGGGATGAAGCCGCAGCTGACCCGCGGCGCCGCTCGGCGCCTGCGGCAGATGCACGACCAGTTGCTGACAGCTTATGGGCCTCAAAACTGGTGGCCGGCAAAGACACCATTTGAAGTGATTGTGGGCGCGTACCTTACGCAGAACACTGCGTGGCGCAGTGTGGAGCGCTCATTGGCGCAACTGCATGAGGCAGAGGTGCTTGGAATAGAAGGGCTCCGTGCCGTGCCCTTGCGCAGACTGCAGGAACTGATCAGGCCCACCGGGTTTGCGTCGCGCAAGGCTCCCGCGCTGAAGGCGTTTTTGGCGCTGCTGGATACGGAGTTTGGCGGCTCACTGGAGGCGATGGCAGCAACTCCGACGGAGGCACTCCGGCTGAAGCTGCTGGCCCTGTGGGGTGTTGGCCCTGAGACGGCTGACGCCATTCTACTCTACGGCCTTGGACACGCGATACCGGTAGCGGACGAGTACCTGCGGCGGATCGCCGAGCGGCATGGTTTGCTGGACCCTGCGCCCCGGCGTGATCGGCTCGGCTACGCCGCGCTCGTGGAGCTGACCACGAATGCCTTTGGCGAGGATCCCGCCTCCAGCCGACCTCAGCAGTACAACGAGTTCCATGCTCTGACGGTGGCCGTAGGAAAAGCGCACTGCGGACGGGTTGCAAACTGCACCAACTGCCCACTCAACTATGACGCGCATAAGCTCCCGTAGTTCTAGGAGGGCGGGGACGAAATAAAGTAAGTATCCCCCGGCAGAGCCGGGGGGCCTCCCACGCTTAGCTAGCACGCTGACTGGTACGGTGAGTGGCAATTACCTTGCCAGTCTGCTGACCGATCGGCTGGGGTACACAGTGAACACCGGCGAAGCCTACTACAAAAGCGGCTGCGCCTCGACGGGTTCGGATGCATGCGTATTTCCAAATGCCACGATTCCGCAGGCGACGTAGTCGGCTCCGGCAAAGGCGCTGCTTCAATACATTCCCCAACCGAACGTTGGAACGGAGACCTTCTCCGACTCAAGTGAGAACGAGACACTGGGCGACAACAAGGCTGCGCTGCGTCTGGTCTGGATGACGCAATTGGGTAACTTCTCGGCCTACTACTTCCGAGACGGATACGATCTGGACAATCCCTACCCAACCGGGCAAGGCGGCGCGAGTGTTCAGGGCTTCAATGCTGTTTCGCGTGGGCGAGCGCAGCTAATGAATCTGGGCTGGACTCTGCCCTCGGGAACAACGCTTGTGAACGAACTGCACTACAGTATTCTGCGTGATTCGCACCGCATCGGGCAGCCTGTGGGCGGAGTGGGACCGACACTGGCTTCGCAGGGGTTTGTGACGGGCGAGAACACGCTGGGGATCGTGGCGCTAAATCCAAGCATTGAAGGAATAGAAAGTATTGCGCTCAACGACTTCACTTTCGGTGTGGACACAACCGGCGAACGCCAGGTAAACAACACGTATCAGATGTCCGAAGGTCTGTCGAAGGTGCTCGGCAAACACACGCTGAAGGTTGGCGCGAACGTTCACTGGACCAGTTGGACATTAATTCAAACTCGATCAACAACCGCTCATTCGTCTTCCATGGCACGGAGACGGGGCTCGACTTTGCCGACTACCTGATCGGCGTGGCCAGCACTTACGAGCAGGGCGATGCGAGCGGCTTCTATATTCGCAACAAATATGCGGGACTGTATGCGCAGGACAGTTGGCGGGTTCGGCCCAACCTAACGCTGAACTACGGCGTGCGCTGGGACATGTTGCCGCCGTGGAGTGAGAAGTACAACCAGCTGCAAACCTTTGTGCTGGGCGAACAGTCAGCGGTCTATCCTGGTGCGCAAGAGGGAATCGTTTTCCCCGGCGACAAGGGTGTAGTCTCTTCGTTGACGCCGACCAAGTGGACCAACTATTCGCCTCGTGTGGGTGCTGCGTGGTCGCCGAACTTCAACGATCACTGGCTGGAGCGCATGTTTGGTGCCCCGGGGCAAAAGCAGCGTCCACGCTGGATTCGGGATGTTCTACACGGCATTTGAGGGACTGTTTGCGGGCATCATGAGCGCGTGCGCTCCTTACGGATATGACTACGACAGCACGGTGGGCGAGCCGCTGTTCGACGAGCCGTTTCTGGGAGCGAGCACGGGCAAGACGAATGGCCAGCCCTTGCCTTCTCCCATTCCGGCTTTCGGCGCGTCGCCAAGCCACCCGAACACAACCGTCGAATGGACGAAGTACGAGCCGATCACCGGCGACCCGTCCTTCTACTATCGCAACACTACGCCTTACATGGAGAGCTACACATTCTCACTGGAGCGCGAGCTTCACCCAGGCACAGTGCTGAACCTCTGATATGTGGGCGCGCAGAGCCACCACCTGCTGGCGCTCATTCCGGCGAACCCGGGTGATCCTACCAAGTGCCTCAGTGTGAACGATGCTAGCGAGGTACAAGCGGGCACGAGCACGTGCGGTCCCTTCAGCGAGGGCGCGTGTTCACCAAGGTGGATGGCACAACCGTGCAGGTGCGCGGACCGTTCGGTCCCCTCTTCGATGGCATCACGTATCAAAAGACAATCGGCGGAAGCAACTACGACGCACTGGAAATTACGCTCAAGCGCCAGAGCCGCAATGCCGAGCTGTTGGCGGCCTACACGTTCAGCAAGTCAATTGATAACTCGTCCAGCCTCGCCAAAGAGGTGAACCCTCTTAACCCAGCGTGGAGCCGCGCGATCTCTGCGTTCGATGTGCGGCACAACCTCGTATTGGCTACAGCGTCACGTTGCCTTTAGCTGAACTTGCGCGGCGGAAGAATGCATGGACGGGAAACTGGGTTATCTCAGGCGTCACACGCTTCAGCACGGGTATGCCGGTGACGCTATTCAATAACGACGACACGTCCCTCGTTGGTTCGATGCCGAATGGCATTAACAACAACGGCGTAGACACACCGAATGTGGCCGCGGGCAACCTGCAAGTGAACCTCAATCCAAGGAAGGGATGCACGGCGTTCAACACAGCGCTGATTACAATTCCTGATGAGGGCGCGGAGGGCAACGCGCGGCGGCGGTTCTTCTACGGACCAGGCATGGAGAACTTCGATATGTCGCTTGAAAAGAAGATGACGATCAGGGAAGCCCGCACTCTGACGGTACGGGTTGAATCCTTCAATGTCTTTAACCATGCGCAGTTTTTTGGACCTAACGCGGTGAACGGCAACCCGGGCAGCTCCAATTTTGGAAAGATCGTGACCGCGAACGCTCAACGCGAATTGCAGTTGGCGGCTAAGTTCACGTTCTAGTCTGCCTGGGCTTCAACGGATAGCGAACTGTGCTTTTTGTGCGGCAGGCTTCACACGTGCCGTAGATTTGGAAGCTGTGGCGTATGGTCGCGAAGTGAAAATCGCGACCGATGCGCTGCTCGATCTCGTCGATTTCCGGGGCGAAGAACTCGATTGATTCGCCGCACTGGGTGCACACCATATGGTGATGCGTGCGGCGATTCAGACCGTGCTCGTAACGCGCGACACCGTCGTGGAACTCAACCTCAGAGGCCAATCCGCATTGCGCGAAGAGCTTGAGCGCGCGATAGACGGTGGTATAGCCGATGGCGGGATCTTGCTTCTTCACCAGTCCGTACAATTCTTCGGTAGAAAGGTGCTCGCGCATACCCATGAAGATATTCAGAATAGTGTCGCGCTGAGTACTATGTTTGAGTCCGAGGCGGGCCAGGTACTCACGCAGGATTAGCTTCGCTTCCTCAAGTGCAGCGCGGGAGTCTTCCTGATCATCCACCCGCCTCTCCGGCATATTGCTTCTCGCGCCTCCCGCTGTGTTTGGATTATAGAGCGTGCAACTTGGCGGCCGCTGCAATGCCTCAGCGCCGGAAGCGCATAAAGAGATAGGCGAGCACGGAGAGAACGACACTCAGGAACAGAGAAGTGCCGAGCGGAAGAAAAACCGCAAACGTTTTTCCGCGCCAGGCAAAGTCGCCCGGCAGCCGGCCGAGTAGCAGGCCAAATCGGCCCGCCAGGAGCATCACGATTCCGACTAGCACGAGCGCCAGTCCTATCTCCAATAGCGTTTTGCCTAGTTCCTGCATCCTCTGCCGCCCCGTGTTTACTTCGGATAGGATACAGAGAACCGGGCGCTGCAGAGGCAGGCGCTGCGCGGAAAGGTTGCTGGATGCGTATTTTCAGCTTGATTGCCGGAATCTCTTGTCTGTTATTCGTACTGTTCGATGCGTTTCAGACGATCATTCTGCCGCGCCGTGCAGTGGGGCGATTCCGTATTACGAATCTTTTCTACTTGCTCACATGGAAGCCGTGGACTCAGCTCGCGCGGCGGGTGCGTCATGCAGGCAGACGGGAATCCGTATACAGCTACTACGGGCCGCTTTCGCTGATACTTCTGTTGATGGTGTGGGCCGGCGGGCTGCTGCTGGGGTTTGCTCTGATCACGTACTCGCTTGGTAGCCTATTTCACGATCCGATGCTGCCGCCGGGCTTTGTAACCGACATCTATGTCAGCGGCACTACGCTATTCACACTGGGCCTGGGCGATGTAACGCCGCACAGCCCTGCTACACGCGCAATCACCATTCTTGAAGCGGGGACTGGACTGGGCTTTCTGGCGGTTGTGATGGGGTATTTTCCAGTCCTCTACAGTGCGTTCTCACGGCGCGAAGTCAGCATCGCTCTGCTGGACGCACGCGCCGGCTCACCGCCGACTGCAGCGGAACTGCTCAAGCGGCACTCGCACGAAGGCGCCGAGGCTGCGCTCGGCATACTGCTCACCGAGTGGGAGCGATGGTCCGCTGAACTTCTCGAAAGCCATATTTCGTATCCGCTGCTTTGCTACTTCCGTTCACAGCATACGAACCAGAGTTGGCTGAGCGCTCTGACGGCGATCCTGGATACGTCGTCGCTGCTGATTGCAGGCGTACGAGGACACGAGGCACGGCAGGCGCAACTCACTTTCGCTATGGCGCGGCACGCTATGGTCGATTTGGCGCAGATATTTTCTCTACCACCGAAGACGACGGGAAGCGAACGCCTGCCGCCGGAGCGCTACGAGGAGCTTTACAAACTGCTCTGCCAGAGCGGCGTGAGTGTCTGTCGCGACGGCCACTCGTATGAGCGATTGCGAGAGCTGCGCGCTCTCTACGAAGGTCACGCTGAAGCGCTTGCGGACTACCTGAGCATGGCCCTGCCGCCGTGGATGCCAGCGGCACATGGCATCGACAACTGGACCCGTGTCGCTCGGCTTCGCGCTCAGACCGAGGCGTTGGGATCGTCGGAAGACAATTCCTCGCGGACGATCACGACGCTTGTTGAGCCGCATCACGACTTCTGAGGATCAAGCTGAATCGGGGTCTCTGTTAGTTACGGATGCCCATAAGCAAGCTCTCGATTTCGCGTTTGCGCTCGACGGAAAGCGGCAACAGCGGCAGGCGCGCGTGGCCCCCGTAGTAACCATTGAAGTCGCAGGCGTGCTTCACTCCGTTAATGCCAAGCTCATTGACGATGCGTTGACTGGGAGGCGTAATGCGCAGCTGTTTCTCGGCGGCAAGCTTCAGGTCGTGATCCTTCCAGGCAAAATAGACCTCCTGGCAGGCCTGCGGCGCGCACGCGGCGAAACCAAGAATCGCGCCGGAAGCGCCAGCTTCAAGCGCTGCCAGAGTGATGGCTGCAGATCCCGTGAGCACCTGGAAGCCGACTTCGCGCGTGCGCGTTTTGAGTGCGGGCGCTGGAGGTGCGGCGGCGACTGCGACGCCGCCGGCCAAGTCCGTCGCGGAAACGAATGTGCCTGCGTCAGCCTGAGCGGTTGCGGGCTTGAGCATGCGCGAGGTGACGGCTTCAAACAGGGGCGTCACGGTGACGGTGCGTTTCGGCGCATCGCTTGTTGCAGCAAGGATCGCCTTCAGATTGTCGAGGTTGCCGCTTGAGTCTTTGATGCCAATGATGTTCGGGTGCTGAGCCAACTCCGCAACGATTTCGACTGGAATGGCATACGGCGCAAACCGGGGAATATTGTAGAGAAGCACGGGCAGCGGGGAGCGATCTGCCACGCTGCGGAAATACGTGAGCTCGGCTTCGGCGCTCATCTGCGGCGCGTAGTAGGTGGGGGGGCGCACCAGGACTGCATCATAGTTGTTTTGCGCAGCAGCCTCGGCCAGTTCGACGGTGGCCTTCATGCTCTCGCGGCCGATACCTGCGATAAGCACTTTCTCTGCGGCCGCTGCATCAGCTGCGGTGCGCATCACTTCGCGCGTTTCTTCGTCGTTCAGCTCCGCAGCTTCTCCGGTGGAGCCGAGGACCACAAAGCCTGAAAGCAGGCTGCGTGAGTAGCGGGCCAGGTTGGCCTCGAGCTTGCGGAAGTAGACGCGCTCGTCTGAGTAGAAAGGCGTGGTGATGGCTGCGAAAATGCCCTCGATCAACATGTCTCTATTGTATTGTGCGGAGCGTGCTGCGCGGCAGAAGCAAAGCCCTCCCGCGCGGCGGATTTGGTTTTCTCTCAGCGCGCCGCCTCCGCGGTGGCGGCGTGGAGGTGCTGCAGTGCGGCCACGGTGGTTTCGTGGCGCTGCATGGCGGCAATACCCTCGACTGCGGCCTGCGCGGCTGCAACCGTCGTGATGGTGGGGATACGCGCGAGCACAGCGGCGCGGCGAATGGCCTTTTCGTCGAAGAGCGTGTCCTGTCCGCGGGGGGTGTTGATGATGAGTTGGATGCGCTCGCCCTTGATGAGGTCCACGACGTTCGGCCGGCCTTCCTTCACCTTGAAGACGCGCTCGACTGTGAGCCCTGCGCGCTCAAGCACATTGGCTGTGCCTTCTGTAGCGACGAGTTTGAAGCCGAGATGCGCGTAACGCCGCGCCAGATCGACCACAGCAGACTTGTCGTGGTCGTTGACGCTAAGGAAGATGGTGCCTGAAGTGGGCAGCACCTGCCCGGCGGAGAGCTGCGCCTTGGCAAAGGCTTCGCCGAAGGTAGACGCTACGCCCATAACTTCGCCAGTCGACTTCATTTCCGGACCAAGGACTGTGTCGACACCGGCGAACTTGGACCACGGGAAGACGGGTGACTTGACGTAGAAGTGCGTACCAACTTCAAGGTCCTTTCCGCTCTTAAGCTGCTCTGGAAGGAGTTCACGCAGCTTGCACCCGGTCATAAGGCGGGAGGCAATCTTCGCGAGCGGAATGCCGGTGGCCTTGGAAACGTAAGGAACAGTGCGCGAGGCGCGTGGATTGACCTCGATCACGTAGACGTGGTCACTGCCTTCAGCGTCGCGTTGTATGGCGAATTGCAGGTTAACGAGGCCCACAACCTTGAGTGCGAGGGCGAGCTTGCGCGTATACGTGCGAAGAATGTCAAGCGTCTCTTCGCGGATGCTGACAGTGGGCAGTACGCAGGAAGAGTCGCCGGAGTGGATGCCGGCCTCTTCGATGTGCTGCATGATGCCTGCGATAATCACGTCTTCGGAGTCGCACAGAGCATCGACATCGACTTCGACAGCGTTCTCGAGAAAATGGTCGATCAGGACCGGGCGCTCCTGGGAGTACTCCACGGCCTCGCGCATGTATTGCGCTACGGCTGCGGCGTCGTAGGCGATGACCATGGCGCGACCGCCGAGTACGTAGCTCGGACGGACCAGCACGGGGTAACCGATGCGCTCGCCGACTGCGAGTGCTTCGTCAACGCTTGTGGCGGTGCCGCCGGCGGGCTGAGGAATCTTCAGGTCCTCGAGGAGCTTGCCAAACTGCTTGCGATCTTCGGCAAGGTCGATGGATTCGGGCGACGTACCGATGATTGGAACGCCTGCGGCGAGCAGTCGCTGCGCGAGATTCAGGGGCGTCTGGCCGCCAAACTGCACGATCATGCCGATCTTGGCTCCGGACTGCGCTTCGTGATTGTAGACGGCGAGCACGTCTTCGAGCGTAAGCGGTTCAAAGTACAGGCGGTCGCTGGTGTCGTAGTCGGTGGATACCGTCTCAGGGTTGCAGTTGACCATGATGGTCTCATAGCCATCTTCCTTGAGCGCGAACGACGCGTGGCAACAGCAGTAATCGAACTCAATGCCCTGCCCGATGCGGTTCGGCCCTGAGCCGAGAATGATGATCTTTGGCTTGTCGGTCGGTGCGGCTTCGTCCTCTTCGTCGTAGGTAGAGTAGAGATAAGGCGTCATCGATTCAAATTCAGCTGCGCAGGTGTCGACCAGCTTGAAGACCGGCTTGATGCCCTTGCCTTCGCGCAGTTCCCTCACCTGCTTCACGCCGTCGTGCCCCTCGAGTTTCCACTCCGTGGCGATGCGTTCATCGCTGAGGCCGAAGCGCTTGAGCTTGCGCAACTCCTCGGCGCTGATCTCTTCGGGCGAGGTCTTCGCGATCTTCTTCTGCTCCAGCGTGATTTCGCGAATCTGATAGAGGAACCACGGATCCATGCCGGTGAAGCGCGCAACTTCGCGCACACTCATGCCGCGTTCGAAGGCATAGCGGATGTAGCCCAGCCGCTCGGGACGCGGCGTTACGAGCATCTGCGTGAGTCGGCGCGGTTCGAGGACTTCGGCGCCGGTCTTCTTGCCGGTTTCGAGCGCGCGCCAGGCCTTCATCAGCGATTCCTTGAAGGTGCGGCCGATGGCCATGACTTCGCCAACGGACTTCATCTGAGGGCCGAGCACGTCGTCTGCACCGGGGAACTTCTCGAACTGCCACTTGGGGATCTTGGTGACCACGTAATCGATGGTCGGCTCGAAGCAGGCCGGAGTCTTGCGCGTGATGTCGTTGGGAATTTCGTCGAGCGTGTATCCGACAGCGAGTTTGGCGGCAATCTTGGCGATCGGGAAGCCCGTAGCCTTTGAAGCCAACGCCGAAGAGCGTGAGACGCGCGGGTTCATCTCGATGACGGTCATGCGGCCGTCGAGCGGGTTGACGGCGAACTGCACGTTGGAGCCGCCAGTCTCAACACCAATCTCGCGCATAACGGCGATGGCCGCGTCGCGCATCTTCTGGTACTCACGGTCAGAGAGCGTCTGCGCCGGTGCGACGGTGATCGAGTCACCAGTGTGGACGCCCATGGGGTCGAAGTTCTCGATGGAGCAGATGATGATGACGTTGTCGGCGAGGTCGCGCATGACCTCAAGCTCGTACTCCTTCCAGCCGAGAACGCTCTCTTCGATGAGGCACTCGTGGACAGGCGAGAGGTCGAGGCCGCGGGCGAGAATCTCCATCAGCTCTTCGCGGTTGTAAGCGATGCCGCCACCGGAGCCGCCGAGCGTGAAGCTGGGGCGGATAAGCACCGGGAAGCCGAGCTTGCCGGCGAAGTCGAGACCGTCGCGAAGGTTGTTGACGAGCGCGGATTTCGAGACGTCGAGTCCGATACGCAGCATGGCGTCCTTGAACAGCAGACGATCTTCTGCCTTCTTGATGGCGTCGAGCTTGGCACCGATCAGTTCGACATTGTAGCGGTCGAGGATGCCGGCATCAGCGAGATCGACGGCAAGATTGAGCGCCGTCTGGCCGCCCACCGTGGGCAGCAGTGCGAACTTGCCCGCATTGGGGCCGAGGAGAGCCACCTCTTTGCGGATGATCTCTTCAACGTACTCGCGCGTGAGCGGTTCGATGTACGTGCGGTCGGCGAGCTCGGGGTCGGTCATGATGGTGGCCGGGTTGGAGTTCACCAGCACCACTTCGTAGCCCTCCTGCTTGAGAGCCTTGCAGGCCTGCGTGCCGGAGTAGTCGAACTCGGCCGACTGGCCGATCACGATCGGACCGGAGCCGATCACGAGGATCTTCTGAATGTCATTTCTGCGTGGCATTTTTCGCTCTTCGTCGTGTGAGGGGCTTAAGCCCCGCGTTGCAGATTTCTGATAGTGACGCTTTGATCAATTCCCCAAAAAACAGCGGAGCCTAGGCCCCGCTGTCCCTGCAAAAATCGTGTTCTGGTGTGCTGCCTGCATCATCCCTTCCACTCCTCCATCAACTTGCGGAAGTCGCGGAACAGGTAGTGCGAGTCATGCGGGCCGGGCGCGGCTTCGGGGTGGTACTGCACGCTGAACAGAGGCAGTGACTTGTGGCGCAGACCTTCGAGTGTGTTGTCATTCAGGTCCACGTGCGTCAGGTCGACTGCGTTGGCGTTCACCGAGTCGGGGTCGACCGCGAAGTTGTGGTTGTGCGCCGTGATCTCGACCTTGCCTGTGACGTTGTTGCGCACGGGATGATTGCCGCCATGGTGGCCGAACTTGAGCTTGTAGGTGCGGCCGCCGAGGGCGAGTCCGCAGAGTTGGTGGCCCAGGCAGATGCCGAAGATGGGCACCCGGCCGAGCATCTGGCGAATGGCCTTGACGGCGTAGTCGACCGGCTCGGGGTCGCCGGGGCCGTTCGAGAGGAAAACACCATCTGGCTTGAGGGCGAGCACATCGTCTGCGCTGGTTTCTGCCGGTACTACTGTGACGCGGCAGCCCTCGCGCGTGAGCATGCGCAGGATGTTCTGTTTGATGCCAAAGTCGTAGGCGACCACATGGTACGTCCGCACTTCTGCACTTTGCACGAGCGAAGTGGGAAGGAGAGGATCTCCGGACTGGTTGCGGCTGTCGTCGGCATCGAAAGTGTAGATCGACTTGGTGGAGACCACGCGAGCCAGATCCGTGCCATCCATTTTGCGGACGTTGCGTGCGCGCTCGACAAGGACCTGTGGATTAGTTTCCTTGGTCGAAATGGCGCCGCGCATGACGCCGTGGTTGCGCAAATGGCGAACGAGGGCACGGGTATCGATCTCGGCTAAGACAGGAACGGCATAGCGCTCCATGTACTCGTCGGTGACCTGCTCGGAGCGCCAGTTGGAGCTGACGGCCGAGAACTCGCGCACGATCAGTCCCTCGATGTACGGCTTGGCCGCCTCGTTATCCGCCTGGTTGGTTCCGTAATTGCCGATCTGGGGATTGGTAAGAACGACGATCTGCCCGGCATAGGAAGGATCGGTTGCGATTTCCTGATAGCCGGTAAGGGAAGTATTGAAAACAACTTCACCCTGGCATTCGCCGGGTGAGCCATGGCCTTGGCCAAGGAATATGCGCCCGTCTTCGAGCGCTAGGATCGCCTGCATCGCCTCTCCGAGGAGTGGATTCAATCGATTCTAGCAGGTTTTGCCGTGTGAGTCTGTGGGGTCGTGGAAAACAGCGCGGTTAACGCACCACACCTGCGTCTTTGGCCGGCCAGTAGACAAAAACAGCCTTGCCATAGATGAGGCTGCGCTCGACAGGACCGAACTCACGGCTATCCGAGGAGATAGAGCGATGGTCGCCCATCATGAAGTAGGTTCCGGACGGCACTACGACTTCGGCCATGGAGCGGCCGTCGCGGTACTGATCCGGCACGTAGCTCTCGGGCAAAGCGCTGCCGTTGAGCCAGACGCGGCCCGCCTCAATCCAGATGCGGTCGCCGGGCAGGCCGATGACGCGCTTGATATAACTCTTTTCCGGGTCGCGGGGATAGTGGAAGACGACGACGTCGCCGCGCTGAATTGATTCGATTTCGTAGACAAACTTGTTAATGAACAGGCGGTCGTGGTCTTCGAGACGCGGCAGCATGCTGGTGCCCTCGACACGGACAGGCTGGNAGAGGAA
>WSSedB1CaDRAFT_10000646_pt1 | contig 14493 bp, 15 predicted proteins | sample WetSurSB1Cattail_FD_9460 | JGI IMG/M metagenome (IMG submission 9460)
AGCGTCCAGGTTGTCGAGCGCTATTTTGAGCCCTTCAAGTATATGCGCTCGTTCCCTTGCCCTGGCTAACTCGAATCTGGTTCTCCTGATTACGACCTCGCGGCGAAAATCAACGAAACCACTAAGAATTTCCTTAAGATTCATTGTGCGAGGACGACGGTTGTCCACGCAAAGAAGCTGTATTCCAAAATTAGTCTGTAGCTGCGTATGTTTGAATAGCTGGTTTAAAACCAATTCCGGGTTCTCATCCCTTTTTAATTCGAAGACTACTCTCATCCCATGGCGGTCTGATTCGTCCCGAATATCCCTGATACCCGGGATCTTCTTATCCTTGACCAGGTCTGCCACGTTTTCGACCATTCTTGCCTTGTTCACTGTGTAGGGAATCTCAGTGACCACTATTCTCTGGTAACCTTTTCCGGCGTCTTCAATCTGAGTTCTGGCCCGCATCCTCACGGAGCCTCTCCCTGTGTGGTAGGCGTCAATTATTCCCTTATTGCCAATTATGAATCCGTATGTGGGGAAATCGGGGCCGGGCATCCACCTCATCAATTCGCGAATGGACGCTTCAGGATTCTGGATGAGGTAAATTGTTGCATCTATTGTTTCTCTCAAGTTGTGGGGAGGTATATTGGTAGCCATCCCGACTGCTATACCTTGGGAACCGTTGATCAACAAAGCGGGAAATCGGGCAGGGAGGACAACAGGCTCCTGCTGGGTGTTATCGTAATTGGGTATGAAATTAACCGTATCCTTGTCCAGATCTTCAAGAAGAGCCTGACAGACTTTTGCCATTCTAACTTCAGTATAACGCATGGCCGCCGGCGCATCCCCATCCACGCTACCAAAATTCCCCTGTCCATCAATAAGTGGGTATCGCATTGAAAAAGGCTGGGCCATTCTGACTATCGAATCATATACGGCTGTGTCACCATGCGGATGATATTGGCCTATCACGTCACCGACAGACCGCGCCGCTTTCCTGTACGGACGGTTCCAGATATTTCCGGCTCTGTGCATGGCGTACAGTATCCTTCGGTGAACAGGTTTCAAACCATCGCGCAAATCAGGTAACGCGCGGCCCACGATTACGCTCATAGCGTAATCTAGATATGATTTTTGAATTTCTTCCTCAATACCAACTGTTAAAATTTCGGCAGATGTACCCAATGCGGATTCCTTTTCAGTAAATATACAAGAATCGAAGACCAGGTTCCTGACCTGACAATATTAACACAACGATGAATTATCGACAAAGATCGACTCAAAATCTTCGCAAGTTATTCTCATATTTTCAGTCTAACGAATCAAATATTCCAATGCGAAAGTCAGTTTGTCTATGAGTCCAATTTTATAACGAGGCGCCTCTTAAACTATAACAATATATGGGTCATAACAACTTAATATTGCCGAATTTATAATTCTTATGTTGAATCTGATTGACATAATCTTACAAAATATGAAATAATTAAACGGTTTATTACATTTTGGAGGTTCTGGGATGGATAGAATCTTGAAAATGGGCGTTTGCCTAACGCTTATCGTTGTTCTTTCATGCCCGGCCATTGTCTTGGCCAAAAATGCTGGTCAATCGACCTTGGTAAACATGACTAACCAGGTTTATGATGGGGGAGCCAAAGCGCTCGATAAGACAGAGGGAATCCTTAACCAATGTCTAAAATCGACTTTCAGCTTGTTCAACCCCTGCTTGGACGTTGTCAAGATGTGTACTGACGTGGCTTTGAAGCCTTTGAACTATCCGTTTGATTATGTTGAAGGAAAGCTTTACAAGCCAAAAGTCGTAAACAAGCGGGTAGAGATACCGGCCCCTCAAAAACCGGTGATGCCCAAGCAGTAGAAATTTCAATCANGAGGGGTTTGAGGGGATAGGCGCTTAACTATCGGATTGTTCGATGAGTCCGAGGTAAGCGCCAACACGGAGGGTGTTTATGGCAAGAGTTGCCGTTCCCGTAATCGGAACGCTTTTGTTGGTTCTATTCCCATTAGCGCTTAGGGCCGAAGTCAAAATTCAGACCAACGGAATTGCAATTTGTTCCGTGATCATCAATGAAATGACCGAGGGGAAAATTTCCCTGAAACAGTCGAGAGAGATAGCTAACGCTATTGCTGTCGCTGGAAACCGCCACTTTGGAAAGGTCACCTGTGGAGACATGTGGCTATACATGGCGATGGTTTACGTTGAAAGCGGATTTCGCAACAACATTATAAACTACCAAAATTGCAGAGGCATGTTCCAGATCCATGCCCCGTCCTGGGCCTCAAAGTTCGGCATTAGATATAACGATCTGTTGAATCTGGAAACCAATGCGGATTGTGGCGTTCAAGTTCTCAAGTATTATCTAAGCCTATACAGAGATTTGGGACAAGCGTTAAGCGCATACAACAGCGATCATCCAGTCGCCGCCAAAGGGTACGCACGAATGGTGATGTCTGTCAGAAACAAGATAAAAAAGAGATATGTCCAGCTTTACCATACTTATAAGGATGCCCCAATGCTGGTTGCAAAGACTCCAGCCAGATGATGCATTCCTCATCTTGTCCCTTCAAAATTAAAAAATTCCAAACGGAGAATGAAGTATCGGGCTGAGATGTATTTATCTGGGGGGACCGTACAAGAACGGTGTGGCAATTGAGCCAAGAAAATCGAATGGATTTAGTGGCGAAGGATTATGATCCATGGGCACGTATGGGTCATGTCCCATTGGGTAACACGCGGACACTGGGCCATTCGGCGGAGCTAAGTATTGAGGCAGACAACTCACACACCCACCGAGCCATAACATACTAAACAATATCAAAGTGATTAATAAATATTTTATAAATTGCTTCATATTGTTACGCATTCAAAGAGTTAACTTATTTTAACCCTTAAAACTGTTTTGATCAAGCTAAAAATTCAGTTACATATAACTCATTGAAATATTTGGTTTATTAATTCTCAGAAGAATAAGGCTAGCGCCATTAGTCATTACTGATCTCTTAGCTTAAAAACACGAGATCCCTCGGGGAATACGATTATTCCGCCATTGGAATCAACTATTAGACACGAAATATTATTCATTTTATCAAGTAAAGAACTTCCCTGCTTTGGACCAAGAACAAATATTCCTGCGGACAGGCCTTCAGCCCTCACTCCATCAGGCGCTACCACGGAGACAGACTCCACTTNGGACGAGGGGAACCCTGTCTTGGGGTCCAAAATATGGTGATAGCGTATGCCGTCCTTTTCAAAGTATCTTTCATAGTCACCCGATGTAAAGACTGATCCTGATTCTATCTCGACTGTCGCTGCGATGGTTGATGGATCTCTCGGGGCCTGGATACCAATCTTCCACGGGACACCAGGTCCTTTGCCTCCAAAAGCCGTAATATCGCCTCCGGCGTTTATTAGAGCCGATTTGATTCCCGTTGACTTTATGATTTGTTCGGCCTGATTCAGTGCGTAGCCCTTTGCTATTCCTCCGAGATCCAACGCCATTCCTTGTTCTGGAAGATATATTTCAGATCTCTCAGGAAATATTTGGACTTTTTCCCAGCCCACTTTATTTAACGCCTGATTTATTTCTTCGGGGCTCGGTAGCCTGGGTCCTTCAGGGCCGCTAAAGTTCCAGAGTCTTGATATAACGCCGATAGTCGGGTCAAATGCCCCGTGGGTAACTTTTGATATCTCGAGACTCCTTTGAATTAGGGCCATGAGTTCGGGATCCACCTTCACAGGCTCTAATCCGGACTTCTCGTTTATCTCATTGAGTTGAGACTGTTTATGAAAAGATGTTAGATCCTCAATTCGCTTGATTTCATCAAGAGCGCAATTAGCTGCCTTTTGAAGCTGGTCGGAAGGACCTACCACAGTGACCTCAACGAGAGTTCCCATGAGTATCCGTCCAATTTTCAGGGTTGAATTGGAATTCCCTATAGAACAGGAATTCAAACTCCATGAGGTCAAAAGCAAAAAAGCCACCGTCAGCAGGGGCGTTCTACGATTTGAGTCTATAAATTTGGGGAAAGCCATTGGGATCTCGAAACCAGAATCTTGATTGGAACCACCATGGAGAAGAAGGGAAACATGTACATGGCTGCTAAAGTCGGCGCCAAGGGTCCGAAGAAATGTGACGAGAAGACAATAACCAGCACATTGTTCATGATCGCAAAACTTACTCCGGCGCCTATCCGATTGGATGAATTCTCTTTTGGAACAATCAGGAACCCGGTCAGATAATATATTACGGAAAGACCGTAAGCCACTCCCAGGCTCAACAGGAGAACACTGGGGCTCTGAAAGAAGAAATAAGAGTATTTAGAGAACACTCCCAGATTGATAATAGCGAATATCAATAGCGAAATAGGAAAATGAAACGGAAGTATTTTTTCCAAAACCCCCATAAAATACCGCCGAGCCACAATTACGGCCAACATTGGCACAAATATAACAGTGGCCAGCAACCTGATCATCAATTCCAAAGGAATATTCACATCCTGCCCGGCGAGCGCTTTGAGGAGGAGAGGCAAAGTGAAAGGAGCCAGCAATGAAGTGATGATGACCATTCTCAACACGGGCGCCAACTCCGTATCCAACAGGTTAGCTATAAACGGAGCCACAACCCCTGTTGAAATTCCAGATAACAACAGCACAGGGATGGCGAATTCCGGGACCACCACCAAAGCTACCCAATATAAAACAGCAGGCAGAACCGCCAGTTTGAAGAGTACAAGGATAGACAGCGTCTTGATGGATCCCAGGGATGTATCTAGCAGCGACTCAAAGTTGATTCTCAAGAAACTGAGAAACATTAGTAACATCATGAAGTACAATGGATAAGGCTGCAGAGGGGAACACAATTCCGGTTCAAATATGGCGCCCGCAGCCGAAGCGAAAATTACAACCAGAAGGATGATGTCATTCATCCTCATGGAGCTTTCACCGCGCCTATTTTTTCAATTAAATTTTGGTCAGAGTTGAACCCGACGCACCTGGACTGGAAATTACCGGCGCTTCTTTTCAAGACTTTGCCCATAGCATCAGGCCTGTCGCCTGGTCATATTCTCTTCTCATTATGTGTCCGGGTATTTCGATTCCGCAGAGTTCAGACGCGAAGATTATTGAGCCTGGTCCGAGATGGCCCCCAACACACTGAAATTTTTGATCTGCAATCAGAATGTGGGCGTGTGCGAATACTTCTCCATCCTTTTCTGATATGTTGCCGATGCAGGAAACAATTTCTAAGTCTTCATTGAATTCCTTGAAACTATACTTTTGTTCACCCGGATTGTAGAAACCTATAACAGCCTTCGTTAATGCTCCAATCAGATAGAAAGATCCACTGCGAATTGATCTGGAACGAAACTCATCGGTGATGGCGTCCAGCAAATCCGCACCCTTAGGAAGACGCGCCAAAAACTGTAATCCCATAGTTGTTTTCTCCTTGAGTAATTTTTCCGCAAGAGATAGATGTGAGCCACGGCCAAGTGTATAGTGTCCTTATGTCAAACTCTTAACGCAAGAGGAACGATATGAAAAGAGGTTTTTGTCACCATTGTGGAGAGCCACTCGAGTTTGCCGAAAAGGTATTCCGCAACGACACATGTGTTGTTTGNGGTTCGGACATCTTATGTTGTTTAAATTGTTCTGAATATGATCAAACAGCCTCNAACCAGTGCAAGGAACCTCAATCGGAAAAAGTCTCGGTAAAGGANCGAAGAAATTTTTGTGAGTATTTNAATCTATCAGAANGAAAAAGTTCANCANACGCGAGNGNAAAAGCAGCGGANGCCAAACGTAAACTGGAGGCTCTCTTCAAAAAAGATTGAAGTCATCTTCNTCCTCGATGTCTGCGGATGCCTNAATTTCTTTAACTATGTCAGGAGCGAAAGTTTCACGGGGGGCGTCAGACCACAGTCCTTCCAAATCGTAGAACTCTCTCGAAGCGACTTGGAAAACATGAACTATAACTTCACCATAATCAAGCAAGACCCAGTTCCCTTGAGACAGACCTTCAGTTGAATATGCTCGGATGTTAGTGGTTGACGCGACTTCAAGAATTCCTTCAGCTATCGATTTTACGTGTCTGGCGGATCTTCCGGAGACAATAAGAAAATAATCCGTAATCGGAGTCAGTCGGTTCAGCCTCATAAGCACCGGGTTTATCGCTTTTTTCGAAAGAGCGGCTCTTAGAAGGTTTTCCGCTTTTACTTTGGAATCTTGAATTGTTAGTCGCTTGGCTGATTTATTCATACGTCCATTTCTCTTGTCTCTTATGAGTATAAGTCATGTGATTTAATATATTCTAAAACTGTGTCGGGGGTGAGGTATTTTGCGCTCGACGAACGCTTGAGCAACCTTCTTATTTCCGTAGAAGAAACATTGAGACCTTTGATGTCGGAACGTGATATTGATGTTCCGCTTGTGTGAACAAACTTATCATGATGACAGGAGAACTCTAGCTTCAATGCTTTGGGAAGGTTTTCCCAGGCTCTTTGGAAGGTCATTCCTGGTCGATTTACTATAATAAAGTTGGCCAGAGTAAAGAGTCTTTCGTAATCTTTCCATGTTCGTATCTCACTCAGGGAGTCGGATCCCATTATGAAATAGACAAAATGATCCGTTTGGGATTTAAAATAATTCAACGTGTTAACAGTGTAAGATGGGGTGGGAAACCTCAATTCCATGTCCGACACTTCAAAGATCGGGTTGTCGGAGCAAGCAAGACTTGTCATGTTAAATCTATGTTGCGCCAGAGAGATTTCTGTCCGATTCTTGTGAGGCGGTTGGTGACAGGGCACAAAAATGACCTTCTCGAGATTGAACCTTTCTGAAACTTCTTGAGCGAGCCTCAGGTGTCCGATATGTGGGGGGTTGAATGTTCCGCCAAGTATTCCAGTTTTCAATACGATCTCTTATAATGAAGAAATGACTTGTTTTATAGGAACGAGATTTTATATTTAAACATGTTAATTGAAAAGAGGAATCCTGCCGGATCCTTAAAGATTCGAGGGTTCTTCCTTGGGAGGACCATAGTTTGGAATATATTCTTGGTTTTATCGTCCTATTAGGCGTCTTAATTTTTGTTCATGAATTTGGGCACTTCATTGTGGCAAAAGCCCTAGGGGTCAAGGTCCTTAAATTCTCACTCGGATTTTCACCTGTAATGATAAAAAGAAAATGGGGTGAGACCGAGTATATGCTTAGTTGGATACCACTGGGCGGATATGTGAAACTGTTCGGTGAAGAACCCGATTCTGAGGAAGAGATCGCGCCTGAAGAACAACACCGGACATTTACAGGTAAACCCGTTTGGGCAAGAATGGCGATTGTGGCCGCTGGCCCGGTTTTCAATTTTGTCTTTGCTGTGATTCTCCTATGTTCCGGATTTGTCGCAGGTTTTCCTGTGCTCGCCCCGGAAGTCGGCAAAGCTCTTCCTGGCAGTCCCGCTATTGAAGCCGGTTTTCAACCCGGTGATTTAGTCAAAGCCATAGACGGCAGGCCTGTGTGGCGATGGGATGACGTGAGGAACACCATAGAAGACGCCGCCGGCAAACGTCTCGTCTTCACGGTTGAGCGAAACGGTAGCGTCAAAGAGATTACCGTCACGCCTACACTAACTGATCAAAAAGATGTCTTTGGCGAACTTAAAGGAAGGATAGGCATTGCTCCGTCCGGAAAAAAGATTGAACTGGGCTTTGTGGCCTCGATTGGTGAAGGTGTCCGTTTTTCAGGATATTTGACAAAACTTGTAGTCATGACTGTTGTTAAGCTGGTTCGTGGGGAAATAGGCGTCAAGGCATTGAGTGGTCCTATAACGATTGCCCAGGCCTCCGGCGAAAGCCTGAAAGCTGGAGTTTTCAGCTTCATATTTCTTATGAGCTACATTAGTATTAACCTGGCGATTATCAATTTGCTTCCTATACCAGTCTTGGATGGCGGGCATCTTTTGTTTTTCCTCATCGAGGCGATAATAAGAAAGCCAGTTACCGGTAAAGTCAGGGAAGTCGCTGTTCAGTTAGGTCTTTTGATCATAGTGTTCCTGATTGGTTTAGTCTTTTTCAATGACATATACAGGATCGTCACAAAAGGCTGGGCACTGTCTCCTTAGGTCTCTGATGAGTTAATCCTGGCTTCGTAAACCCTGGTTGGTCTTTGAAAATTTGTCTGCGAGGGATTTCAATTGCTGATTCTTGCTGCGCACACCACTACCCATGAACTCGGTATAGCTCTCACAAGAGAAGAAAATCTGATCCAAGAACTGGTCCTGAAGCCTGGCAAGGAACATCTTGAAAACATCTCAGGAGCAATCCAGGAAGTTCTCACAATTGCGAATCTTGAACCAGGCAGCCTCAATGGGCTCGCCGTAGCGGTAGGACCCGGATCTTTCTCGGGGATACGGGTGGGAATGTCTGTATTCAAAGGTCTCTCTCTTGCTTTGGGCCTAAAAATTTGCGGGGTTTCAACTTTGGAGATCCTGGCGTGGCAGGCTTTGGAAACTGGAGATTTAGGAGTCCCTGTTATAGAGGCTGGAAGAGGACAGGTTTACTCGGGGTTGTTTAGAAAGAGTCCCGATGGTATAGAAACCATTCAATCCCCAAGACTAGTAAACAAAAGTGAATTGTCGGAATTTATAGCGCGATTCGAAACTTCTGGGGTGTCTATTTGTGGGGTTCAGGAGCTTATCGAGGATATTTTGGAGAAAGGGGAGGTCTTCCTAAAACCGGTGCTTGGACCTTCTCCTTACGCTTGTGGGGTTCTTGCTGAAAAGCGTTTAAATCTTGGTCTTTCAGATGACATTCATCAGCTTGCTCCTTTGTATGTTAGGAGATCCGACGCGGAAGTGAAAAAAGAAACAATCAGGGTTTGTTAATTACATCCAATCAGAATTTTTCAAATTCATAGATTGTTTTAGTCGAGAATTTTCTGTCGACAAATTCTCGTGGTTCAATTTCAATTAATCTTTTTTTGATTCTGATGACGTGATATACGCTGTCCCAGTGTTCCAACAAAGGAGACCCGCAAGAAGATACTATGATGGAGCTATTATTATCGGGAATTCGAAGTTCGACTACCGAAGACCTGTGCTTATGACCCTGCAATATCAATTTCACTTTAAATTGCGCGCATATAGTAAGAATTGCTCCAGCATCTGACAGTTGGTGGGCCCAAAAAGATGACGCGCGCAGGACAGGGAGCACGGGATGATGCAAGAAAAGGACCTTGATGTATGACAAATAATTTTCAACCTGTTCTTTGAACCAGTATCTGCTCTTTCTGGAAATGGATCCTGGCCATGACGGAAATTGGCTCACCGAATTTAGTCCAAAGAAAACGGCCTGGTGTTCTTCGGATTTGAAAAACACCTTGTCGCTTGAACCAAAAAAGGATCTGTAGCGTCTCATTGAAAATGAAGGAATGAGAAATTCCCAAGGCGCAAAGACTGGGGATTCCCGGTTTCCAGGAACAGTCAAGTATGCGCAGCGTGTTGAATCAAGAAAATCTTTTGCCTGCCTGAACTGTCTCGTGTGGCCCCTGTCTGTGACGTCTCCAGACACCACGATCAGGTCGGGCTTTTGGATCAGCAGATCGGAGTAGAGCGCCTTCAGTTTTTCGGAAGATATTGATGTTCCGAAATGCAAATCAGAGAGGTGGGCTATTTTCATGGGGCCTAAGATAGACTTGGAAAAAGTTCGGGTCAATACCGTCTGAAGCGGGGAAGTGTTTTCAAAGGAAACAGGGTGAACATAGATTGAAATTTGAGTTGATTAATATGGTAAAATTATTTAAAATTACTAATGAAAATCAGATCGTAAATATTGAGCGCCGTCCATTGTTCTTTCGTGAGGTCAATGGTGATATGCTTGAGGCTAAAGGAGTGTGTTCATGAAAATTATATTTCGAGTCGGTCTTGCCGCGTTTCTCTGCCTTTTTCTGGCTGGGATCGCAGTAGGTCAGGATTATTACGGCGGTTATCAACCATATCAGGGCCAGGACTACAGCTCCTATGGGTCGTCAGGTTATGCTCAATCGTATCCAGGCTATGGGCAGAACAATTCATCCGGTTACGGTTCAGCGCCGTATGGGTATGCGGAACAGTCGGGTCCTCAGGGATACCGGGCCCCGTATGGATATGATCAATACCCCGGCGTTCAGGGATATGGTCGATACGACAACTCCCCTTTAGGAGCCGGATCATACGGCTTACCTTCATCTACCCCTCAAGCCAATCAGCCTACTTTGAGAACCAGGTTGACCCCTCCGGTAGGGAGAGGCAGCGCTCCTGAAGTTAGAGAAACCACGAGGGTTGTTACTCCGTCTCAACAACGAGCGCAAACCAACCAGAGACCCACTGCGATTCCAGCAGCCAGAGGATCTGAAGAAGGAACGCTTTACAATAATGAGATTTATTGGGATGGTAGGGATTCTGAGGTTCAGGAATCCGGCGGTGTGGCTGCTCAGTCGCAGGAGCCGCAATCGCTCAACAGAGGGACGACTGCTTCCTCCGGAGCCAATCCCGCTGTGCGACAGGCTAGACCCATAGTAGGCGCCAATGCTAATCAGACAAAAGCGCAGCGAAGTCGCCCCAATATTGTAAGACAGGAAACCAAAGCGGCCTCAACTCCCCCTCCACCACCTACTTCAGGCCTAAAGTGGGGCAAAGAACCCCCAGATGTTAGAGAACAAACATCGCAATCGAGGCAGTCATTTAAGTGGGGCATAGAGGGCAGACCCTCAATGGTAGGGGCGGAACCGGGCCGAACGAGCCCGGGTCAAGGAACCGCCCAAGTATCTGCTCAAAGTCCAGACCAAGGCTCGTCAAACTCATTGGACAACAGCTCAAAGAAATTTCAATGGGGTAGAGTTCAATAAAACGTTATATTGATCCCTTCAATACTGTCTCTGACCGATTCCCGGCTCCGAAAGTCCCTGACCAGACTCGGTCAGGGACTCTAAACACCTTTGTGGTCTCCAATAAATGATTCCGCCTCATAAAGAGGAACCAACCATCGGCATTGGTTCGTCAACTAAAACCGAAAATCCGATCAATCTTGAGATCGGGAACTCTGATGATTCGCCGTCATTTCCTTCACAACCCCTTCCATACAATGAAAACAAACTTAAAGATCCCGACAAGCAGTTACGCATTTTTCGTATTTTATATGATCTTGCGCTCTCAATCCCGAAGGGAAGATCCATTGATGAGAACCTGGATCTCATAGCTCAAAAGGCCAGACAAATTCTTCAAACCGACACATCATTTATCGCGTTGGTCGATGATCAGTCTCGTGATTTGTACATGAGGGCGTTCTCTGGGATTCATACGAATGATTTCAAAATGATGCGTTTTCCTATTGGTTCAGGGATGGGTGGTAAAGTCTCAGCGGAAAAGGTTGGGGTCATTGTCTATGATTATTATAAAGAAATGGCCAGTAGCCCGGTGCTCGAAACAGTCCGTGCTGAGGGCGTCATTTCCGGGATTGCGGTTCCTTTGAGGAGTAGGGGGGTAGATCTTGGAGTCCTGTACGTTTTCAATAGAAGCTGCACCAAATTTACTGAGGATGATCTTGCAACCGTAACTCTGATAGGCAACCTGGCAGCGGTAGAAATTTCACGTTCCATTTACGCAGAGAGGCTTAGACAAGCTCAAGGCACCCTTGAAGCGCGGGTTTTGGAACGCACCGCCTCGCTTATGGAAACTAAGAAAAGCCTGGAAAAAGAAATAGCCGATCGTAAAACTCTTGAAGAAGCTCTGATACAAAGTGAAAAACGATACAGAGGTCTGGTAGAAGGCGCCAATGACATCATCTTTTCATGTGACGTAAATGGATGTTTTACTTTGATCAACCAGGTAGCTCTACGTATCACAGGCTACTCACGGGAAGAAATACTTGGACGTAGATACGTCGATTTTATACACCCCATCTACAAGGACGAAATTGAGGAATTTTATTTCAACCAGCTTACAAAAAAGATTTCCGACACATACAAAGAATATCCGATAGTGTCTAAGAGTGGACAGGTTATATGGCTCGGGCAAATTGTTCAGTTAATAACGGAACAATCCAGGATAATGGGATTTCAGGCTATAGCCAGAGATATCACTAAAAGGAAGGCTGCTCTAAAAGCGCTTCAAGAATCGGAACAGGAATTCAGATCAATATTTGAATATTCACCGATAGGAATTTTCAGATTTGACAGAAACGGTGTAATTAGAACCTGCAATGAAAAATTTATTCAGATCATAGGATCATCAAGAGAGAAACTAATTGGCCTGGATATGTTGAATCTGTTGAAGGATCAAGGAATTCTGGATTCTATCCGAAAGGCTTTGTCGGGTTCAATTGGATATTATGAGGGCGCATACGCTTCGGTAACGGCGGAGAAGATTACACCGGTTAAGTGTGTAATGAGTCCTGTACTAATCGACGGGGTTTTTCAGGGGGGAATCGGAATTGTTGAGGACATTACCGAGAGAAGAAAATCTGAGGATGAACTCAGGAAAAGTAAGGAAATGATGGAAGCTATACTCAACGCTTCCTCCGACACCGCATTTTTGGTGGATACCGAAGGACGAATTCTTAGAGCCAACAAGACTATGGCAGCGAGTTTTAACGTAAAGGTCGATGACCTGATAGGAAAAAACTGCTTTGACCTGATTGACACCAAGTCAGCTCAGCGGCGGAGAGCAAAGTTTGGGCAGGTGATCTCTGAAAAGAAGGCGATAAGATTTGAAGATACAAGAGCTGGAAAATACTTCGACCAGAGTTTTTACCCCATATTCGACGCAATCGCTGAAGTTGTGCAAATAGCCGTTTTTTCCCGTGACATAACGGAACAGAAGAAATCAGAGGAAGCTTTTCTCCAATCGGAGCGTTTCAAGGCAGTAGCCGGATTAGCCGCTGGTGTAGCTCATAACTTCAACAACTTGCTTCAGGTGGTGATGGCTGGCTCCGAACTGGCCCTCCAAGAGACTAGAAAAGGTAATCTTCAAAATATTGAAGTGGTGATGAGACGTATAATAAACGGGTGTAAATTTGGAGCTGAAACAGTTAAAAGGCTTCAGGAATTTGCGGGCATTTCCAGTCAAAGAGATCGACCATTTGAAATTTTGGATATTTCTGAGATAATCAAGCAAGCTGTTGAAATAACGAAACCTTTTTGGAAAAATAACCCAGAAAGGGATGGGATCTATATCAACATGCTCTTGAACTTAAAAAATGGATGTTTTTTGGCGGGCAAGAAGCATGAAATGTTTGAAGTCTTGGTAAATTTGATCAAAAATTCCGTAGAGGCCATGCCTGATGGAGGGGATTTGCACATAGCCTGCGAGCGAAAGGATAGGGAAATCTTGGTCAAAATTAAGGATACTGGAATTGGTATATGCTTGGAAAATATGGGAAAACTGTTTACCCCTTTTTTTACAACCAAAATGAACTCCGGAGCTGGGTTGGGGTTGGCTACCACCCGTAAGATAATCAATGACCACGGGGGTCACATTTCTGCCGCCAGCGATGTTGGAAAAGGGGCCTCGTTCACAATGGTCCTACCTCTTAAACAGCCCCTGGATTTAATCGACCTGAAAAATTAGATCATCTTGCCCTTTAGTTTTCCCGGAATTTCCATAGGCAAAGGTGTTCCGCAGCTAAGAAACGCCAGTTTTAAGCCTGTTTTTCCTCTAGAGATTCCTGAATCTTGCCAACATATGTCAGAATATCTTTTAGCAGAGGCATGACAACCATAGCCCACTCTGGCTGCTCTATCATATTGACGCTGCCGGTCTCCAATACCTTAGCTACCACAAACAGCTTTGTCCTCGCGTCATAAACTTCCTGTCTGACTTTCTGGGGATTCCACGCTTCCTCGCTCAATATAGCCTCCTGTTCAATGTTTGTTAGCCTACCTGAACATATTGAGGACATTACGCCAGAAATGACGAAAAGCCAACGAGCTGGATGGATTAAAATTCGCGTGAACCCCCCTCTTTTTCAACAAACTTGGAACTGCTGCGGATCATGCTAATGCAGACTTCGCTGATTGGCGATCTTCTGAAAACTTGACTGCTTTGTCGACAGGGCGCAAGCCAACAATGTTGCCCTGACCGCCCGTGCCAAGGTCGTTAAATTTTCGTACAGACGGAAGAACCCTGGACTCAAGAGACACCACTGACTTGTTATACGCTGTAACAGCAGTTTCCAGGCCCTTGCCGATTTTCTCGATGTGTTCAACCCATGTACGAATTCGTTCATAAACGTCTTTTCCCAGATCGCTTATCTGGAGAGCGCTCTCAGCAATTTTCTCCTGCCGCCATCCATATGCGACCGCCCTAAGCAGGGCAATAATTGTGGTCGGAGACGCAAGGATAACGCGTTGGGTCAGACCCACTTCGATTAGGGCGGGATCATTTTCTAGCGCCGCGCTGAAGTAGATTTCACCAGGCAGGAACATGACCACAAATTCCGGGGCGTTATCGAATTGTTCCCAGTAAGACT
>WSSedB1CaDRAFT_10000647_pt1 | contig 14491 bp, 16 predicted proteins | sample WetSurSB1Cattail_FD_9460 | JGI IMG/M metagenome (IMG submission 9460)
GTATTATAGCTCGAGCCGTACTGCGCTATCCAGCCGATATAGAGCGGCTGAGCCGGGGATTCCTTGTCGGTGATATGAACGTCGGTTATGGTAAAGAACGAGAGAAGACGCGCGACATTGGGCGCCTTAACATAGCCGGACGCCATGATGGTGGTCCATGGTGTGATAGGCAACCCCGGCCCTACGTGCCAGGCATCGTAGCCGAATTCCGAGTACAGGGTGAGGTCCCGCGGATTGATCTGTGGTGCGCTTGCAGATACCGGGACGGGGAGAATCTGCTGTTGGACAGTAGTGAAAACATCTTTGGATATCGTCCATTTTACAGCCTGCGTGCCCGTGGTATTGCTGCCGCTGCATCCGGTGGTTAGTGCGCCCAGGTAAATGCATGCGGCTGTTCCCGCCGAATATTTTATAAAATTCCGCCGGGTCAGGCCACGAACCATCATTGAGTCGTCGCCAGTCAGGCTCTCGTTCTCATTCTTTGCATCACCGTTAAGCATTGCACTCTCCTTTGATCGGCCATTTTTCTTGTTCAGCAAATGTGAACTTCATGAAACCAGCCGCTGGCAGGTTCTTCCAGGGGGGAAGAATCTGTTATTATGTTTGTTTTTCAAATGGTTTGTGAACTTATTTACTTATCGACGAAAATGGCAATATCTTGATAACAAGAGGATTTCACATTAGTTGTAATATGAGGAGGCAGACTGACTGGATGATGAAGTTTGGAAGATTTGCCGTCCGGAACGCCAAGGCAAAGGGAGAGAGACCGGATATATTCGACTTTCCGGGATTAGCCAACAACTGCGGCATGAGAAGAGATGGTTAAGGATTTCGGATGAAACGGAAAACGGCTCACAAGAAATTAACCGCCAAGGTAAAAGTCTTCAAGGAACAGTCAGGAAGTATCTGCTGTCTTCCCTGGTTATTGTCGGGAGTTTCTTCATCGGTAACCATCTCCTGTATCGCTTTCGCCGTGTTCGCGAGCTTCGCTGATCCAGTAGATCTGCTTATGGCGCCCCCGAGCAAGTTCAGCCATTTTGCTCTCGGCCAGCTCCCGGGTCGCAAAGTCTCCCACCACAAATCGGATGCCGTTATCGTCCTGCCGCCACAACTGCCAGGTCATAGCCGAATTTCCCTCATTCCGCGAGAAAAGACTTTCTGATCTCTTCCATGCGGCGGCGATTCTTCCCCAGGTCCCAATACCCAATGCGAGCGGCGGAGCGTATCCGGATCAGACTGTTGGCAGCATCCAGCACGAACAGGCCGTCATCCACAAATCCAAGGGTGGTCCTGAACTCGACCCGGATGGTTGTTTCGTCCGCGGCTGTGATTTTGGTGTCAGTGCGCCGGGAGAGGATTGTGCGCAGTCTCTCGAAAGCGCTTCCGGGGTCACCAGTGATCCTGAAAGGTTCGATGCGATGCCCGTCAACAGCCTGACTGGATACGCAGTTAGGAGATCCCGGGCATGGCGGGAGCGTCGTATCAGCTTGAACGGTTGTAGTCATGAGTACCACCAGTGCCAGTATGCGTACCATCATCGATCCCGTATTCATGGTGATTGTTTCTGAATGCCCCGCATTCAATCTCATTATATCCAGTTAGCTTGGTTCGACCCCAACCTGGCCTGGCGTTTTTTCCGCGTTTTTCCGCCATAGGTATACCGCCCATATGACTACGACCAGTTCCAAACCAAATGACCAATGAAAAATAAAATTTAGCCACCATGGCTTATAAAGAGCTGGAACAGTAAAAAAAGCGAACTGTTTCCCTGCTAATGGTGCGAACCACCAGATGTCTCCCACAATACTGTCGAGTAGCATGTGTATTACACCATTTAGAAAAAATATAACGGCAAGTGAAGAATTATAAGGATTGCGAGGTATTCGGAATGAAATAATTGATAAAAATAGCATGGTTACCCAAATAATCGGGTAATGGGGCATATATGTGTGGTGGTGATGTTGACGGTGGTCAACAAGATAGAAATACACCATATCCAAATCGGGCGCGATTGCCCCCAGAGCTCCTGCCAACAAAAAGTGATTTGACATTACGTTTTGACTAATGAAGCGTGGATACAAAAGTTTTGATGTAATATAACCTGCTGGCAAATGGCCGATAAACATAAAAACCCTTCAATTAGCTTGGTCCAGCCCCAACGATTCCGGTACCCCTCATTCTATCATTCCTATGAAGACTCTTCGTCGTTTCTTAAAGGTGCCCGTGTTTGTTGATAGTCATACCCTGGTTTGATCTTGAGCGGCTTCAGTCATTGTCCTTTTTTCCAAAAATGCCGCGATCTTTCCGGATCCGAAAATCAAGAACAGTGAAAAGAGCAGTGTAAGTACGGGCGAGATGAAGATCAGCGAAAATGTTATTCCTTTTGGCTGAGTTGCGGCGAACGCAGTGTACATGTTGTTTTCAGCGAGGTTAGTCAAGACGGCGTGAGCAAGGCTGCCTATGTGTGTGCAGAAAATATAAATACCGATCAGGATGATGCCCATTTGAAGCTTGCCGCTTACTGGACTGCTCGGAGTAGCTTGAGCTTGAGGCCGGTCCACGAGCTTGAATCTATCCGTAAGCCACTCCGTTTGAAATAAAAGCATATAAGCAAAACCCAGGCTGGCGATGAAAGTAAAACAAGTTGTTAGAAAAATGTCTGCTGTCGTTGATCCCATAATGCTTTCTCTGGAATGGGCAATAGATGCAATGAGACCAGTGGAACCCACTATTAAAGAGAGAACACTATATAGAAAATACACACCCATGAGTTTAGCACCTACGATGAACCATTCTCTCATTCAATTCCTCCTTTGGCGAGTGATGTGCCGGCGTCCAGCCGGTCGGGGAGCAAGATTGCACATCACTTAAAAAACGTTGGCGAAAATCCTTTTTTTATTCAAAAGGCAACGGTTCTGGGGATCACCGGGGCCGCGCAGTTTGCGGCATCCGATGCCCTCGTTAAGGCGACCTCCAACGATGATTACAGTCACTGCATTTCTTCTTATTTGATGGTAGAAGAAGCGGAAACCCCAAAAAAAACCAGGTAAGAAAGCTTCTCCGCTTGTCCAAAAAATCTCCGGTGTTCTTGCTCCCACATTGTGGACAAGTTGCTGCGGCTAAATCATGTTCTGTAGGTGTCTCAGCTTCAGATGCCAACAATTCTTGTGCCTCAGAAGCTAGTGACTCCGGGACCTGCACTTTTACTCCGCCCAATGCATTCGAGTATAGCCAGTTCATTCCGATAGTATACTCATCAGCAATGAAGACGGGAATCCCTGCGGATTCAAGCAGCGACTTCACTATATTCGCTTCGTATGGTGTGCTGTAGCTGCATATTGTTACCATTTTTTCAGTCATATTCTTATTGCCTTAACGGGCATGGCTTTGACCCGCCTAGCTTTTCGGGCGGGTCGTAAGCCGTGTTGGCACCACTGCTTGGAGTAAGATACACCTCTTGCACCTGAGCAAATCTTCCATAAACTCAGTCCCTGACCAAATTGCTCATCTGCTTAACTACGTCCATATGCATTTGTAGAGCGGGATTTTTCTCTACGATCCAGTCGAAATATTTACGATCCTTTACAAATTTGGCCAGCGGGAAAAGTCCATCCTTCGCGAAGGTGATAGTATAAACGAATTCATACCTTCGATTGCCGATAGGCTGAGCATCTGAATCCAAACGATACTTTTCTATTAACGCCAATGTGATAGAACATTTACCAGACTCGATTGCCTCAGTAAAACAATACTCAAGTTGCTCTTCTTCGTTGACACCGACCTCGAGTCTTAATACTTCATTTGGACGAATTGTCTTCCGGTAGTCTGTGATGTAATCACCATTCCTTTCGGCTACAATCGAAAAGAACTCAGAGACAATGCCTTCTTCCGTCTTCTCAGCAGTCGCAAGGATGAAGCATTTGGCCGGAATGTGGTAGCTGCGGAATAAACCCCATTTGAGCATGTCTTTCCTCCTTCACGTTCTTATTTTCAATTTGTGCCAACTCGTGAGTGACCGGAAAACCGGTCATCTTCTCGCTCTATTGATAACCTGAAATTTTTTGCCAAATAAATATTGCCATAACCATCTAAAAAACATGAATAATGGCGTTATATAAATATTCCGCACAGGCTATTGACCAGTTAACCGGTCAACAGCCTCCAAAGCTTTACTCATCAACATTCTTTCTGTGGACAGCGCATCCAAAGTGAGGGAAATCAACTGGCGACCAACCAGTGCTCTTTCAATATTCACTTACCCATAACCACCATCAAACCAGCCTTGGCCGCCAGCTCTACCGCGTCATCATTCACCACATCTTCCTGAATCAAAAGGCCTTTGCACTGATGACGGCCGAGTCCTCCGCGATCGGGTCGATCGCCTCGGGCTTGCGGAAAACAATGACGATATCGACCTCTTCGGGGATGTCGTCTTTTCTCCCAGGATTTCCGGCACAAGCGGATTGACCGGTATGATCCGATAACTCGCCTGCTGCATGCAGGAGGCCACGCCATAACTCAGCTTCTGTTGATCATCGGACAGCATCATCCGGTCTCGCGCAACAAAAAAGCCGCCTGTCTGCATAACGCGGACAAGGCGGCTTCGGTTTCTCTCATATGACAAAGGCGCCAGGGCCATGTCCCTTCCTTCATAACAGCATATAATTACTTCATTTTAATAGCCCTCTTCACCTGCGATGTCAATCGGAATCCCCCAGGCATGGGAAAGACTTCTCTCCACTAAACTGTAGGCAGCCGTTGAGAATTTGTCGAAAGTCCTGCGCTATCGGAGTGCTGATTGTCGTTGAATCAGGCCAGGGAACCTTCAAATACCATTTCCACCACACCACCCAAGGCATCCCCAACGTAGAAGGGAACATTGACGATGGTGAGAACTCCTTCCGGGCCGTCCATGGTGAGATGGTTAATCTTGATCTTTTTATCAGCGAAATCCTGGTAGATACTTTTCAGCTTAACCATGGTTTCCGGCTTGTGACAGGCTGCCATATTTTTGCCAACCTCAAGACCGGGAATCTTTAACTCGTCAAAAAGCTCAAAGGCCCTTTGATTGGCGTACGTCACGTTAAATTCAGTGTCAGAAATGACTACCGCGGTATTCAGGTTATTCCATGCCTCATTCGAACCACTCATTTTACTCTCCTTGTATTTCATTTGATTTACCCTCCGATAGAGAGCTCTGCCGCCTTCGGAAAGAGGATGTTGTTCTCCAGGTGGACATGCTTGTGGAGATCATCCTCGAACTTTTTCAGCATCCGGTAGGTGAGCATGTAGGTGTTGCAGACATCGCCCGGAACCGCATAGTTACTCGAGAGATCGCGGATGGTGTGGACCGCGTCGCCGATCTCTTCATGCTCGTGGTCAAGTTTTGCAAGACAGGTTTTAAGTATTTCCCTGTCACCCGCCTCCGGTTCAGTGCCGGCCGTTGCAGCCGCATCGATCCGTTTGATGGCGGGAAAGAATACTTCCTCCTCTTCGCGGAGATGGGCAACCATGTCAATCGCTATCTTGGCGAAGATCCTGGCGATCTCAATCAGCTCGGGGTGCCTGTCGCCATGGACCTGGGTGATTTTGTCGGCATAGGCGGAAATCTTGTGCATATTCTCGTTCAGATAGGCATGGTGGGTATTGATAATGTAATCGGCCAGAAAGGGGAGTCCCCAGGCTGCGTAGTTCTGATCCTGCTCCATCGGCTCGTTCCCGGCTGCCTCAATCTCACGGCTAATCACGGAAGGATCAATGCCACTCTCCCGGCAGGCGGTCGCAAGGGGAATCTTGCCGCCGCAGCAGAAGTCGATCCCGTGTTTTTCAAAGACCTTGGCGGTCCGGTAATCGGCAGCAACCAATTCTCCGATGGTTTTATCTGAAATGTCTTTGCTTTGTCGTATTGTGTTCTCGTTCATTGTGGTCTCCTTTTTGAGCCTGTAGAACCATGACACTATGTTCTTCAAGCTTGCGTTCACTGAACCATGGATTTATGCGATGTTGAGATCAGTGTAACAGAGAAGCCCTTAAACGGATTTGATCTGCGTCATATATCCTGATTATGTTTACAAATCACTCCGGGTATTTGTTTGACCGCTGTAAAAAGCGCGAGTACTTATTTAGAAACGATTCTGGACACCGCTTGGATCAGGGAGTTCCAGTTCTTTCCTGAATTTCAACTTACCTGCTCCCCTGTTGTTCAAATACTTTGCCAGTTCAAGATCAACCTTGAACGGTACCTTGACCCCGGCCTGGGCCAGAGCTTGGCGGAGCAGCGCTTCAGCCTTGGTGGCAAAGGCTATCGAGTCACCCAGAACCCGCATGGACTCACTGGGGTTGTGGAAACCGACCGAGTTCTCGGCGCCGATAAAGGTGCAACGGTAGAAGGCCTCTTCGTAGTACTCCTTGGCCCTGTCGTAGAGCGTCTTGTCAATGGTCTTGCCGGCGGCTTGGGCAGCATGGGTCATCTCGAAGAGTTTCGCCACGGTGGCAGTTGCGTAACCGGAACGGATCTGCAGGGAAACGGTTCTGTCCTGAATGGCGATGACCTGGTTTTTAAGCCATTCCGGACTCTCGGCATGGCACTGGATACAGCCTTTCATGCCATTTTTCAACGGGCTGGTTATGCGATGGTCAGATGCCTTGTGGGCACCGACCTTGGTGTACGGCATGTGACAATCGGCGCAGGATGCGCCCGCTTTCCAATGAACGCTGTTGTTGGAGAAGAGTTCATATTCGGGATGACGGAGGAAGCCCAGCTTGAAACCGGTAACGGTTTGTTTCCACTCCAGGAAGGAAGCATCGCTCTTGATCTTGGTGATGATATTTTCAATGCTGATATTGCCCGGTTTGCTCCCCTGCCAGGGGAAGAACACTCCCACTGACTTCATATCCTTGTCCTTGGGGATTACGTAGGTTACATGACACTGGGCGCAGACCAGGGTCCGTTTGGTCTGGTGATCAAGCTTGGTGGTATCCACACCCATGCCGCGTAGCGCAGCGCCAAGGGTAAAATCCCGCGAGATGAGCAGGGACATGTCCCTGTTGTTATGACAATCGCTGCAGGCTACGCTGAGGGTGGCGTTCTTCTGGTCGGGAATCCTGGCCAGGACCTCCTTATAGGGCGTCTTGTAGTAATCGGCACCCATGGTTTTCACGAGGTGGTTGACGTAGGGGGTTTTACAGGTGAGGCAGACACCGCCGGCCTTGATCCGTGATGAGTCGATATCAAGCTGGTCCTGGACCATGTGCGAATGCCCGCGGGGTTCGTTGTAACCGATACCGAACCCCCATCCGTTAAAGAGCAGGGCCAGGTAGGGATACTCGGAGAGCTTGTCAACCATTGACTTGGGGTCGTCATTCCCCTTTTTATATTTACTCAACCCGGGAACTTCGGGCGATTCAGCGGTCTTTTTCCACATTTCGTATTCCACCGGGAAAGCCTTGCCCCATTCGGCCGGATCGATCGTTCCGTCCGCAATCTGCGCCGCTTTCACCTGCTCGGCTTTCTGAGGAGAGCAGCCGTTGGCAAACAACCCGATAACCATCGCAACAACCAGCATGCACAATCTACTCATCTTCATTGGTGTACCTCCGTTTAATATCTTCAGAGTGTTTCAATTGCTCCGCTTCGCAAATGGGTAATACTTCGGTGGCAGCTCCAACACTTCTGTTCGGTGTTGATGGGTGAGACCAGCTCTTCGTGACACCTGATACAGTTGGCCTGGAGTACCTGTGCGCCATGTTCGGAAAGCTTGATCCGTTCCGGGGTGTGACCGGAATAGAAGAAAATTGCGTCCTTCATGCCGTCAATCGATTTCCAGATGTAATGAATCGCCAGATTCTGATTCGGCAGATGACAGTCCACACAGCGATTTCTGCGATGCGCTCCGGAATGCAGGAAAGCAGTATGCTCTGTCTCCATGACATGGCACCCTGCGCAAAAACCGGGTGAGTCGGATAGTGCCAGTATCCGGGGTGGTCCAACCAGCAAGAACGCCGCCACAGATATCGCAACCACCACCAGTCCCAGCGCAATCAACCGTTTCTTGTTCAAAAAACTCACCATATTTAACGTGCGCATCTTTCTGATCTCCCCGTGTGATGTACGAGTACTTCGAATGGCTGAACTCCTGGCTTGGATATTGGAAAAGTAAACCGCTTTATAGTGGGATTACTTGACTGTTGTCAAAAATGTTCAAACATATTGGGGGGAACACAAAATAAATGTCATCAGCCCGAAGGAGTAACTGCAATGCCCCCGAATCAGGAAGTATTGCCGCATGATGCTTATAACGATACCCTGGTCGCCAATGTCCACCCCCCGAAGTGGGTCAATCCTGAACCGGCCGGTCGCTATAACCTGGTGGTGATCGGTGCGGGTACGGCTGGTCTCGTGACAGCAGCCGGTGCTGCCGGATTGGGAGCCAAGGTAGCCCTGATCGAGCGGCACATGATGGGAGGGGATTGCCTGAATGTCGGTTGCGTTCCTTCAAAGGCGGTGATACGGGCATCACGGGCTGCCTACGAGATTCGAAACGCCGGGGGATTCGGCATCGGCAACACGGATGGGATCACCATTGATTTCGGAGTGGCCATGGAGCGGATGAGACGTTTGCGCGCAAATATCAGTCACCACGACTCGGCCGGCCGTTTTTCCAACGATCTGGGAGTTGATGTTTTCATCGGTCAAGGCAGCTTTAGCGGGCCGGATTGTATCGAAGCGGATGGTAAGCAACTGCGTTTCGCCAAAGCGGCCATCTGCACCGGCGCCCGGGCGGCGGCTCCACGGATACCCGGCCTTACCGAAGCCGGTTACCTGACGAACGAGACAGTCTTCTCCCTGACAAAATTGCCTCCACGCCTGGCGGTGATCGGCGCCGGTCCGATCGGAAGTGAAATGGCACAGGCATTTGCCCGTCTCGGAAGCAAAGTAAGTATTGTGGGGCATGAGAGCGATCACATCCTCCCGCGCGAAGACAGGGATGCGGCGGAAATCGTCCGGAACGCCTTCATCAAAGACGGGGTCGAGCTTTTCCTGCCGGCGAAGGACCTCCGGATAACTCTCAAAAACGGTGAAAAAATACTTTCATTCGAGCATCGCGACACGCCAGGTGAAATAACCGTCGACGAAATCCTGGTCGGGATCGGCAGAGCGCCCAATGTGGAGGGACTAAATCTGGAGGCGGCCGGCATTGCGTTCGACCCGCGAAAAGGGGTGCAGGTCAACGAACGCCTGCAGACGACGAATCCGGCGGTCTACGCTGCCGGAGATATCTGTTTTCCTTACAAGTTCACCCACACCGCCGATGCGTTGGCCCGTATTCTGATTGCAAATGCCCTCTTCATGGGGCGGCAGAAAACATCGGCCCTGACTATCCCCTGGTGTACCTACACCGACCCGGAGATTGCCCATGTGGGGATGTACGAGAAGGATGCTGTTGAAAAGGGGATCGAGGTAGTCACGCTTACCGTTCCGCTAGCGGATATCGACCGGGCCGTGCTTGACGGCGAGACCGAGGGCTTTGCTCGTGTTCATCTGCGCAAGGGGACTGACAAGATCCTTGGCGCAACCATCGTAGCCCGGCATGCCGGAGAAATGATCAACGAGTTTTCTCTGGCCATTACCAATGGCTTGGGGATTTCGGCAATCGGCAAGACTATCCACCCATACCCAACCCAGGCAGAGGCCATCAAGAGGCTGGCCGACGCCTATAACCGCACGCGACTGACACCGTTCGTGAAGAACCTGCTGACAGGGTGGTTGAAGTGGCAGAGAAGGTAATGTCAATTCTCGGCACTAAACCGGAGACGTTGCGTCTTGCGGCTTTTCTTTCGGTTTTCGTTGTGTTGGCGATAATCGAAAAGATCCGGCCACGCCGCCATCTCCTGGTTTCAAAAACACGGCGCTGGTTTGCCAATCTTGCAATCGTGATCCTGAACACTCTGGTGATGCGCTTGCTGCTCCCCACTGCTCCCTTTGGAATGGCCGCATTTGCGCAAAGTAAAGGGTGGGGGGTGTTCAATCAGCTTAAGCTGGCTGGTATGCCTGAAATAGTGCTAAGTCTGCTTCTGCTTGATCTGATCATCTACATTCAGCATCGAACATTTCACCGCATGTCATTTCTGTGGCGAATCCATCGGATGCATCATACGGATCTTGATCTGGATGTCTCCAGTGGAACCCGTTTCCATCCTTTGGAGATGGTGATTTCTGTCATGATCAAGCTGGCGGCGGTATGTCTGCTCGGTTCGTCGCCGCTCTCGGTCCTGTTGTTTGAAATACTGCTCAACGCGACCTCAATGTTTAATCATGCCAACGTGCGTATTCCCATAAGAATTGACAGGTGGTTGCGTATGATTCTTGTAACGCCGGATATGCACCGGGTCCATCATTCAGTCGTTCCGCAGGAAACCGACAGCAATTTCGGTTTTAACCTGCCCTGGTGGGACCGTCTGTTTGCTACCTATCGGGCACAACCTCGTGATGGTCACTCTGAAATGTCAATCGGTCTGAAAGAGTTTAGAAACTTGAATGAAATTGGGCTGATACAACTTCTGTTACTACCGTTTGTTAACGTGGGCATCAGGAGAACGCCATGAATCTGAAAAAAGTCATTTTGATGCTGATTGGAGTGGCGGGTGTCACTCTTTTTTTCTGGCTGGATCTGCAACGGTTTCTGACGCTGACTTCACTCAAGGCTAACCGGCAGGCTCTACTGGATATGTATGCCGCACACAAACTGATCGTGGTGGCAGGTTTCATGTTAATCTATATTGTCCAGACCGCCCTGTCACTTCCGGGCGCCGCCATTCTATCCCTGGCGGCCGGCGCCATTTTCGGTCCGCTCATGGGGACGGTCTACGCCAACATTGCAGCCACGACTGGCGCAACACTCGCTTTTCTGGTGACCCGCTATCTGCTGCGCGATGCCGTGTTGAACAGGTTCGGCAATAAGCTTGAGGGGATCAATAAAGAGCTCGACTCGCGGGGCCTTAATTACCTGCTCTTCCTCCGTCTCGTGCCGCTGTTTCCCTTTTTCCTCATCAACCTGGCCGCCGGCCTGACCCGTCTGCCGCTCAGGACCTTCTTCTTCGGTACCATGCTCGGCATCATTCCCGGTGGCTTTGTCTATGTCAATGCCGGCGCCAGTCTGGCTACCATTGACTCGCTTTCCGGAATTGTCTCGCCCAGGGTGCTCGGCTCGTTCACGTTGCTTGGATTATTCGCACTGCTTCCGGTGGTGTTCAACAAAGTCACGGCAAAAAAGCAAATCTGATATTTTGGGGTGGAAAGAGGGATATGAGGCTGCTAAACAAAAGATGTGAATAAGGACCTGAATCTGTGACGTCTTCCGGGCTGCGCTCGCTTTGAATGCCTAAGCTTGGGCATTTCAGGCCATTGTTACTCTCTTGGCGAAGTTCACCAGCTATACCGGAATGGAATCCATAGGCGACGTTGAGCTCCGGCATTACGCTCTCTACGCCCTCCAGGCGTCACAGATTCAGATAAGCACAAAAGAAACACAAAAGGAGTAACATAAAATTATGCCCGCGCCTTTTCAAGAACGCCTTCAGGCGGTTAACCCGGAATACGAAACATTTGAAAACCTGCTGACATTGCAGGTCAATCTGGGAAATCTCTGCAATTTGCACTGCAGCCATTGTCACGTGGGCGCTTCCATGAGGGGCACGGAGATTATGGATAGATCCGTCATGGATCAGGTTGTCCGGTTTTTGGGGCACCATCCTGATCTTACGTTGGACATCACCGGCGGTTGCCCGGAGATGAATCCGGACTTCCGCTATCTGATAGAGCAGACAGAGGGGGTGGCGCCACGCCGGATGCTGCGAAGTAATCTGGCGATCATGGCCGAGCGTGGGTGGGAATGGTTGCCGGAGTTTTGTCGCGACCATGGATTGACGATCATCGGTTCGCTCCCCTGTTATCTTGAAGAGAACGTAGACCAACAGCGGGGTAAGGGCGTGTATCGGAAGAGCATACAGGTCTTGAAACGACTTAATTCCATAGGCTATGGAAAAGAGTTGGAACTTAATCTGGTCTACAATCCGGGAGGTGATTTTGTCCCCGGCTCTCAACAAGGGCTTGAAGCAGCTTACAAGACAGAATTGTCAGCCAACCACGGGATTGTTTTCAACCATCTTTTCACCATCACAAACGCTCCGATAGGGCGTTTCCGGAAACATCTCGAAGCAAGCGGCACATATGCAGATTATTTGCGTATGCTGGCCAGACGCTTCAACCCGGAGACAGCAAGCACTATCATGTGCCGCACTCTGATTAGCGTTGATTGTCATGGTAAGATTTACAATTGCGATTTCAACCAGGCACTGGGAATGCCGGTTACGGCGATTGACGGTTCTGAAATAATGATTTCGGAATTGGATGATACGAAATTGAACGGGAAAAAAATCCGCCTTTCCCAGCACTGTTATTGCTGTACAGCAGGCGAGGGCTCCAGTTGCACCGGGGCCCTCGTACAGTGATAAATACCGGTGGGACTGCACACGCTTTGTACGGTGATAACATCCTTTCAGCGGTCAGCAGGTAATTCTCGATGCAAAAAAATCAACCGTTGCTCTCAATTGTCATTCCAACCCTCAATGAGGCTGAACATTTACCGGCACTTTTGGGTGATCTTAAACAGCAGCGGAACGTCCTCCTTGAAGTCATTATCGGCGATGGGGGGTCATCGGATGCAACCAGGTCAATTGCGGAAGTGTCCGGCGCCAGCGTTATAAGCGCCATCCGGGGACGGGGGGCGCAAATGAACGCGGCATCCATCCGGGCGACCGGCGAGTATTTGCTTTTCCTGCATGCGGACTCCCGCATCGACGACCCCAGCCTTCTCAGTAATGCCATGGCTGCGCTAATCCAAAATCAGCGGGAATCAAAGGCGATTGCAGGGCATTTTTGCCTGCGGTTCATCCGCAGCACATCGCGCAACGCCATGGCCTATCGTTATGCAGAGGAAAAAACGGCATTTAACCGCGTCAATACCACCAACGGCGACCAGGGGTTGCTGCTTTCCAGGGAATTCTTCAGACAGCTTGACGGCTTTGACGAAAGCATGCCGTTTCTGGAGGATCAGCGCATAGCCGAAAGAATCAGATCCCAGGGGAAATGGATTACCCTCCCCGGATACCTTAAAACCTCTGCTCGCCGGTTCGAGGCAGAGGGCTTTCAACGGCGCTATATCCTGATGAGTATGATGATGGGATTGCACAGTGTCGGGGCAGAGGAATTCTTTGCTCGCGCGCCGGGTGTATACCGGGTACAGCAGGATACCGGCACACTTTTTCTGTCGCCATTTTTGGGTCTTATATGGCGGATAATGCGCAAGGAGTGGGGATTTGTGGGATCTATCCGCGTCTACTACCGTTTGGGGCGGTACATACGCCAGAACTCCTGGCAAATGTTCTATTTTCTTGATGTCGGGCTGCGGTCGATGCTTGGAGCGGGTCGTTATCCTTTTTTGAATTTCCATGACCGGGTATTCGCGCCATGTGTAAATTTCGCGTTCTTTAACGCACTTACCGGTTTGCTCTGTTTTCTCTGGTTTATGTGTGTACTCGCGCCATTCTTCTGGATAATTGACTATCGGGGACTGCAAAATGATCCGCTGAATGAGGCCGCATGACCGCTCTTGATAACGTTACGATAGTGGCCTTGTTTGTGCGTCTTCCGGTTCCGGGGCGGGTTAAAACTCGTCTTGCACAGGATCTGGGTGAATATGGCGCATGCGAATTGTACAAAGCCATGGTTGCCGATATCCTGGAAAACATAAGAGTCAGCGGTCTCAGGATGTACCTGTTCCATGATGGCAAGGATAGCAGGGAGGTGCCTCGGGAATGGCTGGAAGCTTCTGGCAGGGCAATAGTTCAGCAAGGTGAGAGCATTGGCGAAAGAATGGCTGAAGCCTTCCGGTATTGCTTTGCTGAAAATGTTGATCAGGTAATCGTGGTTGGCAGCGACATTCCGGGACTCGATTCCAGTAAACTGTTGGCAGCTTCCTTAGCGTTGAAAACTCGTGACGTTGCAATTGCCCCTGCTGCCGATGGGGGGTATTGCCTGATTGCCATGAAGCGAACGTCATTCTCGCTAAAGATTTTTCAGGATATACCCTGGAGCACTGAAGCTGTGTTTAGAGACACTCTTGCAAGATGTGATGAGTTGCGAATGGAAGTGGAACTTCTGGACGTCTTACTGGATATCGATACCATCGATGATCTTAATGCATACCGACAAAACCGCTCTTCTTCGGCATACGCAACCAACAGATGGATTGAAAAAGCCGAGTCCGGAAGTATGATTATTGGATAGGGGGAAACTGACATGAGAAACTTGATTGCCGTATGTGCAGCAGTGATCGCCGTTTCACTTTCATTTTTCACGGTACGAGCGGAATCGGCGGGAGATGCAAGAGTCCGGCATCCGGTTCAGGGTAAACTGGAGAAGGCCACCTTT
>WSSedB1CaDRAFT_10000648_pt1 | contig 14469 bp, 26 predicted proteins | sample WetSurSB1Cattail_FD_9460 | JGI IMG/M metagenome (IMG submission 9460)
TGCACGTTCTGGACATTGTAAGAACCAATTATTGTATTGAATATGCCAAACGGAATATTTGGGAGCTCCTGTATCCGACCGCCGACAAAAGTATTACCATCAGAGTTCGCACCAACGCCCGCGCCCTTGAATCCCGTATTCTGACCAACGAAAACGTTGAAACTACCCTGAGCCAATCCCTGACCTGTACCCGTCCCAACACCAACGTTTCCCGTGCCTTGAGCGGCAAGCAAAGAATTAGTACCTATGCCGATCGAATCGGCAGGGGACGCAAGAGTACCAGCCATTACGCCGTTACCAAGACCTACATTTCGACTACTGATAGTTGCCGAGTCACTCATAACATCCGCGCCTATACCGATATTAGAACCACCAGTAGGGAAGTTCCTAAACACATTCCTACCAAGTGCTATTTCCCCCGCCCTAGTCTCATTCTGACCAGCGAAAGCCCCAATATAAACACCGCCGCCATCTCCAAAATTTATACGCCCTATTTCATTCCCGGCACTTGAATAATAAACCTCAAAAGGACTGCTACCAAAGACACGCCCCGGGGCTTCCTGAAAGCCCAAAGCTGTCATACCAAAAGCAGGATCCCCCACATTCAGAAAAAACATTTCGCCGCGCTGGAGATCCATATACCTTTGACCCACAACACGCGATGCGCTACCGTCCACAGCATCCCCCCATTGCACCAACGGCGCAGTAGGAAGGGAACCCGGATCTATAGAAAGCCCCTGATTTGCAAGCACGGCACTAACACCGCCGCCGCCGCCGTTGTTAGTATTAGCACCAAAAAAGACCGATCCAACGTTGAACATTATAGATAATATTTAAAAACAATACATACAACCGGGTTGACCCCGGCAGGGTTCGCAATCCTGACATTCAAAGAACCATTGTTGCCCATAAAAATTTCATCCTTGTTGCCAGCCACGCCAATAGACTGACCCGAAAGACCAGGACCGGGAGCAGGCAGCAAAGGAAAATTATCAACATAGAAAACAGTATCCCCCGTATTCACCGCGACATAACCATTACAGTCCCTTGGTATAGGAACATTTTGCGACCCCGTAACAGTAATTACTATGGTATTATATTTCCTAATGTCCAGTAGCATATTTATGAAATTATATAGTTAACACCGTTGCCCTGCAAATCATCATTCACCTGCTTCAAATGGTCCGTATCAAGAACGAAAACCAAGAACTGGAAAAGGTTCATGGCTGTACAGCCAAGCCCCATGCTAAGGCATACACTATACCAATGAGTCCCTAATTTCTTTGTCCCAAAATATTTGAACACCAACAAAAGATCTGTCATTGTGCCAATCAGCGACATTTGATAAACTATACTATCCTGAACGGACGAACTCAAAGGCAGATCCCAACTATCCGTGCCTGTATTGTATATAGTCGAAGCGATGGACTGCAAGGCAGTATTGCTCTGTTGCTGTTGATCGCCACTTGAAGCGGCATTTTTTAGATCGGCTTCAACGCTGCTTGCATTGCCAGAAGCAATATCTATATTATTTTGAGCATTGCCACTACTCAGGAAACCGCCTGGACGGAACAGCCAATAAAGACCGCCGCCGATAAGCCCAAGCATTATGATAGGAGTGTAATCAACACTACCCATTCTTTTTCTTCCCATACAAAACAATTTAATATTTCATGCCACGAAGCCCGGCAACAAAAAATTTGAACTTGAAAGGATCTTTTTTATGCATCCTTACCAGCTTTTCCAAAAGATCCGCAGCATCTGGCAATACATCAGCCAATTGGTCAACGGCAACGTACAAACGATTTTCGTTCATAGACATTTCAGGGATCCCGCTTACCCGGCGAACTTTTACAGGCTCTCCAAATTCATCCACAAATCTGGCTTGCCCCTCTACAGTTTTATTTGTGCCAAGGTTCTGGATGAACTCAGCACCCTTTGCAGCTATAGCACCAATAAGACCATCAACGCCCGGGATCTCCATTATCTTGCCGATTGCGCCCATAAGACCATCTTCTTTCATTTCGCCGTCTTCTTCTGATTCCCTGTATTGCGCCAACTCGATTTTCAGCTTTGCATTTTCCACAGCCAAAGCCGTGTAATCCATGGCAGACGGGGTTGCCCCACTTATGCCAGCAAGACCCGGCGCGCTATCATTTATACGGAAATTGAAAGAGGCATCAGGAACCGAAGTATATTTAACACCTGTATTTGGGAAATCCTCAAACATGCAAAGTGTGTACACACAACCACTATCAACCGTTCTCCAATCGGTCAACCGCTTCTCCAAATAGTCAGCCCCGGCGGCAACATCATCACCGCGAAACTTGAACATCAATTGCCGATCCTGGAAGACCGCAAAATTTGGATAGTCATTATCAGCATAAGCCTCTACGACCGACTGAATATTTCCGTACTGGACAACCTTAGCCATAATTAATATTTCTTAGGAGAACCCCAATAATAATACACGTTAAAAATATAGCTGAAAGAAACACCACGTGGAGGCTGCAAAATAGACTGCACGTAAGATTTTGTCCAATCCACCTGATAAAGATCCTCAAACAGGAACAGATCTTTTGTATGTGTATTAGCATACCCCGCCGCTTCCGGTGCTGCATTGGAATCTTGCCAAGTACGGTTCAACGTGATCAACGGGATCTGTTGAAAGTCCAATGTACCCGCCACATTCAAAGTCAACGTACCATTACGGAGATCATCGGGAACAGCCATAGGCGACCCGGATGTAACGGGGCTGCCGTCAAGATGAAGGCTGGAATAAGTTTCGATACCAACAATGTAGACGGAACGATCCCCGGAAATGCTTTGCAATTGGGGCTGATTCTGGAAATACACAGGCTGGAAAGCTGCCGCATTTGCTGGCATTATCAATTCAACCAACTGAGATTTTGGAGCTCTGAACATTTTAATAAGTTTTAAAGAAAACCCCACCCAATCGAGTGGGGTTTTTCTTAATTTATAATCTGGACTTTTCTAACTGCAATACTAGTTTACTACAGTAGAGTTTTGAGCAAGTACACCTTCAAAACGGAGCACAACACGCGCCCCCGCGTCAACGGCAGCAATCGGAGCCGGTAGCTGAATACTCAATTGAATATTCTGAGAACCCAACAGCAATACAAAAGGCTGGATCGGGTACATACCATCATTTGCGCCGTCCTCCTGTTCCACAACAGCCCCGGCAGCAGTAGCCGCCAATTGTTGCGTTTGGTTCGCAACCCTATGACGTTTCAACCCCCAACCATTTACATACTGTTGGTTATTGATCATCAATTTCAATTGACCATTGTAAAATGTTTCCTCATTTGCAGCCTGTGCAAAAATTGAAGGGTTAAAATACGTGAACAAAACAAATTTCGCATCAGCCGCATTAGCAGGTAGTGCAACATAAACACCCAAACGGGTAGGCACAAAACTATCCTGCAAATTCAAACGAATCTCAGAAGGGAACTGCTGTTGCTGATTCTGGATATTCGCAAGCACGGGGAAATTGATCACCGTTGCACCCGCAACCAACGGCTGTTCCAAACGCAACTCCGACTGAGTAAGTTTGAAAGCTGAAACTGCATCCCAAGTTGGATCATACTTAGGGTTCGCTTTAAAAACTGGCTTACCATCGCCGCCCATGCCAATGATGGAAGGGGGATTGAAAGCATTGTTGAAAATCTTATTGGCAAGTTTAAAGTCTTCCCTTAAAACTATACCGTTCACTTGAGCACTTGACATAATAGATTATTTATTTAATGTCATATACAATTTGGAAGCCACACAGGCAGCCCCCTAACAAAGAAACAATTTAATAGCAACCGCGATACATAGAACCAACCCCGGCAGGTTTAGGGAACGCGCCAATGCTTGGTACATCACTATACCCGGCAATCTTCCTAGGCAATGATACATTACCGTGATCGATACCATTCAGACCGCCCTTGGAAGTTGATGGAGAAAAATCTCCCATCAATACAACCGCGCCCTTTGCAGCAACGCCCAAGCCGATCCCCTGAGCAATAGGAGCTCCCTTTAAAAAGTATGCACCCATAGCCCCGGCAGCAATAGAGAGCGAACCGAAAACATATTGGGGCAACGCAACAGCTTGATCTGCGAAATCAGTGATCACCGCGCCAAGCAAAGCCCCGAAAATAATTTCAAACGAACCACCGGCGGCACCCATTCTTTTACGGCGATGATGCCTATGCTTGCCGATTTTTTTTCTTCTTGCCATAAAAACAAAATTATAATTGTGAATAAATAAAAGACTAACTATTGTTCAGGTCAGCAACAAAACCTTCCTGCAAAAGATATTCAGCATGCGAACCATCATTGTAATAATTCTGCCTTGCCTCAAACTGGACACTATCAACCACCGGGAAATTATACCCGGTTGCAGTTTCACCGCGAAGCCATGCCAGATAATAACCCAACAATCCCGCATCCTGAAATTTCTTCCAGTTCTTTGCCTGACCACGCAGCAATGCAATATTGCATTTATCAGCATCCCTAACAATGATTCCCCACGGCGGGACCGTCATTGCAGACTTCCCAAAAGGCAGCCAATCCCTGACATACAAAGATGGTTTCCCATTGCGGCGATATGCTGAATAAATACCCAAGGCAGCAACAGCCCCCACAGCCAACAAAAGACCTGTATGGTTTTTTTTTGCCATTATTTAAGTTTCCGATACAATGATTTTTTTTCTGCAATCTGCTTTCTCAGTTTTCGTTTGTCAGCCGCTTTTTTCAAAGTCAGCATACGCGCCTCTTTCATACCAATGTCATGGATCAAAGCCCTTTTCGCACTTCCCAAATGATGGTGAACGCTCCCAACGTGTATAGTCGTAGTCTTGCTATCTATACCGTCATTGTGGGAAGAAACACGCGGCGATTTTTTTCTAACAGCCCCTACCCTCCTAACAACCTTTTTCCTTGCAGTTTTCTTCTTAACACCGCCCAATTTTCCGGCTCTGTATTCGCGCCCGGCTTGTTTCTGCAAAGTCTTCCTTTGCGTGTTTGGATGTTTTTTTTGAAGATACTTCACACGTGCATTGATTTTCGCAAGAGCTGTAGACATAATTATTTCCTTTTTTTCTTATGAAAAATTTTATATAGAACGAAGCCGCCGCCAATCACGATACCACCAGCAAGCAACGGGTTTGCTTTAGCCCAATCCATCACATTTGACAAACCACCCGCTTGAACGGGAGCTGCAGGGGTTATTGCCGCGACCTCAGCCGGGGCAGCCGGATTGGTAAAACCAGCCTTAGCCAATAATTCTGCATCTGTTGGCACATATACCGTTGGAGCTGCAACCACACCCGCCCACGCGCCCGGCTGACCCGGCTTGCCACCGGGACCATTTGCATCCGGGTTCAACCCATCAGCGAGATAAGTTGCTGCCAAGGCTTGGGCATAAGGAATATTTTGAGACTTTATTTCTGGATTGTTCAAATAGGCTATAGCCCTTTGATCATTGGACGGCTTGGGATTTGCATGAGACCCGGCAAGAATATTAAAGGGGACAATATCCGGGACCGGAACGCCCAAGGCAAGCGCAAACCATGTTTTTGCCGGACCGGCATTTGCTTGGTTTACATGATTGGGACTTGATGTGTTCATCCCCAAAACGTTCCATTCGTAAGACTGGATCAACCATCTTTCTTCCGGCTTATCGCCGTACTTGCTGCCGAATATCATAAGAGCCGCGCCAACCACCTCAACAGCCAACGCCGCTATGGGAACACTTGAGAGAGCTGGACCCACCTTCATTATTGCCGCGCCCGTGCTACTGGTAGAACCGATACGCCTCCCCCTCTTATCCCTCAGCACAACGGAACCCATACCGCTTTGACAATTTGCGCAACCAACAGAAGCCCTACCCTGATTTGGTAGATTGCTCTCAGCCGCGCCACGTTGACTCAAAACCCCGGAAATCCTTGCCAGCATGTTAACCGTTTTATCTTTATAAAATTTTGGACGTGGAAACCTTTGATTGAAAAAAAACAAAACCGGATCTATCCACACCTCACTATCATCCTCATTCTTGACAACTACGAAAACATGTTCAGGTTCTTGATCACCATCATAGGAAGCAAAGCGATAGTACCAATTGTAAACCCGCTTTCCCTTTGCTCTATTGATTGCATCCAACACCCCGGCAATAAAGCCGCTGTAATGTTTGCAATCAACACCAATGCCGCGATCACTACCAAGCTCAATAATCCCTGCCGGGCTTCTCGTACTTTGGTATTCGCTACTTTCAATGACATAGTGGAGATTTTGCTTACAGAAATCGAAAAGATTTTCAAAAACCTGTTTACCGCTACCAAATGAAATTTTTTCCAACAGCTTATCATAATCCGGTGCAAACACCCTATGAGCCTCTAAAACTTCATTTATTATCTGGTTTGTGGTATGCCGAGACGGTCTAACAACCACTTCTTTGCCCTCAAAGGGAGGGACCGCAGCAAGAACATTGTTAACCGTTGCATTAGCCATCTTTTACATAACAGGTTATTAATTCTTTAAATCGGGCTTAAAGGTAAAGAAGCTAAAAAACAATTTCCAAATAAATTTATTTAAGCCAGCCTTCCGGTTTATGTGGATAACCGTTCCCGCCGGAAACCCCGCGCTTCGCGCGAAGTTAAAAAACAAACTAGTATAATTATGTGGATAAATGTTCCACGTGGAACGTTTTGCACCGGGCAAAAAACAAAAAAGCCCGGGAAAATTCCCGGGCTTTGCGCTCAAAACAATGTGGAAAAATCAATTGATTGTCTTATTCCTTTTTTCCAATTCGCTTTTCGGGACAATAATTTCAGGGCTTTGGATAGTAACCAAAATGATAAAATAATTTTCCGGCTGCCTTGTCAGTTTGTTCAGGTTCACCATTGGCAAAGCCTGAACGCTATGCAAGGAAATATTCTTATCGAAAGCAAATTCCCTTTGGAACATATTCCTAAGTTCCCCAAGCCCCGCCGCCAAATCGGAAGTCTGAGCCATAATAGTTGCAAAATCCATGATTGTATGTTTTAGATTAAATAAAAAAACTTTTACTTATTTGCAGCTAAGCCTTTACCCTTCTTTTTCCCTGCATGACATAAGGACCATTTTGCCAATGATACCGGGGCTTTGCATCCGGCGACAATTCCCGGGCAACCTTAAATTTTCTTTGCTCCCTAGACTTTACTTCCATCAATGCAAGTTCCCTACCAATGTCATAAGCGCGCCCGGCTTTACCCGGATCCGTTCCAATATTCACATCAAATAAAAAATAATCTTTTTTTGGGATGCAATGAAAATCATACCCATTATTTTCAAGCCATTCCATCAAAAACATTTTTTGCTTTGGGAGCACAGAGAAAACCAGACTACAATTTTTTGTCCAATTCATCAGCGAGATTTTTAGCCATAAACTGCCAAGTTTCAAGATAACCCCTTAACTCATCAATCTCCTTATTCTTTAAATCAATATCATTTCTATAGGAGGCAAACCAAGTTTTAAAAATTTCTATCTTATGATTTTTATCCGGGACAATCATAAACAGATAGCAGAAATTCAAAGTAACTGACAACAGCAAAAAATAATGCTCAAGCATAAAGGTTAAGTTTTGGTATTTATAAAATGATGCAACTATGTAAAATCTCCCTGCATAAATCAGCCGGGATCTTGCTTCTCTCAAAAGAATTTTTCAATGAATTAGTTCCCGCATTTTTTACATGCCTTGGACTTCTTTCGTGGTGGCAAGTCCTTCGCTCATTATAGCACGGTGGACGCGGTTGCCAGCCTTTTGGATTGTAAAGGTTCTTAATGTGGTTAGAAAAAATATCGGTAGGCTTTGCCCTGAAATCGCCATACTGGCAATACCACACCGTTGCCCGATCGATCCCTTTCATAAAAGGCATTTTCCTAAGCATACCCCGGGGATTTTCAATAAAAAATTTGCAATCCGGGTTAATGATGCAAAAAGAATTTATCAGCGAAACCACTTTAGTATTAACATCATCACAAAATTTTGCGTAATCGGTCTTTGGCAAAACGCCGTTACGATGATGACCGATTGCAGCAATCGAATATGTGGCACAATCCGGCGAAGCCCAAATAATGTCAGGGATAAAAGGAATATCCGAAACTTTCAAAGTACCTATATCAGTTTGCAGACTTATCCCCGGGAATGGTTTCCAATCCACAGAAAAAACTTTATTACCCTCTGATTCAGCAATAGAACCAAAAGACCTAGAGCCCGCAAAAAGTTCTAAAATTTTCATCTACGATTATTTAAAATATCAGCCGACCGCTCAGCAACCGCCTTTGCCATAACATCAAGACCGGAAGATAAAAAGAGATCTTCCAGCGCAGCATATTTATTGAACAATCTTTCCAATCTTTCTGCATGTTCCTTCAAAATTTCATGCTGCAAACTCAAACGATAATAACGCGCCTCCATCAGTTCGTTACGGTCTACAAGACATATAGACCAAAGCAAAGTTTTAAAGAGACCGGAAAAATATTTATAGTCCGAACTATCAGCCCCGCGCTGGTCTGCAATCCTTGGCAGCAATACCTTATCCATATACATAGCCTGATTGTAAACCTCATTTACCGGGACCGATTCAACGCCCTTTGCTATTTTTTTATCACGGTCAGAATAGTTTTGCTCCTTTGCATTTCGCAATGATGCAGCCAGCCACAAATCAGATTTTATTTGCTGTAAATTTTTCATAGTCCCTTTTTGTCCCTGAAATAATTATTAGACTTCAATTGCTTTCCGCAACGCACACACTTGGAACCCGGATAAACCAAATGCTTATTTTGTTCAAACATCTTTTTTCTGGTTTCCCAATCCATACCATAACTATCAACATGCCTACAAAAAGCCTGTTTAATAATCAATTTTAATTCAGGGAAACACCAACCAATAAAAAAACTAAGCACCGCCCAACTCAAATAAACTGCTAGAAGATAAATCGCTATCATGGTAAAAAAATTTTCTGTAATCATCATCATCAACCATAGGCAAATGCCTCCAATCCGGCAACATATTTTCACCCGCCAATAAAAAACTATTCAAGACTTCCAACTCCCTAATGTCGCCAACAATGCACTCTTTATTCAAAACCTTTATCGAAGTCCAGAACTTTTCTTTATGTGGCTTTGCGAAAAACATTTCCCCACTCTCAAAATCAACGCTGTAATTTTTTTCACCTTTCAATTTTTCGAATACGTCAACGCCGCAAACCATTTTCGTAAAAAGACGGGAAACGCCACGGCTACAATGCCAATTCGCACAATCAAAACCAACTCCATCCGGCTGCTTCACTATGTACTTTGTCAGATAGTTTGAAAGGTTATTTATGGACTTGATCTTTTTTATATCGAATGGGTTTAAAATTTTCCCCATTGTCCTGGCTTTATATGCTGCATGTATAACCTCAATCGGTATTTCATTCCCATATTTATTCTTGCCAACCAAACCAGCATTGTATTGACAAAGAACCCAAAGAGGATTATAAACGGAAACGGGCAACCGTCTATTAACTATCATGTGAAAATGAGCATTTCCCGTTTCGGCTTGTCTTTCCACTACCCATAAATATTCCAAGTTTGAGTATTTTTTTCTTATCTGAGTAAGGAAAGTATTTAAAATAGTTCTAGCTGATTTGTCGCTGACCTTGGCAATGAAAGTAAGGGTAACAAAACATTTTCCACGTCCTGAACTTCTGTAAAAGGCAGTCGCCTTATCCCTAACTTTTGACTTACTTCTATGACTAAACACGTGTAGGGAACCTGGCAACCTACGTAATGAGCCGGGAACCCCACTTGAAGATTTTCTTTTATCCTCCCGATCTCGCCTACGAGCTTCAGCATCCGATTTGATTTTATCGCGTAGCCCTGAGATATGATATTCATATTCCCTAAGTCCGTCAACAGTCCAGTTATTTGCCTTTGCCGCCATTTCAACAAGATCTCTTGCTTTTGAATGTAAGTTTTGTTCATAACTATTTTTTCGATCGTTAATAAATTTTCTGTTAAGGGATGAACCGGAAAACCTTGGATCCTCAAACCCGGCAGAATAATATCCAACGCACTTATGATAACCAACCTGCCAACGATACCCGCGCTCATGCTTGGTAGTTTTCCTTGACATGAAATCATTAACACGTTTTGCCCTTTCCAGCCTCTTTTGCTCAGATTCGGTTAGTACTTTTTGTATCGGGACTTTAGGAAGGGGTAAAACACCGTACATAAATTATTGATTTTGAACGTGGGTTGAAAAGTTGCAGCTATAATAAATCCATATATGAGTGCAGCAACATGATTAATCCTATTTTCCTTTTTTGGGAGATTGCCAAGAAATTTCTATTGGAAACTCAGGATCCAAGCCATATTGAACCCCGGTAACGGTAACCACCACGAAACAATTTGTAAACCCATTATTTAGGTTAACCTCCTTAAAGCAAACATCATCCCCTAAAAAAACATCATCCAAGGCTACAGGAATGGACGTCCTAACACCACTCCTAATGGCATCAAAAACGCTTGGGCTTACATGTGTGTAGTACAGCATAATCAAAAATTAATTGTGGTGAAGCCCTATAGGGCAATTTTAGACGATAATCCAAAAAAGGTATCAATCCCCGCAAAAGACCGCAGCCCCGTAAAAGGGCTTAAAATGGCTTATCAGGCAACTTGCCCGCAATCGTTTCTAAACAACCAGCCACACAATTCATAAGACCCACAACACTACCCAACTCACCAACATCCCCAATCTTTTCGTTTAAAGAAGAAATACGAGCCGCCAAACCTTGCAAAACAACAGCCCTATTCATATCCACTTCCATTTGCATAAGACCCAAAACGACTTCAGCCGATTTCGCATAACCATAACCAGAACGGTTAACACGCTCAACGTTGGCTTCAAAACTTTTAAACAAACCATCAAAAACAGCAACAGAATTACTTTCCATAACAAAATTTTAGAGTTAAAAAATGGGTGAAGGCTTTCACACCCCCACCCTACTAAACCGCCCATGTGTACAATGATTTTAAAAATGGGAGCGACCGCCGAAAGCCGCCCCCGTACCTACAACCCAAACTAATCAGTTTTAGATATTATAGCCAATATCGAATTAGTAATCTTATTCAAATCGACTTCGCTAATAGTAATATTTGCTTCCCCTTTTTCGCCTTCATCACTAACAAGATTAATCCTACACTTATATTTTTTCTTACCATTAGCGACCCCAACGCATTGCACATTAAAATGAAAACTATCCATACAATCAATTTTTATAAGTCAAAACTACAATCCGGGCAAAGCTTTGTCAATAGATAAACTACTTAGGAAATTTACGATGCACCTTCCAGCGACAAATAATTTTCCATTGCCTTCTATCAGCTAAATCAAGAGCGACCCACCGATTACCAACAAAAAAAACATTATCCCCAATAAGTGGATCCGCGAAGGCATCAAACTGATAAACATAAATACCGTCAGACTCCAAGACAAAATCTTGATATAATTCCATAGCAACAATTTTATAAAGAAGCCCGGCACAGAGATAAGCACCTCCCTTAATTAAGCCGCCGGGCTTCAATCCGTTCCTGCAATTCCTTTTCCAATACAGCCCTTTCATTCGTAGCACATTCGCACATTTTTTGATAGAACTCAGCAACTATATTATTCCTATCAACAAGAATTTTATCAGGCACATCTGAATAATTTTCAACCCAAGCTTCAATACGAACCCCCTTACTCACAAAAGCAAAATTGATAAAGGACGTATCTTTTACACCATTGAAAAGGTCTAGCCATTCACGGGAAACATGCCTAAGCACCCTTATAGCATCTCGCAAAGTTTCATCCGATACATTACTAAAGTCATATTGATTTTCTGCCATTGTAAAATTTTTGCTTGTAGGGCTCAGCTTTTATAAGGCTGAAAACCCGGATTGAATAATAAGAGTAAAACTTTTCAGCAATAGCCGGGCTTGACAATTCGACCCGGCTACTGATTATTGTCTGCAAGTGATCGTCAGGACGGATCTTCGAGACGTACACGCACAAATATTTATTTTGATTGTGGACTTTCATTCTTGCCAATGCTTAATTGAAGTTTCGCCAACTCGACCGCAATACGCATACGTTCATACTTGGACATCATGTCCGATTGGTTCAATCTATTGTCCACGTCAATAACGTGTAGGTAGCAATCCCAAAAGGCTTGCTGAATCTTTTCATCCATAAATTTTTGATTTGTTTAAGTGAAGGAATAAAAAAAGCCCTGACGTGGAAACGCCGGGCTTACAGACTATATTGATAGATGCAAATTTTGAAGTAGTTACTAACATTGGGTTTGTTCTTGGTGCAATAAAAGTAAAAAGGTTTTTTGGAATATCCAAGCCCGGGCAAAAAAAAAGCCCGCTATGGAAATAGCGCGCTTACCAAGAAGTGGAAATAATTTTCCCCAACCCATAAAATTCGTATTGCAAATATATCAATCCTTGGTGATAAAAGCAAACAATAAAAGACCGCCGACAACTGCAAGCAACGGCAGCACATACCCCGGCATACCACCGGAAAGATATAGATCCGCTTCCATGGCAGCCCGCGCCGCTTCAACGGCTGAAGGTTGCCCGTTCACAGTAACACAAGTATTTTTTATTTGAGCCGCGACCTGTTCCGGCGAAGCCCCGGAATTGATAAGGGAAAGCAAAGCATTTGTTACAGTCCCACATCTATATTTAATGTCAGCCAACGCAGCCAATTGCGTATCTGAAATATCTACCGTCAATTGTGAAGCAATGGAACTGGCATTTTGAGAGAGAAAGAAAATAAGGAGATCGTAGGCATCAGCCTGACTAATTGCCGGATCCGTTGCATCCACCGTTGTGCCATCAGAATAATAATGGTTTCCGTAACCAATGGCATAACCGTTTACATCCCAATACGGATTGGGTGAATAGGTTTCCTGACTGGCAGTAATAGCCCCGGCTGCAATATTTGCTGCACTACTCGGATCCATCACCATAAAGCCCCGCCCCGGCTATAGATCTTGAAGCATTAACACTATAAACAGAACCCGGGAAAGTATCCATGACATTGGGCAACTGAGAACCGGAACCGCTCGACCCATCACCTGCATAAACAGTTTGTAAACTTTGGGGAACCTGTACATTTCCCGACCCGGAACTATTGGAGGCATTTATAATATCAGCCGCCGCACTCCCTGCCGCCGCAATATCAGCCGCCATAGGTGAAACCGTCTGAGGGTTGCTAACGACCCGGTAGACCGGCGAAACCACCGTCTTAGGACGGGACAACCACCACCACGCAAGACCGGCAACCGCCGCGCCGCCAATGATGAACATCAGAGTTTTGTCTTTCTTCTTTGCCATGGCAAAAGTTTACCTTAATAAAAAAAAATTAATCTGAGCTGCTAGAAAGCAGATCCAGCGCACTACTAACGACCGCAGCACCCGCGCCGACCTCTGCCGCCGTCAACGCGTTATTGCTTGCATTGGCTGCATTTTGCAAAGCCAAACGCTGGTTAGCCAATTGCTGAGCCGTCAATTGCGCCTGAGAGGGACCATAAGAATTTTTTGAACTTATATACCATACAAGCCCACCGACCGCCGCGATACCCAAGATCACGTAAAGAGTTTCTTTTTTCATAATCAATAATATTTATCTTCCAAATAAATAACCATTTCCCTTACAAGGCTTGCAGCAACAAGCAATATCAGCCCCGACCAAAAAGGATGCACACACCAAAAACTTTCGCAACAAAAAACCATTACTGCAAAGGCTTTGCTGATAGATCCAACTGGACAACGATATTCATTAACTGGTTAGTGCCATCCTCCACACTTTTCAAAAACGTACCAATAGCCGCCTCTACATCAGTGGACGACATATCCGGTTTCACTATTGTGTAGTTTGATTTTGTCTTTACCTCCGTGAACTGCAATTGCAATTTATATTTCATAAAAAAATTTTTCCAAGCTATGCAGCGACCAATAATTTATAAGCAACGCCGCCGATCTTAACGCTTATAAAATTTGCGGCATCCATCACAACCGCGCCCGGCTGAAATGTGCCAAGTTCCCAACCGGAACCACTAAGCCCGGTATCTGGATCGAGAGTCGAAAGATCCCCGATCACCTGCATCTTTACACCGGTATCCGCCTGACCCGACCGCGCCCCTCCGATTATCATATTCTGGTCAGGGTTACCAAAGAAAGCCACATTTGAAAGGATACTACTAAAGGCATTGCCTATAGCAGTAGAGTTTGTTGTATTTGTGAAATTGTTTGCCCAACCCATCAAAATATTATAGTCCCCCAACTGCACGTTCTGGACATTGTAAGAACCAATTATTGTATTGAATATGCCAAACGGAATATTTGGGAGCTCCTGTATCCGACCGCCGACAAAAGTATTACCATCAGAG
>WSSedB1CaDRAFT_10000649_pt1 | contig 14436 bp, 10 predicted proteins | sample WetSurSB1Cattail_FD_9460 | JGI IMG/M metagenome (IMG submission 9460)
TGTTGTACTGACCGGGAATGAAGAAGCCGAACTTGACTTCATTGGTGCTACAACAACACTTGGTATATGCGACGGCCTGCTCATCGATATCGGCGGTGCCAGTACCGAGCTTGTTATTTATCGCGATAGTAAAATCATCAAAACCTGCAGTATGCCGCTTGGGTCACTGAATGTATACAATGCTTATGTAAGCCACCTCCTCCCAAGCCGTACGGAAAGAAAAGCGATCAAGCAGGCCGTTCTTACTGAACTGGCAAAAGACACCGACATGAACTATGGTACATACAAAAACATTTGTGGTGTCGGCGGCACAATCCGTGCTGCCGGTAAACTTAATAATTATCTCTTTAAACTTCCGTCTGCCAACACAGAAATCAAGACACCAAACATCAAAAAAATGATTAAGCTTTTAGAAAACGATACGGACGACAGCCTAATCTCTACTGAAACCCTTGATACCCTTTTAAAAGTTGTATCGGACCGTGTCATGACCATCTTGCCGGGAATGATTATCCTCAATACACTTGTCAAACACTTTAAAAGTGAAAACATTGCGATTAGTAATGCAGGCGTACGCGAGGGTTATCTTTATTATACGCAGATTTTGAAAAAAACACTGCAAAACCACCTAGCAGAAGAATCTTCCGCAGATTTATATGATACAAAAGAAACCGTCTTTTTACCAGGCACAGAAGCTGCTGCTCAAGCCCCAGAAAATTCCGTAGAAAGCACTTTCACAGCAAAGGACGAATCTGATGATGCCTCAATCTAAATTGATCGATACAAGCTATACACAGAACCGTGAACTCTCCTGGCTGAAGTTCAACGAACGGGTCCTTGAAGAAGCTGCCGATACAAGTGTTCCACTCTATGAACGTTTGAAATTTGCTGCAATCTTTACAAATAATCTCGACGAATTTTTCATGGTGCGTGTCGGTAGTCTCTTCGAACTTTCCCTTATCAAAGACAATAAATTTGACAACAAGAGCTTTCTCAAACCATCCGAGCAGCTCACACAAATTTTTGCAGCAAGCCGTCTTCTTTATGCCGAACGCGACAAAGTTTTTTTTGATATCGATAAAGATCTGGAAAAAGAAGGTCTGCATCGCGTTCGTACACTCAATGATCTTAATCGTGAAGAACAAAAATACATTGACCGCTACTTTAGCGAAACAATCTTCCCCATTCTGTCACCGCAGATCATTGACCTGCACCATCCATTTCCTCATTTGCTGAACAAGATGCTTCACATTGCAGTCCTGTTAAAGCATCAGAAATTATCTACACTTGGCATAATCCCGATTCCATCTGCACTGCCGCGTGTTATCTATTTCCCGGAAAACGCCTTGCGCTACATTCTTATTGAGCAAATTATTCTTGAATATGCATACAAAATCTTTAATATGTACTCACTTATCGACAAAGCTATCATCGCCGTAACACGCAATGCCGATATTAGTCCGGATGATGAAGCCCCTGAGCTTGGGGAAGATTATCTGCACCACATGAAACGCACACTGAAAAAACGTCGTTCACTTGCTCCTGTTCGTCTGGAAATGGAAACAGACGGCGATTCTCTGCTCATTGATTATCTGCGTAAACGGCTGCAAATAAAAAAAGACCAAACCTATATCAGCAAAACACCGCTTGATCTTTCCTATATATTTTCTCTGGAAGAAAAGTTTAATACCCTGCAACGGCAAAAACTTCTCTATCCATCTTTTACACCCATAAAAAAATGCAAAATCCCAACTAATGAAAATATGCTGGATGCTGTCACAAAAAAAGATCTGCTTCTGCAGTACCCTTATCAAAGCTTTGATCTCTTTCTTAAGCTTATACGTGAAGCTGTTAACAGCAAAGAAGTCATCTCTATAAAAATCACCATTTATCGTCTTGGGAAACATCGGGCCAAACTCATGAACTATCTTATTACAGCAGCTGAATCCGGTAAAGACGTTACGGTGCTCATGGAACTTAAGGCACGCTTTGATGAAGCAAATAATATTAACTGGGCAGAGAATCTTAGTGAAGCCGGATGCAAAATCCTCTACGGCTTTGAGGGCTACAAAGTCCACTCGAAGATCTGCCTTATTATGCGTCGCAGTACAGCAGGAAAGATTACCTACATCACCCAGATTGGCACCGGTAACTACAATGCACAGACTGCCTTAATCTATACGGATATTTCCCTCATTACCGCAGATGAACGCATCGGCCGTGATGCCAATATTTTTTTCAAAAACATGGGTCTCGCCAATCTGGACGGGTTTTATCAATCTTTGCTTGTAGCCCCTTTTTGCCTGAAAAGCCAGCTTCTTACTTATATTTCAGATGAAATCGGTAAAGCAAAAAATGGTCTGCCGGCAAAAATCATTCTCAAAATGAATTCACTGACCGATCGTCAGCTTATTGATGCCTTGTCCAAAGCTTCACAGGCTGGTGTCCAAATTGATCTTATCATTCGCGGTATCTGCTGCTTACTGCCAGACATTCCGGGCAAGACAGACAACATCCATGTCCGGAGCATCGTGGGCCGTTTTCTTGAGCACTCCCGTATTTTTTGCTTTGGTACAGGCGAGGACATGAAAATGTTTATATCCTCTGCTGACTGGATGACACGAAACACCGAGAACCGCGTTGAAATCACTTGTCCCATCTACGATAAAGGCATTCGTATGAAAATCTATCGCACACTGCGGCTTATGCTTGCTGACAACGTCAAGGCTCGTCAGCTTCAGTCCGACGGCACCTATTGCAAATGCAGCACGCAAAGCACCACGCCATTCGACAGTCAGCAATATTTTATGGAAGAATATCTGCACTATATGAAAAAGCAACCATAAAAACCACAGATACATCACTTTATATAAAGGGGCAATTTACATGTCTGCTGAAGCCAAGGAACTTGAACGGATTCTGAAAGAAAATCTTATTACACCTGTTTTTCAGCCCATTGTTGATCTGCAAAACGGTGAAATATTTGCCTATGAGGCCCTGAGCCGTGGCCCACAGGACAGTTGCCTTTTCCGCCCTGATAAACTTTTTACTCTTGCTGAAAAACAAAATTGCCTGTGGCGACTTGATTATCTATGCCGCACACAAGCACTTTTACAAGCCAAAAACACATTAGGAGACCGTAAACTTTTTGTCAACGTCGACGCAAGAGTTCTCTATGACAAAAAATTTCATCAGGGATCAACCGCCAAGTTACTAAAAAAGTTCAGCCTGCAATCCGGCAGCATTGTCTTTGAAATCAGTGAAAAATCAGCAATCACCGATTACGAGAGTTTTCGATCCGTTCTGGAAAACTATCAGTGTCAGGACTACAAAATCGCTATTGATGATGTTGGTGCCGGTTACAGCGGGCTAAATCTTCTTGCACAAGTATCACCGGAATTCATAAAAATTGATATTGGACTTATTAAGAATATTGACACAGACCCCATTAAAAAAGCTATTGTCAAATCTCTTGCTGATTTTTCCCGCACAGCAAACATAAAAACCATTGCGGAAGGCATTGAGCGGCCGGAAGAATTGAAGCTCCTCATTGAACTTGGCATTAACTATGGACAGGGCTTCTATCTCGGTAAACCAATGCCAGTTTTGTCTATGCTTTCGCATAACATCACCGAAGAAATCTCTACGATCCATCTCAAAAAAGAGGAGTTTCGCATGCACACAAGACTTAATATGTCCATTGGCGAAATCGCCACACAGCAGACGACTTTTCCCTCCCATACCTGGGGCACAGTTATCATTGACTATCTCGATACGATGCAGGCACGCTCTGACGTCGTTATCGTCGATGACGGTAAACCCGTCGGCCTCCTGAGTCACGAGATCTTCTACCGCCACATGGCTACGACCTATGGTGTCTCGCTCTACAGCAAGCGCCCAGTAAAGCTTCTTATGGATGACAAGCCGCTTATTCTCGACTATACAACCTCGATTGAAGAAGCATCCACACAGGCTTTGGCAAGAAGTTCCCTCTCAACCTATGATTCTTTGATCATTGTCCGGGATGAAAAATATTATGGTACGGTCACAATCAAAAAGTTATTGGAAATCACTACGAAACTTGAACTCAATCGTGCCCGTCATGCCAATCCATTAACCGGTCTGCCCGGAAATATTATGATCGAATGGGAACTCACACGTTACATTCGTGATCTTATACCTTTTACAGCAATTTATATTGATTTAGATAACTTTAAGGTCTACAATGATATTTATGGATTTGAATCAGGTGATACTGTGCTTGTAGCAACTGCTGATCTTTTACACAACGCACTCTCGCTGCATACAACAGAATCTTTTTTAGGTCATATCGGTGGTGATGATTTCATTGCTTTCATCCGTACCGAAAAACCGGAAACTATCTGCAGGGCGATTATTCACGACTTTGATATACAGGCAAAAACGTTTTACTCAAATGAACATCAACGACAAAAATATATCATTGCCAAAAACCGCAATGGTCAGACCGAAAAATTTCCACTCATGTCGATTTCTCTGGCTGTTCTGGATGTAGTCGACAACACGAACCTCACAACAAAATCTCTGGCAGCCAAAGCTGCTGCCATTAAAAAAAAATGCAAAGCTGTTTCAATCAGCAATTTCATTGAAGAAACCTACAATCCATTGTCAGAGGAAAATGAAGAAATGAGCAGCGGCACTATTTATTAGAGGAAGGAACTCCGGCATGGATACAATATTATCAGCCAAAAATCTTTGTTTTCTGGAGAAAATCACGTACCCCGCAATTGACATTGAGCGCGGTCGTGCTACTTTTATCTGCGGTGAAAGCGGCTGCGGCAAAAGCACCCTCCTGAAGATTTTCAACGGTACCGCTTCTCCATCACAAGGTGAAGTCACATATAACAGTATATCACTTGCTTCACTGAATACCGTCATGCTGCGACGGGAAGTGCTTCTTATTGCCCAAACTGTATTTCTCTTTGACGGTACAATTGAGGAGAATTTTCACCAATATTATGCATTCCGCGAACAGCCGCTTCTGTCCGCAATCGAGATGAAACGCTATCTGTCTCTGTGTTGTGCGGACTTTGACTTGTCGATGGACTGCACGACTATGTCCGGTGGTGAACGTCAACGCGTTTTTATAGCGATATGCCTGTCTTTCCTTCCCAAAGTCGTATTATTGGATGAGCCAACTTCTGCTCTTGATGAGAAAACTGCAAATCAATTTTTTATTGGCATTTGCCATTTCTGCAAGCAGAACAACATCACGCTTATTGTTGTCAGCCATGACAAATCGCTCATAGATCGCTATGCCGATAACAAAATCACCCTTGCAGCTCCAAAGGAGACGATTATATGAGAGGTATTGTTGAAATGCAGCTTTGGCAGTTTGCCCTTATTTATCTTCTTCTTCTGATCGTGCTTACGATCATGAAAAAATGTCATATCAATCAGTCAAAGCTTCTTATTATTGCGAGCGTCCGAATGACCGTGCAGCTTATCCTTGCCGGGCTTATTCTCACCTACATTTTTGAAAATCCACACCCGCTTTTTGTTTTGTTGTACCTGACTATAATGATTGCCTTTGCCGTCCATCGGGTGCTGTCGCAAAACAAAGGTATCAATTACCGTTTTAAGCTTGCAATCGGTATATCACTTGCTGCCTCAGGACTTTGTGTTGTTGCTTTCTTCATTTGCATTGTTATAGGTGAAAGCATCTTCAACCCCCAGTACATTGTTCCAATCAGTGGCATGATCATGGGAAATGCCATGACTGGTGCTTCGCTTGGGGTCAAGACTTTTCGTGAAAGCTTCAACGGGCAGACCAGTAAAATCACTGCATTACTGAACATCGGTGTTACCCCGCAAAAGATTCTGCTGCCTTTCGTAAATCAGGCAATCGAAACTGCACTGCTTCCAACACTTAATTCCATGCTTGGAATGGGCATTGTCGCTCTTCCCGGCATGATGACCGGTCAGATTCTCTCGGGGACGCTCCCGACCACAGCAATTCTTTACCAGATCGCTATCATGATTGCCGTCTGTGCCGTTGTCTGTCTTTCTGTCTTTGGATCGCTTTATCTTGGGTATAAAACACTTTATAACACGCAAAATCAGATTGATTTTGCCGCACTCAATAAAAACTAATTGTATCTTTTAACAAAAACATAACCTCGCCATAACGATCTCCTGATTTTTCTGCCGTATAATAAAAGAAAAACCTTTGAGGAGGCTTTTCTTATGCCGAAAAATCTTACAGTATCAAGACGAAAATTTCTCGAAGTATCCGCTGGCGCTCTTGCTGGTGCAGCTCTTATGAGTATGCCCCGTATGTCTTTCGCCCTGCCGGGCAGTCTGCAAAGTGTCGATTGGATAAACTGTCCAACCGATCCATTAAAAACAGCTGAAAGCTCCAGTCTTGTAAAGAACTCCTATGACAAAATTCTTAGTTTTATCAATAAAATACAGGACAACTCACTGCGACAAAAAACATATGATATTATCAATAATCCTGCACCAACCGTCATGAATGAATATACAAGTGAACACACAATCCGCTTAACCTATAACGAACTTATCTCGCAAAAACTTGTCGATCCGGAAAAGATACAATGGAACACACTTTTCCCCGACTGTACCAATCCGCAGAAATCACCACAAGCCTTTATTTCCGCCCCAGGAAGCAGCTATGACAGCCACCACTCGTATCCAGGCGGACTTGCTGTACATACGGCAATCAATCTTTCCATTGCCAGTGGTATCTACAATATTTATGATGATGTCTTCCGGTACAAAATGGATTATGATGCCATTCTTGCTGCTGAAGCACTGCATGACATTGCCAAACCCTGGGTGTTTCAATGGCTGAATGATGGTACCTCACTGCCAGAGTTCCAGATCGCCGGCACTGGTGCACATCACATTCTAAGTCTGGCGGAAACCATCTATCGCGGATTCCCGACACATGTCATTGTTGCACAGGCTTGCGCGCACAATCATCCCGGCACAAAAGCGGATGAAGCGGAAGTCGCACGCTGGCTCATGGCTGCCGCTATTATTGCCCGGAAAAATCCCATCCGACAAAAACTGCTCAACGAAGATGGCCTTACACTTAATGGTGCGAATCGTCAGGAAGGCTACATCGTCCATCTTGGCGATCACGATTTTATTCTGAGCGTACCGGCTGCCCAGCGCTCCGTTCATGCGCTGCAAAAAATTGCCAGAAACACTTACGGGCTTAGCAAAGATGACAGCAATGGTCAACCTTTTCATAAGTTCCGCAACTACATTGGTGCACAAGCTGGCTTCATGCGCGTGGACAACTGTATTGCCACTGATCCGTCGCTTGAAAAACTGACAGAACTTGTCAAAGAAATCATTCAAATAAAATAACAGTAAAAAAGAGCCACTCCTCGCATATGCGAAAAGGGACTCCTTATTTTTTCTATAGCGTTATAAATTTTCTAATATCTTAATTTCGTTTTGCATAAAATACTGTGAATTTTTCGGTGCTATACCGTTGACAAGATATTCAAACACAACCTGCATTGCCTTTTTTCCCTGCCGATACGGATGCTGGTAAATAATCGCCTTAACAACACCCCGTTCCATCATCTCTACTGTGGATGGCACACTGTCAAAGGCCACAACATGGACCTTGCTCTGCAAGTGCATATTCAGCACAGCCCGACAAGCACCATAGACACCAGCTGCAACAATATAAATTGCATTGATTTCCACATGTTCATGCAGCATCTGCTGTGTTTTTTCATAGGAACAGATATCATCGTCTTCATTTTCTTCTTTTGCAACGATCGTATATCCCGGTAGTGTCTTCATAATCTTTTCGAAACCCGCCATGCGCTGGTTATGTCCAAGCACTTTTGATGATCCCATCATTACACCAATCTTCGCCTGTTCACCGATAAGCAAACGCAAAAGCGCACAGGCTGTCTCACCACCATTTTCATAGTCGCTGCCGATATAGCAATTTCTTCGGCTGCCCTCAATGTCATTGTTCAGCGTCACAACAAAGATTCCCGCTGCAATGAATTCATCGATTTTTTTTACAACACGCACATCATTGATTGGAGTAAAGATAAGTGCATTGATCTGATTTTTCATCTCATCAAGAATTGCACACTGCCGTTCAACATCATATCCCTTCATACTTTGCCACAACACCTGCATACCATAGATTTTATAGGAGTCCTCCGCCGATTTTATACCTGCTATGACATCCTCAAAAAAAGGGTTTCCAACAGATGCTAAAAGCACACCCACAACCGGTTTATGCTTGCGTGCTGCTAATGCCTTCCCAGCCGGATTCGGCTGATAGCCAAGCTGTTCCGCCATTTTACGAATTACCTGTTCCGTCTCCGGTTTCACATTACCACGATCATTGAGCACACGATCAACCGTTCCACGTGAAAAGCCGCAAAGTTCGGCTATTTTTTTTATTGTAACCATTTCCGTCACCTGCACATCCCATTCGTTTTGTTCCAAACGAATCTTTTCTTATATATTTGCCACGGAAATGCTTTATTCCTTCTATCAGGCAAACTCAATTGCGAACATCATCACATAAAAACTTATAAGAAAATGTTTTCCCCACACAATTCGATACAATCACCACAATAAATTCGTGCAGATCAAGATCTAGTATACGTCCATAATTTTCAAATTCCGCATCCGTTATCTTTTTTATTTATTCCACCTCATAACTTGCTTCATATTTCAATCTTCTGCAAGTCCGCTGCTTCGCAAAGCGTTGCAAAAATCACTCATTTCTTTAATCTTCGTTCTGTTGTGGACGATATAGAAAATAATCAAAGTCAGCAAAACAAGCATTCTTTTTTTCTAAATCATTAACGGTTAGTCCTATGAAATTTCCTGTAAACCCACCTGACAAGAAACTGATGTTTTCTTCTAGTAAAACTTTTTTATCGCCTTTATCTTCAACTATAAATCGTGCATAAATTCCATCTGCTTCAATGCATAATTTTACCTTTTCATTTTTTATCGGTATTTTGATCGGTACGATCGTAAACTCATCTTTTACGGCTTTCATGATCTGAACAACAATCCCCAGCTCTTCATCATAAGAAATGTAAAAATAAATATAATTCATTATATCTAAATACAATATAATTCCTGCTAACTGCAAATAGTTAACAGGATGAAAAGCTAGTTGTGTTTCAGCCCTGAATTTCTTATCACTCTGCCTTATGGCAATCATATGCTGATCAAATGTACTTTGCGGCGATTCTGCCCCCCACATACGAAGAATAGACTTCTCCGCCTGTATTTGCAGCCATTTGTCCGTAGGATAGATACGCAATGTATTCCATTGACTTTGCATAGTCTTTTTATCAAAATCATCAAAAAAGCTATGATCTTTTTTATAAACAGTCCCTTTGAAATTTTGGGGGACTTCTACATCTAACGCCGGAGAATGTCCACCCTGGCTAAGCCTCAGCCAACCGTCCTCTGACCACACAACTTTTTGTAATGCAGTTTCTCTACCTAAGATAGGATATTTTCCCAAGATTGGTCTTGTACACAAATGAGCTAAATACCATTCATGTTGATCTGTCTCTATCAGGCTCGCATGCCCCGAACACTGCAGCTGCAGTTCAGGATTATCTCTTGATGTCAGCATCGGGTTCTGCGGATCTACTTCATATGGTCCGATAATATTTTTTGACCGTGCTACTGTAACCATATGTCCTTCCTCTGTTCCACCCTCAGCTGTCAATAAATAATAATAGCCTTTATACTTATAAAGCTGTGGAGCCTCCGTTTTTTGATATTCTGTTCCGTTAAAAATTTTATAAACTTCCCCCAGTAAATTTTTTCCGTTAAACTTTTGGAGAACAATTCCGGCTGACCTGTTATGTGTTTTTAATCGATAATCCCATATTTCATTCACTAGCCACATTTCACCATTTTCATCATGAAATAAAGCTGGATCAAAGCCAGAACTATTTAAATAACGCGGCGTACTCCACGGACCTTTTATATCGCCTGCAGTTAACACATAATTGTTTACATCTTTAAATGGTACTTTTGTACTTTTGACATCTGTATATACCAAATAGAAAGTACCCTTCGCATAACTTAAATGAGGTGCCCATATGCTGCATCCTTTTGGATTTCCTTGCAAATCAGCTAAGGTTTCATTCGTCAGCACAGACGTACAATACTCCCAATTAACCAGATCATCGGATTCGTAAATTTTTATTCCTGGCAGCCATTCAAATGTCGAAACCACAATATAATATTTCGTTTTCACTTTCAAAATACATGGATCAGGATTGAAACCTTCCAGAACCGGATTATGAATAAACTGCATAACTGACCCCTCCTAGCATTGAGTTAAACGTTCTTTTTCCAGCTCAAGCGCATTTCTTTCTTTTAGTTCTTTCGATATTCTTGTATAGGTTTCTTTATCCAAATTATAAAATCGCATACAAAGAATTGCTATAAGATATAAGCAAATAGGAATAATTGCTGTAGCCATAAGAATCCCCTGCAATGCTTCTGGTGTCTGTGTTTGATTTGCTACATACCCACTCATAGCCAAAACCACTCCTGGTATCATACCACCCAGTGCGTTCCCACATTTAAAGAAAAATCCAATAACCGCATAAATCATGCCGCCCAATCGTTTATTTGTCTTCCATTCACCATACTCAACAATTTCCGGAATTAATGCCCACATAAAGGCACTTATCATACCATTCCCAACAGAAGCAATTCCGCGGGAAATAAAAATTGCTGTAATCCAATTACTAGGAAAAACAAACAATCCCAACATCCCAATTATATCCGTCATAATAGATAATGTCATGAGCTGTATCTTCGATAGTTTTCTATTTAACCAAGGAATAAAAGGAATGATCATTAACGCGGGAAAGGTACCTATTCCTGCATACCATTTTACTAATTCCGGTCTTCCAACATAATATGTAACATAATAAATTCCTGTTGAACTGACCACAGATTTCACTCCATAAATCACAAAGAAAAATATACTTAAAATAATTAATGGTCTGTTAACTCTAAACTGTTCAAAAATATCACTGAACTTTATTTTCGTATGTGAAGCAGGGACACTGACTCTTTCCTTGGTTGATCTAAAACAAATAAGAAGTAACACGCCGCCTATAATACCAATAATTACAATCGTCAACTGCCAACTATCCGAAAGGCTCATTGTTTGCGAAAACAAACCTGCCAAAAGTGGTACAAAAAAGGCAACAATAACCTGGCCGATATTTGCTAAAAAGGTTCTGTACGTGGTTACACTAACAGATTCATGCTGATCCGATGTCATTGCAGAAGTCAATGCCCCATAAGGAACATTGATAAATGTATAGCAAACAGATAAAGCGATGTAGGTTGCATAGGCATATATGATTTTTCCATTTTCACTGAATTGCGGTGTACTAAAACATAATACAGATAAGATAACAAATGGTACTGCACCGTATAACAAAAAAGGTCTGAATTTCCCATATTTCGTATTCGTCTTATCAACAAGCATTCCTACGACAGGGTCCATAAGCGCATCAACAACTCGAACAATAAAAAACATAAAAGCTGCTGCGCCAGCGGCTAATCCAAAAACATCTGTATAAAAGAATAATAAATAACTTGAAATACTTGCATAAACAAGATTGCAGGCAAGGTCTCCTAATCCATAACCAATTTTTTCTTTTACTGAAATAGTACTAACAAAATTTTTTTCCATAAATTTTTCTCCTTCACAACCACATTTTTAGAATAACTGATTGGGTGGTTTATCTCCAATTCTTTACAATATCCTTTTGTACTTTGCTAAAAATTTCATTTTGCATAGCATGCTTTGCCTTACTACTCACAACTTTTCCAGTATTTCAATCTTTTTTATATGATAAATCTTGTAGCCTGCCTTCACTTATAATTCTGCCAAATCCGTATAACATTCTCTGAGCTGTACATATAATTTCTGATAAAGCTTGTGTCCTTTTTCATAATAAGCACGCCCTTGTGCATTGGGCTGGCAATGTTCTTTTGTCTGAATAAATTTTTCGCAAGCAGACTCAACATCCTTAAACATCCCCGAACCNACACCTGCTAATATTGCCACGCCAAGTGCCGGACCTTCCTGCTCCGCAATCGTCTTAACCTCGCAGCCATACATATCTGCAAGCATTTGTCGCCATACCGGGCTTTTTCCACCACCACCACAGGCCATCATTTCATTAACCTTAACACCCATCTCCACAAGAATATCATTGCAATCTTTTAAAGAATATGATACACCTTCCATTACAGCACGCATCATATCTTCTTTTGTATGAATTGCTGACAAACCAAAGAATACACCACGACAATCCGGATCAAGATGCGGCGTCCGTTCACCCATAAGATAAGGCAAATAAAACAACCGATTACTGCCGCGTTCCACTTTGGCAACGGCTTCATTGACAAGATCATAAACATCCATATTTTTGAGGAAAGCTCTGTCCTTATAGTCCCCGGCAAAATTATCACAGAACCACTTCAATGAAAGACCCGCTGCCTGTGTAACACCCATGACATGCCAGCAGCCCGGCACTGCACAGCAGAACGTGTGAACACGCCCTTTCGGATCAATATCAGGCTTATTGGTATGAGCAAATACAACACCACTTGTCCCGATTGTTGTAAAGGCTTTTCCTTCCTTCACAATTCCTGTGCCAATAGCTGCTGCTGCATTATCGCCCGCTCCACCAACAACAACAGTTGCCTCGGAAAGTCCGGCTGCTTCAGCAAATTCTTTGCTAATATGTCCTGTAACATCCGGTGATTCGTAGACCTTTGCTAAAAGACGCTTATCAATATCAAGCTTTTCCAGCACTTCATCCGACCAGCAGCGGTTCGGAACATCAAGGAGCTGCATCCCGCTTGCATCTGAAACTTCTGTTGCATAGTCACCTGTCATACGGAAACGCACATAATCCTTTGGTAAAAGAATATGCCTGCATTTTTTATAATTTTCTGGTTCATGATTTCGCACCCAAAGAATTTTTGAGGCCGTAAATCCTGTTAGTGCCGGATTCGCCGTAATCTCAATAAGTCTTTTAGCACCCACTTTTTCTGTGATTTCCCTACATTCCATTCCCGTTCGCTGATCGCACCAGATAATCGACGGTCGGATACAAGTGTTATCTTCATCAAGCATGACAAGCCCATGCATTTGACCAGACAACCCAATACCTTTAATGGCGGTTTTGGGTACACCTGTCTTATTCAGTATATCGCGAATCGTGCGCAGTACTGCACCGTACCAGTCTCCCGGTTCCTGCTCTGCCCAACCATTTTGTGGCTGTGATAACGAATACGACTGTGATGCTGAGGCTTTGACATGACATTCCTCATCAAATAAGACAGTCTTTGTAGCCGATGTTCCTATATCAATCCCAATCAAATAGTTCATTCTATTAAGCCTCACTTAATTGTGCTTGAGCACATTTCTTTTTACAATATAGCACGCACAAAATTCATAGTCAACTATTAATTTTGTTTTTTCTAAAAATTTATGTTTTTTCGACATGATTTCTTCTTATATTCCTCTTATTTATATTAATTTATCTGTTATCTTCTTTTTTACTGCTTTTTAAAAAATTTATTACATTTTCATTTTTCTCATCTTTATATTGTTTATTGCACAAAAATATAAATATTCACACAGGTTAATTGACAATAATTTAATTTAATGCTATTTTGAATTCCGTTAACTGTGCTTGTGCACATAAGCATCTGCACACCAATAACCCGCTAAAAACAACATAAAGGAGCGTTCTCACTATGACAAACATCCCTGAAGTAAAATGCGTTCAGAGATACATTTATGGGTTTTCACTGTGGCAACACCCCTCTCTGTAAACTTGCTAAGGGTGGCATAAAATACCAGCTCATTCAAAATCGATTGCTTGAAAATGGTGCTAAACCAGACATTACCCGCGGTACGCTTGAAGGCGATATCGCTGCCGGCGATATCACCTTTTTCCGTCTCCAGAGCACAGCCGGAGCCAAGCTACGCTCCTATATTGCACAAGGTGAAATCCTACCAGTCGCGACGCGCTCTTTCGGTGGTATCGGCATCTTTGCTATTCCTGAAATGGGTCGCTTTTACCGTCATGTCCTTATTGCAAAGCAGTATCCGCACCATGGTGCTGTAGCTTTTGGTCATTATGGCAGCGCCCTTTTCTCTATTTCCCAGTACCTGGGCATTAACGATATCGCCTTTAACCAACCAAAAGAAATGCTTTACACAACAGAAAATCCATTTGCCTAAAGCTCAATCAAATCATCTATAAAGTCATGACCTCCGGTAAACCGGAGGCTTGCTCTAGCCCTGGAAGGGCATATTACTAACATAAGCCCCTCAAGGGGCGTCCGAATGGCCTAACCAACGTTTTG
>WSSedB1CaDRAFT_10000651_pt1 | contig 14386 bp, 12 predicted proteins | sample WetSurSB1Cattail_FD_9460 | JGI IMG/M metagenome (IMG submission 9460)
ATATTCATCTACAATTTTTTTCTTAAATTCAGTACTATATTTAGCCATAAAGATACCCCCATAAGTTAGACTGATTTTAGGTCTAACTTATGGGGGTCAGTACACTGAGGGATAGACTTTTTTACTTTTTGAAATTTTCTACTCACACAAAAATATGTTCCCATTGCAGAAAGCTTTTTATTTTCCTTTTTCCAATGCCTTAAACGGCTGATTTTCATTTTTTTCAGTTTCAGATGGCGGTGTTTCGACCGAATCGTTCACCCCATTTCTAATCTCATGGATTGTTTCTCCGACCGCCTTCCCTAATTTCGGCAATTTTGTCGGACCAAAAAACACTATACCAATTACTGCAATAACAGCAAGCTCAGGGACACCTAAACCAAACATCAGCGACACGTCCTTCCATTTTATTCTGCTTTTATTGTCATTTTCTCTAATTCACATACTCTGCTATTGTCATTTTACAATAACTTTACTTTATTTTCTCTAGTACTATCTACAAAAATCAACGGAAGAACTTGTATCTATCCTATAGCATGTGATTCCCTGCATTAATTATTAAATGCACAAAAGATAAACTAAAATACCGTCCGGCTTTGTTTTTTTCCGATTTTATTGGCTTTATGTCCGTTGATATTACCAATGTAGGCCGGTTGCATCAAATCTAATTTTTTCAATACATCGCCTACACGAATAGCTGCATAAAGGTTAAAACGAATATCGGGATCTGCTAAGTTAATATTGAGAAGCTGTTCAATTTTATCGTAACGATAACGCAGCGTGTTGACATGGACAAAAAGTTTTTCAGCTGTTGCCTTCCAGTTAAAATTGCAACTCAATAAAGCCCGAACCGTTTCCTGCAAGTCCGAGTCACAATCATGGTCATATTCCAAGAGTTTATCCAACGTGTTGCGGCAAAAATTACAGATATTCCGGCGATTATGTAAAAACAGCTCCGTGAAAATCCCCATATTGTTAAAATGCTGCACTACGTTCTTTTTTTCAAGCAAACGAAAAGTAATTGCAATGTGAGCTTCATTAAAGCTCTTATAAAGATCTGGCAATAAGTAACTGTTGCCAATGCCAATAGCCGCCTTTGTCTCGAGCTTTTTCTCCACAAATCCCTTCCAGTTCTCAAGACATTTTTCATCCGGCCAAGGGTTCTCTTCTTCGTTGCGCGGCTGCTGGACATCGGTCAATATGACAACATGCATGTCTTTCCAAAAAATCGGCTCAATTGGACTAGCCCCAGTCAAAACCGCAAATTCTCGGCTCAACTGCTTGAGCACGGCAACATTGGTGAATTTGTTTTCAAAAACGACGACCATTACGGCATAAAAACGTTCCATGTCCAGCTGAATTCCCATCTTTTCGCGAAAAAACTTAATATAATTGCCTTTGTTTACAAATAGATCTTCAATAAATTTTCGTTTTTCCTCCTGTAATTTTCGCTCTATACGTATTTCGCTCCTAAGGTAATTCTTTAATGCCAGTCGCGTATTAGCAATAATATCAATAATCCTGACAATTTGATCGGTCTGGATATCCTTGAGCAGTATCCACATTTTCTTTCCGTTATTTTCCACAACAAAAACGAGCCACCGTGAATTTTTACAGTAATAGTATTGATCTTCCTTTATGTTAGGCATTTCCTTTAAAAACTGCCCGAGCACCTTATCCGACAAAGGTATTTTGCGTGGATAATGTTTAAACAGTCGGTCATCGACAATGATTACTTCTCTTTTCACGTTTTCTCTGATATATTTTCCCACTTCGCTGATGCCTTTTCCTATCAGCTGTTCCAACAGATGAACTGCAATATCTGTATCTATATCCATTCTATTCAGTCCTTTACTCTACGAGTCGATAACTTACGCTTTCAATCGCTCAGATAAATCTGCTGCTTTTATTTTATAAAAAGTTTACAGTAAGATAAAATGATGTCCTGCACCTTCATTTTATCTTACTGTATTTTTAAAGAAAGTTCAAATTTGCCTGAGGAAACGCAATTCACCGTAAAGCTAAACGTCGAGTCTTTAACATTATCTATCCCATACATTGACACATCAAACGTGCCCGCTGTATTGGCCTTGAAATCAGTTTTTGTTATTGTTCAAGAAGCGAATCCTCTTATATAGGTTTTTCTCTTCATTTTCAACTTTCTTTTACCGCATTTTTCCCAGCCAAATAGCCAAATGTATACGCTCTGCCATGACTGTTGCCTGGAATTGCCGTCGGATAATCGTTGCCATAGAAACAGCCCGAATTATTTCCTGCCGCATACAATCCCGAAATCACTTCTTTATCTTTATCAAGAACTTGCATTTTGTCATTGATCTGCAACCCGCCTAAAGTAACCAGCATAGATGATCCCATTTTACAGGCATAAAAGGGCGCCTTGATTAATGGCTTCATAAACAAGATTGGTTTGCCAAAATCTTCATCAATTCCTTTTTCTGCCAATTCATTATATCGTTTGACCGTCGCCAAAAATTGCTCTTTCGGAATTTCCATGAGATTCGCCAGTTCGTCAAGTGAATTGGCTTTTTTAACCAGCCCGGATTCAATATAACGCTCTATATCTTTAGGATCATGATGGAATTTCATTTCTTTACAAGCCGTCTGATGAAAACCTGGCGCTTCCTCCGGCCATTTATCGTCCCAAATCGTCCATTTACAGTGGTTTTGCTGCTGACGGGATGAATTGACCAAATAGCCAAACGGTAAATCTTCATTGCCAAAACGTTCACCTTTCATATTAACGCTAAGCCATGGCTGGCGAACGAGCGCATCTGGATTCTCCTTGACATTGTCAACAAATGCCTTATCAAAGTACATTGCTGTATGTGGTCCTTCATCAATCGCAGCACCAATCCACAACCCCATCTGCTGTCCATCCCCAGTATTGTAAGTCCCCGGATAAGATATTTTATTAACATACTGAGCCGTCGGAATATAGTATTTGAGCATTTCCTCGTTATGCCCATAATCGCCAGCGCAAAGAATGACGCCTTTTTTTGTGCTGAATTTAATGTATTTTCCATCTTCGGTCTTGCCGATAACACCAGTAACCCGCCCTGTGTTGTCTTTGCGGATCAATTGTGCTCCTGGTGTTTTATAATAAATCTTAATGCCGTACTTTTCGGCATTTTTGAGCAATGTATAGATTGTCGCATACGTTGCCGGCCCGCCGTAAAGCCCTTTTGGCATATCCGCCAACGCTGATTCTGGTGGGTCCATGACAAATGTCAGTGTCGGATAGGTTGGCAATGTGGAAGACGGTGCTACCAATTCATCTTTTGTCCATCTATGTTTGATTGTACAGCCAGCCTGCAGTTCCATGTCAACCAGCCAATCATTTGCTTTGCCGCTGTTAAAAGCAAACTGATTGACAACCCGCTGGTCAGCGCGATAAGCTCCATAACGCATCAATTCCTGTGAAATCTGCATCGGGTCCATTTGGGTTCCTGTTTCGAGCTGCACCTTGGCATTGACAGCACCATAGTCATAGCTGCGAAAATTGACATTTTGCGTTTTTTCCAGCAAAACAACTTTGGCACCTTCTTCCGCCGCTGAAATAGCTGCACACAATCCGGAAAATCCCCCGCCGACTACCGCAATATCAACTTCCACGGTTTCTTTGATTTCACTGTCTTTTATCAGTTCTGGTGCTTTCAAAAAGTTCGGTTCCTGATTTGCCCCAGTATTTTTAGCTGCCTCAATCGCTGCTTTTTCTTCTTGGCTGCGCCCATTGCCGCAGCCACTGACTAAAAGACCTGATCCAACAACACCGACAGCTGCCAAGGCACTGTTCTTTAAAAAACCTCGACGTGACATTCCTTTTGTTTGCTGCTTATCACTCATAGCATTTCCTCCCAATAAATATCTTTTATTATATGATAGCTATATTGTAGCATTTTACGAAAACTCAGTAATCGACGAATAATTTGAATTTCCATGTAGCTCTTTGTAGGTATTCTCCATATAATAAACCACATTAATCGTATCATCAATAATATTTTCTCATTTCTTGTTTTTTCCTCCAAAAGAACAAGGGATAAAATGATACAAACATCCTATCCTATATTTCCCAAATATTCCGGTTCTCTGTTTTTTCCCTTATATAATTCAATTTCCTCTAAATTACACCTGAGAAAAGCAACTTGGCTTAGTTCATCTATACAAAAAGCTGTTTCGAATTCTTGTAGATATCATCAAAGAAAAAAAACACTATCCATTATAAAATAGATTAAGCATCTTATTGCTAATATTTATAGAAAGGATGAATCATGATGGCTTCTATTATAAAATTTATTAAGCGCAAGCCATTACCGGTTGCTATTGTTCTGATCATTTTGATTGGAATAGGTGCTTTTGCCATGAAACAAGCAGAAGCCTATCCTGCTTTGGCTTGTTCACCCTGCCACAACATGGCACCTTATGTTGAAGGTTACCAATCTGGTGAGCTCTTATCCCATAAGCATGAGCAGGCTGACGTAAAATGCATCGATTGCCATGACAATTCAATGGGCGATAAAATTCATGAAACCTGGGCTTATGTAACGGACGATTTTGACGATCCTCTCGATCAGCATAAATTCGGCAACGAAATGTGCTTAAAATGTCATTCTATCGAGGACATCAAAGCCAAAACAAGTTATGGTCAGGTAAATCCGCATGATTCTCATTTGGGCGATTTGGTATGCTCCGACTGTCATAAAATGCACACCAAGTCCAAAACTGCTTGCTCGGAATGTCATAACTTCGAGTTTATGCAAAAATTGCCAGCGGAATGGGAAAAATAATTCCCCGTTGACAAAGGGGCTGGCTCAAGGGCTTCATATTGAGCCGGCTCTTTATTTTTCAGGAGGTTTTTACTATGCCTATTGAAATTATTTTTAAAGATATAAAAAAAACATACGGTGAAAAATCACTATATCAAAATCTCAGTGGCTGCATCGAGGCTGGCCGCTGTACTTGTATCACCGGTAATAACGGCTCAGGCAAATCAACCTTTTTAAAAATCATCGCCGGGCTCATCCATCCAACAAGCGGAACTTTTACGTACCGCGAAGCAGGAAAACACTGCTCACTTGAACAGATTCGCGAACAAACTGCTTTTGTTTCTCCGGAAATACAGCTATACAATGCACTGAGCGCATTCGAAAACCTGCATTTCTTTTCATCAATGAGTTTTTCTTCTCCTCTAAAAAAAGAAGAACTCAGGAATCTGCTGCAAAAGGCAGGCCTTGCAAATGAAGCTGACAAACCACTGGGTTCATTTTCTACCGGGATGAAACAGCGGCTTAAACTGGCTTTACTGCCAGCCTCCAAACGGAAATTGTGGTTGCTTGATGAACCTTCTTCAAACCTTGATGACGCTGGGCGCCGGATTGTCGACAGCCTTATCGAACAGGCCCGACGTGAGCAGCGAACCGTATTACTGGCAACAAATGTTCCCACGGAGGTGGCTTATGCCGATACCATTTTTCGCCTTTCATAAAACAAAAGCAATTTTTCTCAAAGAATTGACCTGTGAATTCCGCTGTCATTATGGCAGCGGCTCACTGCTGATGTTTTCTCTGACAACACTGGCAGCAGTAAGTATGAGCATTGGCAGCCAGTCACTTGAACCCGAATTTTTGTCGGTTCTCTTTTGGATTATTCTTTTCTTTTCGTCCATGGCTGGTCTTTCCCGTGTTTTTTTACAGGAAAATGACGCTGGCACGCTGCAAACCTTGCGCATCTATGCCGGAAGCCAACCGGTTTTTTTTGGCAAGTTTCTTTACAATCTGCTGCTGCTTTTTGCTTTGACAACATTTTTACTGCCCCTCTTTGTTATATTTCTCAATGTATCACTGCCACACTTCTTCTCCCTATGCCTGATTCTTTTACTTGGAGATGTAGGGCTTGCAGCGTCAACGACATTGATTGCTTCATTGATCACACAGGCACAGGGGCAAAGTTCGTTGTTTACCGTATTAAACTTTCCCATCATTCTGCCGCTGCTGCTCTTCTGTATTCAACTGACTACAGCTGCTTTTTCCCCCGAAGACTTCGTCATAGGCAGCCAGATGCTTTTTCTTGCTGTCTATGACGTCATCATTCTGGCACTGGCATCCGTTTTATTTGATTATATTTGGTATGATTAGGAGGCTATTCTCATGTTTTTCAACGTATCTTTGACCGCGTTAACCTTTGGTGTCATTTGGGCTGTCTTTTACCTGGTTCCGCCAGCTGAAGGCCTCGGCAATTTGGTCCGCATCGCATTCTTTCATATTCCAACAGCCTGGGTTTCTGTGCTGGCCTTCATACTTTCTGCTTGGTGGAGTATTCGCTACCTGCGAACGCGAAAAATGCACAGTGATACGCTCAGCAGCCGCTCGGCGGCACTGGGTTTTGGCTTTTGTCTGTTAGCTACCATCAGCGGTGCTATTTTTGCAAAATTGACCTGGGGGGCTTATTGGAACTGGGATCCTCGCCAAATTACAATTTTTATCTTATTTTTAGTTTATGGTGCTTATTTTGCCCTGCGCTCGGCAATCCCCGAAAAAGAAACTCGTGCCAGGCTATCCGCTGTATATTCGCTATTCGCCGGAGCAGCCATGCCTTTTCTTGTCTTTGTTATTCCACGCTACTACGCTTCACTTCATCCTGAACCGGTAATCAATTCGGGTGGGCATATTGCCATGGACCCGATTATGCTGTATGTTTTGCTCGCCGCTTTACTTGATATAACCTTAATTTTTTTTAGAGTTTTATTCCAACGGAGGATATCTTCATGAAAAAGCGCCACTGTATCATTCTTGTTTTCATTGCTTTATTTGCTATTTATGCCTTAACAGAATTCAGTCATTCCCTTAATCCCTATGTGAGTTTTGCCGAAGCTAAAACGACAAAATCAACAGTGCAGGTTAAAGGCACTCTGCTAAAAGATGTTTCGAGCATCACCTATGAAAAACAGGAACTCCGTTTCTTGCTGCGTGATGAAGAAGGGCAACAAGTCCAGATATCTTATCATGGTGCAAAACCGGATAATTTCGAACACGCAGACAGTGCCGTCGTCATCGGCAAATATGATGGTGAACAATTCGTTGCCGAAAAACTTTTGGTAAAATGTCCATCTAAATACGAAAAGAAGGGAACTTCATCATGATTGGTGTTATCAGTTTATTTCTCGGCTGTATCTGCAGCTTTATCGCTTTGTTTTCCTATTGCAGTCATTTCAGCCGCGAAAGCATCCAGCCAAAAGAACTACAACAACGTTTTCACCTGGGCGCTTTTTGCTATCAATTGACCGTAATCTTTAGTATCATTGCTGCCGTTTTCTTTATGTATGTAATTCTCAATGACCAGTTTCAGTACAAATATATTTGGAGTTATTCCTCTGCCGATCTACCGATTTTTTATAAAATTGCCGTTTTCTGGGCCGGACAAGAAGGCTCCTTTCTGCTTTGGCTGCTTTTGCACAGCCTGGTTGGTTATGTGCTGCAGAAAAAAAATCTCATGCCCACACCAGGGTTCATTGCGTATATTGCCATCCAGGCTTTTTTACAGATTCTGCTTTTAGTAAAAAACCCGTTTATTCTTCAGTCCGGCGCAGCGGGCCATGGCATGGGACTCAATCCTCTGCTGCAAGACTTCTGGATGGTCATTCACCCGCCGATTGTTTTTATTGGTTATGCACTGTTTGCCGTTCCATTTGCTTATGCCATCAGCGGGCTTATCCGGGAAAAACACAAAGAGTGGATTGACCAGGCACTGCCATGGGCTCTTGCTGCCTGGGCTTTTCTCGGGGCTGGTATTTTCATTGGCGGCTACTGGGCCTATAAAACACTTGGCTGGGGTGGCTATTGGGGCTGGGATCCGGTAGAGAATGCTTCTTTGATTCCCTGGCTTACAGGTACCGCACTCGTTCATTTTCTTCTGGTCGCCCGTCATAAAGCCGGAACTTACCGTTTTGCTTATTTTACGGCAATATACACATTTATCCTCGTACTTTATGGTACATATCTGACTCGCAGCGGCGTACTCAGCGACTTCTCCGTACACTCTTTTGGGCGCGATAGCAGCGCTGCCACGCTAAGTCTCTTGATTTCCGGATTAGCGCTTGCTTCAACTTTGGTCTTAGCGATTAAGTGGTCAACAATTTTTTCCGGCAAAATCTATAAAAGTTTTTGCAGCCGCGAATTTTTGCTAACGGCTGGCGGTACAGCATTGCTCGGTCTTACGGTCTTAATTTTTCTTGGCACTTCAACCCCGCTGTTCAGCCAGCTCTTAGGACAGCCGCAAAGTATCAGCCCCGACTTTTACAACCACTGTACCCTTCCATTAACTGCTGTCATATTGTTTTTAGCGATACTTGGTTCCCAACAGAAATGGGACGAGCAATCCTTTAAAGCAAAAAAATCACAAAGCATTTTTTTTGCTGTTATAGTCATCGGATTGGTACTTGCTTTTAAATATACAATTACTAATCCCCTAAGCATTCTAACCATTTGTTTATCCTTGGGGCTTTTTGTCTCCAGCCTGATCAGACTCTGCCAAAAAAAATACGTCACTGCAGCCATTGGGCATCTCGGTCTTTCCATGCTCTGCTTCGGTATTATTTTGTCTTCTATGTCCGCTGAAAAAACAACTATAGAAATAGGCCCCGGACAAACGATTGTTGTTTTCGGACAGAACCTCCGTTATGACGGCAGCGACACCCCACAAGCAACACAAAAGAGGCAGCTTTTTTCTATACTGCCTGATAAAACTCAGATTGCCGCATTAACAAAATGCACGGCCGATGGACACGAAGCCGCGCATGAACCGGCAATTTATCGAACCATCTCCGGCGATCTTTATCTGTCCCCCATACAGCGTCCAGCACCAGAAAAACAACAGATGCACCTGTCTATTGATCAAACACAAGAACTTGCCGGACAAAAATACACATTGAAATCAGTTCATATGGATTCTTCAGATCCAGCCGCACTTAAATTCATCGCACAAATCTCCATACAATCGAATGCCGGTGAAAAAGAATATGACTTAACAATGGTACATGATAATGGCTCATTTCAAGCAGCCCCGGTCTATACAGCTGATGATCAAGAACTATCTCTACAGGCTCTCAATAAAGATAAACAGGATGTCTCCATCACCGTTGCCGACAGATCACAAACGGATTCCCCTGGACTCGAGATTGAAGCCAGTTTCAAGCCAATGATTTTCTTTGTCTGGCTTGGCTGTGCTTTAATTACATTAGGTTGTTTTGCCGCTTGTGCCAATCGCACACTGACGTTTTACCGCAAAAAGCAAAAATAACTTTATCTGTACTTTTAACAGCTCCTATTTTACTATTATCCTGTTAAAGCAAAAAGGCACTTGCGTCGGCAAGTGCCTTTTTGCTTTAAACGTATTCTATTTAGTACGAACCGGGCAGAAATCTTCAGTGATAAATGCCGTTCGATTGAGCACATCCCATACTTTTAGTGCTGCAAACGCATCGCTTTGCCCCTTACCTCCGGTCAAGTCCAAGTCCAGCATCTTTTCTATCTTTTCATAGCGATAATGGATCGTATTAACATGCGCAAACATCGTTTTTGCGGTTTTTGCCCAATTAAAACCATTTTTAAGCAGGATACGCAGCGTATCCACTAACTGCAATTTCATATCGCGGTCATAGGCAATGATTGGCCCCAACGTTTCGGCTACGTATTCCTTGAGTTCTCCTATATCGCGGGAAAAAATCAAGGCAAAAATCCCAAGCTTCTCAAACAACTGCAATTTTACCGCCTCGCGATCCTCCTGAAATGCCAAGGCTATTTTAGCTTCAATGTAAGAACGATGCAACTCCGCGAGTTGATAAAATCGTCCAACACCTCCGGCCAGCTTCATTCCCAACTCAGCTTCGACCTGGTGTTTCGAAGTTCCGGCAATCTTTTCGAGTTCACCATTTACCAGCGGTGCTTCCGCGGGTAAAATCAACACCAGACTGCCATGCCAAATCACTGATGAGTACGCCCCTAATTTCAATCGGCATATTTTAACTGCTTCTACCTCAATATTCACTCCACTTGAGCGTAGTTCGAGCAACAAAATCCCATAGTAACGATCTGGTTTTAAGTGCATTTTGTGAAATCCTATGATGTCGTGGATATTTGCACTGCTTTGAACCAAGGTTTCCGCTAAGTTTTTTTCCAATTGTTCGGCCTGTCTTTTTGCCTGGGCCTGCATATCAAGATACGTTTGCAATGCCACGCGCCGATGACAAAACCTACGAATTTTTCCAGCAATAGCTGTTGTTTCCGTCTGACAAAAACAAACGACAAGGCACTGCTCTTTATTGGTAAATTCATAAAAAAGCCATTTATTTTTTCGATGATAATAATATTCCATTGGCTTTAACTTTGGGATTTCCCTCAGCTGCTTTGTCAAAAGAACAGTATCTACATTTTCTGCCACCGACAAAAGCATTCCATCTGCATCTATAAAGACAACCGGCTGTCCAAGTTCTGTAGCCAAATCAGCAGCAATCGCAGCAATACCACCATGTAGCAGCAATTCTAAAAATCTCTGATCAAGTTCTGACTGTTTTTCCATAGCCCTTTCACTCCTTGCCATTTTTACCAGCTGTTTTGTCCAGTAAGCCAACATAGGCATCATCAACTGCACCCAAAGTGTTTAATACATCCCATATTTTGAGCGCTACAAATAATTCAAATTTGTTTTCAGCACTTTGTAGGTCACGGTCAAGCAATTTTTCCATACACTCAATACGATAATAAATCGTATTGACGTGTACTCCACATTTTTCTGCAGTTTTCTTCCAATTTAGACCACTGTCGAGCAAAATACGTAGTGTCTTTAAAAAGTTCGCATTTTTTTGATTATCATAATCAATTATTGGCCCCAGCAAGCCATATACATCTCGTTTGTTTTCTTCGATGCCCCGGCTAAAAATATAGCGAAAAAAGCCCATATCGGCAAACCGCTGCACATAGCCGCCTTCTTGCAAAACTCCCTTGAATGCCAATGCAATCCTTGCCTCACGATAACTTTTATCAAGCTCACACAAAGGATATATACGGCCGATGCCAATAGCCAGATCAACCGCCAGTTCTTTTGCCACAATCTCACGAAACACTTCTGATACCCGAAGTTCCGGCCACTCCTTACGAAGCTCAAACGTCTCACTTTTATAAAGTGCTGGAATGATATGTACCAGATCCCCCCGCCAATAAATCGGGCGCATAGACGGCAGATGGTTACTCTCTGTATAAAGAACCATACGCTCCACCACCCGATTTGCTTTTTTGCGGTCCACCTCACCTATTAAATGAATCAATTGAATTACATAGGGCTTATCATTGTTCAAATTAAAATGCCCGAGCGACAAAAAATCGTTTTTCGGGCGATCCCCACTACCAAAAAGCTGTTCCATAAAATTCGTTTCAACGGTGGTAAATCGGCGATGTGCCTCCTGCTGCGATTGCAGGTAAAACATCGCCGCTAAGCCCGCCGTATCAAATATCCCACGAATCGGTTCTATTTCATCCTGCGACACATCAGCAACGGCCACAATCAGACCCGGACTACCGTCTGCCAGGCACCGAATAAATTTTTTTGATTTTTCTTTATAAAGCTCACTTATTCCGGTTGACAACACCAGCCCAAGATCTGCTGGCTGATGAAAAGCAGAACTAGTGTATATCACTTTGCCCTGATCATCAAGCAAAACCCATTCTTTTTTTAGTCGCTTCTGCAAAAATGCAGTAATTGCCGGCAGCCCCTGCTGCCTCATCGCTTCCAGAAGTTCAATCCGTGAAACCGCCTTTTCCATAAAACGCCTCCTGCAAAAGGATATTTTTATTGCAAGCCAAATCTCCTGCAATTTAAGCGCCTTGCCATCCTTTTTGTGAAGCAAGACCACTTCCTAATATTTACGGCAAAAAGAGACTGCCTGCTAACAGTCTCTTTTTGCCTATTATATGTTTACTTCTATTTTAAAATATTTTTCCCTGCTAAATAACCAAAGGTATAGGCTCTGCCATGACTATTGCCCATCATGGTGACGCAGTAATCATTAGCATAATAATTCCCGGAATTGTTACCAGCGGCATACAATCCTGAAATTACTTTTTTATTATTATCAAGAACCTGCATGTTTTCGTTGATCTTGAGCCCGCCCAATGTAACGAGCAGTGCCATGGATATATGCGCTGCATAGAACGGCGGTTTTTCTATCGTCGTTAGACAAGTACTGCGTTTGTAAAAATCTTCATCAAAATCTTTTTTCTTAAGTTCGTTATAACGGTCCACCGATGCCTTGAGCTTTTCAAATGATATATTCATTTTTCCCGCCAACTCTTCCAGCGTATTCGCTGATTTGACGATACCATCATCAATAAGTTTTTGAAGGCGTTGGGGATCATGGTAAACACTCTTAAGTGACTTACATGCTGTTTGATGAAAAGCCGGTGCCTCTTCCGGCCATTTTGAATCCCAGACGTTCCAGCGCGTATAGTCATTTTCCTGACGAGTGCTGTTAGCAATATAGGCATACGGTAAATCTTCATTGGCGAAACGATCTCCGTCTACATTGAGCCCCAGCCAGGGTTGGCGCATAACTGAATCAGCTAAGCCCGGAGCGTCGACCATCCCAAAATCAAAATACATCGGTGCATGTGGTGCTTCATCCATGGCTCCACCAACCCACATTCCCATCTTCTGCCCGTCACCAGTATTGGCTTTGCTCGGATATAAATTAATTTTCACCGTTTCGCTGCTCGGAATATAATATTGCAGCATTTCTTTGTCATTGCCATAATCGCCTGCGCAAAGGATAATCCCTTTTTTACCATTGAACTTTATATATTTCCCAGCTTTGTCCTTGGCAATAACTGCAGTTACACGACCATTATCACCCTGTTCCCGGACAAGCTGAACTGCTGGCGTATCAAAATGGATGCTGACACCTTTTTGCTCTGCTGTAGATTGCAGCGTATAGGCCATCGCGATAACCGGATTGCCACCGATCATTCCCTTTGGTGCTTTTTCTATAGCTTCTGCCGATGGTTCCAAAACAAAGGTCATTGTCGGAAAGGTAGGCAAAGTAGCGCCTTCAGCCACCATTTCATCCTGTGTCCAAACATGTTGTACATTACAGCCGGCTTTAAGTGCCATATTCAACAGCCAATCATTGACTTTGCCGCTTTCATTGACCCATTTCATGACAACCCGCTGGTTGCCCTTATAAGCTGCATACCGCATGATTTCACGCGTGGCCATAACCTTATCGATATGGATGCCGACACTTTTTTGTGAGCTCGAATCAATAGCACCATAGTCGTAACCGCGAAAATTAACATTTGGCGTTTTTTCAAGCACGATGACTTTCGCGCCTTCTTCTGCTGCGGAAATTGCCGCACACAAGCCAGCCATTCCAGCACCAACAATGATGACATCCGCTTCACTGTTCGAAGTGATTTCGCTGTCTTTTATTGGTTCCGGTGCTGTCAAAAAAGAGGGCGTCCCTTTTACTTCAGTTTTACCACTATTCGTATCGTGCTTACGCCCATTACCACAGCCCCCCATTAATAAGCCTGAAGCAACTACCCCAGCCATACTAAACGCACTGCTTTTCAAAAAACTCCGGCGCGACATTCCATGCTTTTTTCTTTGATCATGATCATCTTGTGTTGACATTCCAAACTCCTCCAAACAATTTTTCTGCAATTTATCCCGCTGATAACCTCTAAGGCTTGATAGTCTCCATCAGAAGCCTATCAAGCCCTACCTAAAATTGAGTTTGTTTTAAGGATTCCACGAAAGACTATCCCTGCTAAACTAAAAGCCCATTTATATATTGTAGATTTATAATCTTATCATAACATTCACTTATGGAACAGTCATCTTGCATTTCTACGGAATAATCGCATTTTTTATTGTGGAGATTGACGGCTATTAATGATCATTCCTTTCTAAATACCTCTTACCTCATCTATTTTATATCCTCAGTTTTAATTTCAGCATAAATATTTCTATTGGTTCTATGCTTTCAAAGGTTTGGTAGAAACAACCATATGATTTTTAAAATCATTGTCTGTTTTTACAGAAAACAAAAAGCCAGATTATTTACGCCTAATAAGAAGCGCTTTGTTTGAGCAACATTTATTATAGAACAAAAAAGAACTGTTATAAGTCAACCTCATAACAGTTCTTTTACTATTATTTAAACAACCCGATTTCATTCATCCATGCTTTACAGAGATTAGTCCATTCGGCAATTGGCCCTTTGGCGTTACGAATAGCAAAACCATGTTTCCCTTTCATAAAAACATGAAGTTCAGCATCCACACCAGCTTTTTTCAAACTATTGGTAAAGCGAAGACTGTTT
>WSSedB1CaDRAFT_10000652_pt1 | contig 14382 bp, 17 predicted proteins | sample WetSurSB1Cattail_FD_9460 | JGI IMG/M metagenome (IMG submission 9460)
CGCATCCAGATCCAGATTGCTGACACCGGCAATGCTCAGGATCTCATCCATGGTGCCATCACGCATCTTTTCATCCATGATACGCAATGATTCCATGAGAATCCCTTGGGCATTCAACAGGATTCTTTGCGGAAAGTTTATCCCGTAAAAATGATAGCCGTTGGGATTGTCGCTCCTGGCAAGCTCCAGGGAGAAGTTCCCTTCTTTCCAGGTCAACACCTCGACAATTGTCATCTCGATCAGTGATTCTATGGCGTTATATGCCGCTATTTCATCAACCATGTTGTGTTCGAGCAGGGTAATGACAAGCGGCTTACGATCATCTCCGGCATTTTTCTGGATATCCAGTGCCTGAGCCAGTTGTTCTTCAGATATTGCGCCGGCGCTGACCAGAACCTGCCCGATCCGCACACGGTTATTGAGGTAGTTGGCACTTACAAGATCTCCGTCATGGAACACCAGCTGGCTCTCCATTTTTTCACTGGAAAGCCGCAATACACCGGTTTTACGGGAACCGTGCAGCAATTGGATGACATCGATTATCGGAAAATGTTTCAGATCACCTTTAAGTGACATATCTCTGAGTCTCCGGATTTACTGTGGTGTATCCTTACCACAAATCCGGCTCATATTCCATAACCGCTTTTCTTGATTGAGATATTTGGCCATTAGTTGAAATCCGGAGAACCGTCATCCCTTATGTGTTCCTTTACTACATTCAGCCGACCATGTGCGTATGAGCAGAGCCTCTTTTTCTGAAATACCAAGCGAAAGAAGAAACGTGTGATGGGCTTCCGGTTCACGTCGTTCGAACTCCGCATGGAGCTGTTTCATGGCATGCTCATCCATGCCGGCTGCCCGCAGCATGCTGACAAACATCTCTTTGTCCACAGTTGTTTTTGGCCCCCCCTGCCCCTTCATCCTCAGCATCCCGGCCAGCACTCGCTGCTTGGTTTGCAGCGCGCTAATCTCTTTGCCAATCTCGTGCAGCCGTCGCTGAAGAACCATTGTCGAATCATCGCCCACCGAGGCCAGGATCGATCGAATATCATCCATCCCCAACCCTGCCTGGCGGAAAGTGCAAATGGCATCGAGCCGTTCCCGGTCGGAAGCGGAATAAAGGCGATACCCGGCTTCACTCCTTACGGATGGAGAGAGAAGTCCGGCCCGGTCATAATAGAGCAAGGTGCTGCGTGATAACCCAAACTGCTCTGCCAGTTCACTTATTCGATACATTCCCGCCTCCGAAAAAAAAGTGCCCTCGGCCCGGGCCGAGGGCACATACCCTACGCGTACTTCTGACGAATTTGTTCAATCTGGTCAACGGAAAGCCCAAGCCATTCAAGAAAACTCCGATGACCACCCGGATTCTCCCGTTCGAACAACTGGTGCCATTTCTTCATTGCTGCGTCATCCAGGCCAACGGCACGGAACCGCGCAACCCACTCTTCAACCGTCACTTTCTGTTTCATTGATCTACCCCTTTCACAATCTGGAATGTATGTCATGGCCGTGACAGAGACAACGCTAAACTGTGAAGCGATAGACGGGTCAAGAAAAACCAGCTCCTGTGGGATTTTTGACAAACAGTGATTCGGGGGTAGCATAACCGGTATACGTTGAACGATAAAAGGAGATGCGACATGAAACAACGAATCCCCACTTTTTTTGCCCTGGTTGCTCTGGCCGCGCCGGCGATTGCAATCGATGTGCCTTCCGTGGAACGCGGTAAAGAACTGTTCACAAGTACGCAACTAGGTACGAACGGTACAAGTTGTGCAAGCTGCCATCAGGATGGAAAAGGTCTGGAAGGTGTGGGGGGATACGATGATGCCCAACTGGGTAGAACCGTAAACCAGTGCATCACGAAACCGCTCAAAGGCAAAACACTCGACCCTGCTTCGAGCGATCTGAAATCACTGGTAATGTACCTGAAGACATTTGAGCATTCACATCATGAATAACACCTGCCAGTTACCCAATTGCCGGTATTAAACTCTATTTCTCATCTTTTGCTTTTACTAGATGTTTTTCGTACATATTCAACAAATGCTCTCACAAAATCCGGAGACATATCTTCAATAGTATTGCTCACGCGGCCTCGGTCCGCAAAAGATAAAGAAAATGAGCATTTCTCAAATCCTTCAATAGACCACATACTGATTACACCCTCAGGATCCCTTATGAGCCGATAAGAGCCACGTTGATATATGCGCATCAGTAAAGCTATGGCGCTTTTACCCTGCTTATAGAGGTTCATATCTTTAATCATTTCGTATGTCGTTACCGGTTTGTTGCACTGGAGAAACCCGAAACCATTGGGGGCAGAACATTAAAAGCGTTGACACCTTCCGCAAGGGAAAGTAGAACCACCAAAGGGGTAACAGCAACTGCGCCAAAATTGGAGCGAGAAAGATCAGGCCGTTGTGGCCGGCTCAACGTGATTTGTTTTCCATTTTCTGAGACGCCCCCCAAATACAAGGGATTTCCATGATACCAAAACCTGAAAAATCCAGCTACCTCTTGGCAATAGCAATGGTGTTGCTGGTACTTCATTTCCAGCTTTTGCCGGCTGTCATTGCGGGCTTGGCCGTGCATGTCGTAACGATCAAGCTGGCCCAAAGAGTGCCGGGCCATTGGGGCAACATGGCCCGCGAGGTAATCCTGGGCCTGCTTGCTGTTTGTGTGGTCGTGGTGTTGTTAGGAATCGGCTTCGGGCTCTGGTCGTTCCTTCTTGGGCATCACGGCATGGCTGATTTATTGTCAGCCGTAGCTGAAACGCTTGATCATATAAAACGAACGCTTCCGACCAATTTAGCGGTTTCATTGCCGGATACGGTAGAGGAAATTCAGTCGAATCTAGTCGACCTGATGCGCGAAAATGGCCGCCACCTTTCAGAGATTGGCATGGAAGGCGTCAAAACCTTTGCCCATGTTCTCCTGGGGATGGTAATTGGTGGCATGACGGCCTTACATTCTTTCAAGGGGGTTGAAGAATGGCCAGCACTGAGCGCTGCCTTGCACAACCGCCTGAAGGTGTTGTCAGAGTCATTTTACAAAGTTGTTTTTGCCCAAGCCAAAATATCAACTCTCAATACGATACTGACCGCTATCTATCTTGCCGTGATACTGCCGTTGTGCGGCGTACACCTACCAATGATGACAATGTTGATAATCTTCACTTTTGTAGCAGGCATGCTGCCGGTGGTAGGTAATCTGATCTCCAATGCCGTCATTGTGGTGATCAGCTTGGGAGTATCTCCAGCGGTGGGTGGCGCCTCGCTTGTTTTTTTGGTGCTGGTCCATAAACTGGAATATTTCACCAATGCCAAAATTGTTGGAGGCGAGGTTCATGCCCGTGCTTGGGAGTTGCTTTGCGCCATGATTGTCATGGAAGCGATTTTTGGCATTGGTGGAATGGTAGCGGCCCCGATTGTTTACGCCTGGCTCAAGTCCGAGCTTAAGGATTTGGAACTTGTGTGACGGTATCACTCGTCCCCATTCAACGAAAAACCGCCATGCTCGCGGATATCATTTCACATTCCCTCCATCAGCTTGTAATACTCATTGAGTGTACGAATAGATTCCACCGTGGTTTGAAACAAGAGCCAACTGAGAACAAGGATTCCCAGGGTAAGTCCGATCTTCCATGCCAGCGTCATTTGTGGATGCCACCAAATCAGGGGCAACGCCAGAGGCCCCACAGAGCAGACTGCAATAATAATGACAGATTTCCGGAAATACCATGGAGTCGTGGCTTCTGCGAAGCGTGCTCGGGCAGAAGCATTCAGAAACTCACCGCAGTGTTTACACTTTATTGCATCGTCTTGAATCTCTTCAGCGCAGAAGGGACACCTTTTCATTATCATCTCTCTTGAAAGAACGGCTTCGCAAATAGCATCCACGATTTCTTCTCAATTACTACCGCCTGTTGCCTGTGAACCTCAGCAGCATGAGAAACAGGTTGATAAAATCAAGATACAGCGTCAATGCGCCAAGGATGGCAGGTTTTCTGCCCCCTATTCCCTGGGCCGCCATTGCCTTGATCTTCCAGGTATCATATGCGGTCAGTCCGGTGAAGACAATCACGCCGATTCCGGATATAAACCAGGAGACGGCACTGCTTCCAACGAAAATATTGACGACCGAAGCGATCACCACGCCGATCAGTCCCATGAACAGAAAACTACCCCATGACGTCAGGTCACGTTTGGTCATGAAGCCAAAGATGCTCATGGCTCCGAACATGCCGCCGGTGATAACGAAGGTGGAGGTAATCGAACTGGCGGTGTAGACCAGAGCCACACTGGAAAGGGTGATTCCGTTGAGCGCCGAGTAGACAATGAATATGAGCGTTGCAGCCGTCGCACTCAGCTTGTTGATTGCACCTGCAAGAGTGAACACCAGAACCAGTTCTCCGATCATCAAGCCGTAGAAGACGAGCGTATTCCCTAATACAGCGTTGAGCATCTCAGGTGAAGAGAGCGTGACGAGCGACATAAAAGCCGTGAGGGCCAGTCCTGCTCCCATCCATGCGTATACCTGACGGATAAGAGTGTTTTGCCTCACGACTACTTGGGAGGCGGTACGAGGATAGGTGGTATTAAATTCATTCATGATGAAGCTCCTTTTTGTAATTATTCTTGTGTCTCGATCAGCACAGCTCTCAAAGCTGAGATTGCCTGTTGATAGACACCTTTGGGGAAATTTACTCTGTTGAGGGCCTGGCTACTCATCAAGGGAGTCATGATAGCCCCGATAGAAGCCTAGTTGTACAAAATTACACCTTGCCCAACTTTTTTTCGAGCCTTTCGACGACCTCGGCAGCGGTGCCTTCGATATCGTCTCCATAAACGGTAAAATACAGGTACTGTCCCGAGTGATGGGACCAGTCCAGATTTTCGACTCGAAGTGGCTTAAGCAGGGATTCAATCTTCTCATAGGAGATGAATGGATCGCCGTCAGGCCACTTTCTGTCGAGCTTGGCCTGTTGGGCATCCGACAGGGGAATCCGGTATGTTATCGAATAGACTTCAGCCTTCATTACGGCTTGATGTAGGCGTTCAGCCCGATGGTGATTGGCTTGCCGTCCACTTCGGCGGTTGTAACGACATTTCCCCGCGTACTGGCAACCACCAGGGTTTTACGGGATGCCGATGGAGTCGGTTTTTCCAGGTCAATTTCGATACAGAGCTTGTTGCCTTTGATTTCAACGGTCATTGCCATGAGGTCGGTGTCCTTTTGATTAGGTGTTGATTGCCTGCTTGAGCAGTGCGCCCGGTTTGAAGGTAACGATGCGCCTGGCCTCGATGGTAATCGCCTCCCCGGTCTTGCGGGTTGCGTCCGCGGCGGCCGTTTTTCTGTTTCGCCACGAAACTGCCGAGTTGATTTGAGACTTAAGGTTGAGTAATTATGTGATTATTTTCTTTTCGGTTGTTGAAGTGTAGCTCTACTGTTGACTGGGTATTCACTCAAGTGATTAAATTCATACTTGCCAGTTGATTTCAGGCGTTCAATCAATTGTTTTAGCTCGGTTTCTTCCCAATTTTTTCTGAACATTTCATCATGGCATAAGATGACTATATGATTTTCAGTAACAGTTCTGCGTTCCTTCAGCAGTGTATCAATCAGATGATACATATCATTAACAGTCTGGATTGGTGCGCCAGTACGTGAATCATGCCGCCATTCCACGTCCCACCCAAATACAGTGTATCCTTTTTTTGACAGTAGATCGGCTGATGTAGAACCGCTTATGACATCGTTAATGGCTTTATTACCAATTCTCCACATGTTACGGCCGGGGAGCCGGGCCAGTTTGCTTTTGAGCTGGAGTACACGCCCATTCTTTTCAAAGTCCTGATATACAGTTGCCGGGTCTTCATAAAACAAACGGTATTCGTCATGTGCATGGCTGTAACTATGGTTGCCCACTTGAATGTAGGGGTTTTTTTCATAGAGCTGATAATAGGTACGCATGCGGGGAACTGCTCTGACATGGGAACCTACAGCAAAGACATTAATCTTGATCTTATCTGTTTTTACCGCATCATCAATGTCTTCACTTCCCTCAAGCGGTCCATCATCAAATGTCAGATAGATATGATAAGCCGGTTTCTGGCTGGAGAGCTTGGATTCTTCAGCCCGGCTATTGATAACGCAGATGACTGCCAACAGCATGCAGATTAATGCAAATGACGTATGGATTCTAAATAATTTGCTGAATATCATAGCCGCTCCGGAATTGACTCATGTTTGATTAATAGCAGCCCGCAACACCTGACTTGGTTTAAAAGTCAGTACCCGCCTTGCTTCAATGGTTATTGCTTCTCCGGTCTGCGGGTTGCGCCCCCTGCGATCATTCTTCTGTTTAACTTCAAAGATACCGAAGCCGGATATTTTAAGCTTCTCTCCTGTCTCAAGAGTGTCCTTCATTATAGAGAATACCGATTCAAGTATGTCGGTAGCGTCTTTCTTGGTGAAGCCCGTATTGGTTTGTATTCGTTCTACAAGATCTACTTTAGTCATGTATTCTAATCTCCTATATCTGTATTGTATTTGGAGGTTCAGGTAAGAACGTAAGGTGACCTAATGAATAGAATAAGTAGATTATAATCATCACTATCGGGACAACAAAGATACATATGAATACAATCCTGCCCACAGGATAATACGTTATTCTCTGGCTTCGTCCTATGAGATAGTACAATAATGTTCCCAATGGAGGAAAAACACACAGAACGATCAGCCACACTATTTTGGTAGAAAAATATTCGAAATCATTCCTTAGGACATCAGCCACCGCATAAAGCCATAGGACTGAAGGCATAGCTATTATGGCTATGAATCCAACAAGTATAAAAATTGCCATCTATATTAACCTGAATGTGATACCGCCGTCGATGGCATTAAAGCATCCAGAACGTCTTGTCAACCTGAGGCACACCTTAAGCTGACACCAAAAACCGACACTATTCGCATCGGAATAGAGCCGGTTTTTTGGTTTATCTGACGCTTTTTTTCGAACATCCGGACACTAAACTGACATAACGGCCCAGAGCACAGCAAGTTCACCGCTGTTGCGCTCGGTTGAAAAAGTTATCTTTTATGTAGCTACAGTGACGGTATAGTCTGCAGCACCTGTAGCACTGGATGGAGCAAACACAAAGGATTCGGCAGTTGTGGTGGTGTCTCCGGTTACTGTTACCTCAACACCGCTTGTGTCAGTAATTGTCGTGCCAGAAGGCACCTTGATTGATTGGTTTTTGTGTAGCGTTACGCCTTTTCCCGCGGGGAGAATGCTTTGAATAGTAAAAGCTCGTAAGCTGCTAGTGGAGTCACCATAAACAGTAACAGTAAAGGTGCTACAGGCAGAAACAGGCGTCCCGGAAATCGTACCGGAAGCGCTGCCCAGAGTTAAGCCAGTTGGTAATGTACCGCTTGTAACTATCCAGGTATAGGACGACGTAGAACCCCCGGTAGCAACTAGTGTGTGGGAATAGGCGGTACCTATGGTCGCGTCGGGCAACGTTGTTGTTGTTATTGTTAAATCATTGTCGCTACTTCCGCACCCAACAAGAGCCACGGCCAAGAACAGGCAGAGAAATATTTGTTTCATGATGTTCCCTCCAGTGTAATCATTCTTATTTTATTTGTTAGTTTTCAAAGTTGGATATTGTTTTCGGCTATTGGGTGTTTGTCACCTCCTCTAGAATTGACTCATAATTTTCCTTGTCGTTGCAGGTGTCCTTCGTTTCAGTAATACAGGTGCCTCAAAACAATACAACCTATCCAATATCATATTAAGTACAGCTTAAAAAGCTCAATCTGCCGAATCTAAACTATCATATAAAAGTTTAGATTCAAAAAAACATCCTTAAAACCTTACACAACAAAGCTTCAGGGAGTTTTTTCGCTTTTTAAATCGGTCAGTATAAAAAACGAGTTACAGTCCATAGCGGCCTTCTGAGAAAGTGTTTTCTCTCAAAAGGTCGCGTATTACTCACTCCTGACATCAATTACGCGAGCAGGGCGAGACACACGTCTACGTTCACCTGTCAAGTGCTATTTCGGAAAGCCGCTGCTTTTTTTCAAAGAACGCAAAAGCCTAAAGTTCAGCCAACCTTTATAAATGCTTTTTTTATATACGCAGACACCGTGAGAGTCAATTTATTCAGAGCTGGGGAACCAACGAGTGCCCCGAGATTTCATAGCCTTCCATTTTGTAGATGACGACGAATTCCAGGCCGCACTTGCCGCAGCGGTGGGCCTGAGTCAGCCCGGAGGCTGTTTTTTCAACCCAGCCGGCAATGATGTCCCGGGAGCCGCATCTGGTTTTCGGGCAGCGCTCGCCCCCCTTTTTCAGAAACAGTTCGTCGGTCAGATATTCAGGTTTTTCAACACCGCCCATCATCGAATTCCTGAATATCCGGTGAGTGGCGGCCACGGCCTCGATGCAGGCGTTTGCCTCGGAGGCGCTACCCCCTTCCAGCAGGATTTCGGGCGGCGTCTGGTCCCGGTACACAAGGCTGCACGTGTATCCCTTTCCGCCACGATCCACGCGGATTCCAAAAGTGGTTTCTTTCAGCACCCCCAAATTCAACTCTGTTACGCGGGCTTTCAGGGTTTTCTCGGTAATTTTCAACTCATTATCCTTTCCAATTTCTCGTTCCAGTTGCCGGTGAAGTATGGATTCAGCCGGTTTTTCATCACTGAGGCAACGACCTCCTCTGGCATTATTCGCTACACGGGTTTTTCTACGAACTAGGATTCAAACGATTCCGGCGGCCAACCGTTTCCATTCATCCGCCAGAAAATGATCGTAGATCACATATCCACCAACGCGACACCGATCCGCAAACGGGGCGTATAATGGTCCCCCACCCAGCCCTTGATAAAACCTCCCCTCAGGTTGCCGGTCAGAACATCCGGATCGTCCACGGAAAGATAGAGGTTGAAAAGAAAAAACATCGATTATTCCCGCCATGTTTGTGTGTTTCCACCGCGTTTGGAGCACCCGCACGGATAAGGCGGGTGCTCCTCCCCTGCCACGTGGACGACAGGAAAGGTGCCGGTTTCAATCCTCACCCGCCCGGATAAGGCGGGTGCTCGTCAAAAAACCTTGCCCTATTTGTGAATATCGGGCGTTTCAATCCTCACCCGCCCGGATAAGGCGGGTGCTCGCAACATTTTCCTTATTACTACCTTCATCATTTTGTTTCAATCCTCACCCGCCCGGATAAGGCGGGTGCTCTCAATGCGAACTCTAACAAAAGTCAGAGATACATATTTGTTTCAATCCTCACCCGCCCGGATAAGGCGGGTGCTCATCGTTCCACTTAGTAATTCAGACTGCTTGAAGTAATGTTTCAATCCTCACCCGCCCGGATAAGGCGGGTGCTCCCTTTTTCAGTAAATTGCAATATGTCTGCTAAATGTTTCAATCCTCACCCGCCCGGATAAGGCGGGTGCTCGAATACAGTGTTACCACGGCGGCGCTGGCCGAACTGTTTCAATCCTCACCCGCCCGGATAAGGCGGGTGCTCAAAACAGAGCAGGTCATGCGGGAATTTGTGGAGGTTTCAATCCTCACCCGCCCGGATAAGGCGGGTGCTCCGGGGCTGCGGAGATATGCCGCGAATGGGCGGATGTTTCAATCCTCACCCGCCCGGATAAGGCGGGTGCTCGGGATGCAAGTGGGGTGACAGGTAGTGATATTCTGTTTCAATCCTCACCCGCCCGGATAAGGCGGGTGCTCTAACAATATCTTTCATATGTTCTGGATTAATGCTGTTTCAATCCTCACCCGCCCGGATAAGGCGGGTGCTCTCCGTATGTCCGGTTTCGACATGACCACAAAAATGTTTCAATCCTCACCCGCCCGGATAAGGCGGGTGCTCGGCGTGCAGGTTGGTATTGATCTGGGGAGCGATGGTTTCAATCCTCACCCGCCCGGATAAGGCGGGTGCTCGCTTTTTCAATGTCGCATTCGATAGACCTTTTCCTTGTTTCAATCCTCACCCGCCCGGATAAGGCGGGTGCTCAATGGTTATCGCTGATACTGATTTGTCATGGAGTGTTTCAATCCTCACCCGCCCGGATAAGGCGGGTGCTCAAGAAATAATGTCTTTTATGTCATATTCATCGACTGTTTCAATCCTCACCCGCCCGGATAAGGCGGGTGCTCCTGCGGCACCAATATAATTAACCACCGGAGTAATTGTTTCAATCCTCACCCGCCCGGATAAGGCGGGTGCTCGCAGATAATGAGTTGCTTGTTGTGACCCTACAGAGTTTCAATCCTCACCCGCCCGGATAAGGCGGGTGCTCGGGGGTCTATATGCCTAACAGGTATGAGAGGCAAGAGTTTCAATCCTCACCCGCCCGGATAAGGCGGGTGCTCATAAATTTTCTCCATCTGGATCTGTCGCAAAATGTTTCAATCCTCACCCGCCCGGATAAGGCGGGTGCTCATGCTGCCCAACATTGAGGGTGGCACACGATCAATGTTTCAATCCTCACCCGCCCGGATAAGGCGGGTGCTCAGGTCATGGACGTCTGGGCGCTTCCATGGGTGCGTGTTTCAATCCTCACCCGCCCGGATAAGGCGGGTGCTCAGTAATTCGTGCTTGGGGCTAACATCAACAGAGGAGGTTTCAATCCTCACCCGCCCGGATAAGGCGGGTGCTCGTTTCACCCTCCTTCAACAATGTATTGTCTCACTAGTTTCAATCCTCACCCGCCCGGATAAGGCGGGTGCTCTTTTCGTATCGCTCGTTTATGATCTCGGTCAGATGTTTCAATCCTCACCCGCCCGGATAAGGCGGGTGCTCTTGGGCGGCGGCTCTATCTCCGCTCATGGCTTTAGTTTCAATCCTCACCCGCCCGGATAAGGCGGGTGCTCTCCAAGCACGGGGGATAACTACGCATGTGTTGACGTTTCAATCCTCACCCGCCCGGATAAGGCGGGTGCTCCTTCATTTACATCTGGTACTGCATTATTGACCAGGTTTCAATCCTCACCCGCCCGGATAAGGCGGGTGCTCCCCAATTTTAGTGATTTGAGGTAATTTATTTTTGAAGTTTCAATCCTCACCCGCCCGGATAAGGCGGGTGCTCAAGTTGGGACGAAGAAAAGCGCCAAATAGCCTACAGTTTCAATCCTCACCCGCCCGGATAAGGCGGGTGCTCACAAGGTCTGCACCTGCTTCAATCATTTCCATAGGTTTCAATCCTCACCCGCCCGGATAAGGCGGGTGCTCATCCAAATTCAATTTTTCCCAAAACACATACATTGTTTCAATCCTCACCCGCCCGGATAAGGCGGGTGCTCGCAAATAGTATTGGCGCAACTGACCCACCAGAAGTTGTTTCAATCCTCACCCGCCCGGATAAGGCGGGTGCTCTGCGGCTATGCCGGCATAGTTAGCTGGTTGAGACGTTTCAATCCTCACCCGCCCGGATAAGGCGGGTGCTCGTGATGTAATTCGGTGTCTTGCAACATCTTAACTGGGTTTCAATCCTCACCCGCCCGGATAAGGCGGGTGCTCAACTTTTTAGGGACAAGTCGGACTACCTGGATTTTGTTTCAATCCTCACCCGCCCGGATAAGGCGGGTGCTCGGTTTACAGATTGTAGATGGTACAATGACACAAAAGTTTCAATCCTCACCCGCCCGGATAAGGCGGGTGCTCTCAAGTAATCAGGTTATTGTAATGCATGTAAAAGGTTTCAATCCTCACCCGCCCGGATAAGGCGGGTGCTCCATTGGAGCAGGATTCATCAACAATGGATTACTTGTTTCAATCCTCACCCGCCCGGATAAGGCGGGTGCTCCATTGACTCAAAATTTACTTCAACACAATAATCTGTTTCAATCCTCACCCGCCCGGATAAGGCGGGTGCTCATACGTTTTATACCTTATAATGCTACAGTAGGTCAGTTTCAATCCTCACCCGCCCGGATAAGGCGGGTGCTCTGACCCCTCAAAAAGTGGCCAGTTTCCAGCAAGTTGGCTCGACAATTTGGCGAACCGCAAAAACAGTATGCCCGAACAGGGCATCCATCACTCCAATCCCCCCTTAACCGCTTGATTTATCAACATCGCGAACACCCCCGGCTTTCCTTATGTGCATCCCTTTCGCAGATTCACACAACCAAAGTCTCTTCATCGAAAAAAATGGTTCTGGTTGATCCGTACTCTTCCACATGCTTATCCCTCGGCTCGGTCAGGCGATATAACCTCAGATTATCCAGCTCAAGCTCGACTTCCTTCAACAAACGACGTCTTAGTTGCTCATACATTACCTCATCAACCTGACATTCAAAAACCGATTTCTGGACTCGTTGACCAAAGTTTTTACAAACCTGGGCGACCCGGCGCAAACGCCTTCGCCCTGCCCTTGTCTCGGTGTTGACGTCGTAACAGACAATAATCCACATATTCCCCTCCCATAGAGACGCATTGCATGATCGTGGAGACGCATTGCAATGCGTCTCTACAGATGGATATAGGGCACATACGCTTCCAGGTCGCCCCTTAAATGGCGAGCCAGCAAACGGGCCTGCAAATGCGGCAGCAATCCGATGGGTGACTTCTCGGAAAGCAGTGTATGTTCAACCTCCTCCTGCTTACGCTTCTGATAGGCAGCCACAACTTCCTTGCGGCCCTTTTCATTCAGATAGACCGCGCCGCCGGGTCGCGGTTCGAAATGATCGATGGTAATCTGTTTACGGTTGATCAAGGTAATCGCCAGGCGATCAGCCAGAAAAGACCGGAATTCCTCCATCAGGTCCAACCCCAATGACGGACGTCCCGGACGCGGAACGTGCAAAAACCCCATCTGAGGGTCGAGCCCCACCCCCTCCAATGCGCTGATGCAGTCGTTCAGCAGCAGGGTGTACAGAAAGGAAATCAGCGCATTGACAGGGTCAAGCGGAGGACGGCGGTTACGGCCGTTCATGGGAAGATTCTCCCTCTCCGCCGGTTTCATCATCAGAGTAAAAACATCAAAATAGGCGGCAGCGGCCTCACCCTCCAACCCACGGACATGATCGGTGTCCCTGGGGGATTTCAAGCGAAAAAGAGCATCAGCATGAATATCGGCGGATTTGCGCAGCCGCTTTTCCTCATCGGGACAGCTTATCTCCCGTGCGCTTCGCATCAAGACGTTACGGGAGTTTTTCACCTTACCGGCGGTCATGGCCGCGGCAAGAACCGTTGTCCGTTCTTCATCCGCACCAATTCTGTACTGAGCTTGACGCAAAAGCACATTGCCGGTGGTCTTGCCCACCATGCGGCATTTATAGCGGCCGTTGCGGTCGAGAATGATCACAGCCCGTCCATCCTCCGCGCATTTGCCGAGGAAAAACGGGCTGATCATGACATTGCCCATGGTCACGATAGAGCCCAGGTGGTGCAGCGGCACCTGTAGTTTTAGCTGACTATTCACCTCCACCCGCACGGTCTCGTGATCGAGCGACAGATAGGCGCCCTGGGTCATGACATACAGTGTATTGAGAAGTTGTTTCATGATTTAACCTCGAATAAATCTTGCATCGCCCGGCGATTGCGCCCCTTGTCCGCAACCACGGCGGGAAGGCAGGATTCTCGCAACGAGCAGTCATTGCATCGCTTATCATTTACCGGTGGCGGAACAAGCCGTTTTTCAAGCATTTCACGTACGGCAACAACGATTTTTTCCACTCTTTCGCGCATAACTTCGGTAAAATCAACCTCTTTTCGTTCTCGTGAACCGTACCAGTAAATAGCCCCCTTCGGCGCCGAAACGTCGAACATTTCCTCCAGACAGAGCGCCTGGGCGCAAAGCTGGATGGTTTCCGGAGTACCTTTGCGACGTCGCCCCGACTTGTACTCCACCGGATAGGGAACTTCTCCGTGGAACTCCACCAAATCGGCCCTGCCCACCAGTTCAAGACGTCGGCACCAGATGGGCAAGGCCCGTTCGAAACGCACCCCTGCCAGTTCATGGGAAGAAACCCCATCAACGTTTTCATGTACGTCCCGGCCGCGCATGGTGTACAGGTTTTCGTCCCAGACCTGCTCGACATGGATCAATGCGCACTGGCGCGGGCAGTAAGCGTAGTGTTCCAAGGCAGAGATGGGGATGGGGACTGTCTGTGCGATGTGCATGTTACCGTTCCTTTGTAGAGACGCATTCGTTGTAGAGACGCATTGCAATGCGTCTCTACGGCGTTGCTGGCAATATTTCCAAAAATTTCGGATGGTTTCTGTCCAATTCCCATTTCAATGGGTCATTAATTCTACTTTGTTAGATTTGCAATTTTTCTAACTTGCTGAGTTGCTTGGCATAAGCAGCATCAATGCTTGCTTGGCGTTGTCGATGCCGGACCGCCATTTG
>WSSedB1CaDRAFT_10000653_pt1 | contig 14377 bp, 10 predicted proteins | sample WetSurSB1Cattail_FD_9460 | JGI IMG/M metagenome (IMG submission 9460)
TCCCTCCATGCCCAAGCCCCGTTCATGGGCCTTGTGGTGGATCAGATCAAAACAGTGCAGCAGATTGGTTAACCGCCGTTCACCGTCAGGATAGCGCAAAAGCCGCCCACGAACACCTTCCCGCGCCATTAGGGACTGGCTCATGACCATAAAGCCCCGCTCAAGCCAGGTGTGATGGTACTCGCGGAACAGCTCCAGGCACGTTTCCCAGGCAGCTTCATCCTCGTTAATAGCGGCAATGTCGCTGCCCGACCTGCCCAGGATACCGGTCACCAGGGCAGCCCGCACCTGTGTCTCACTCCCCGGATCGGCCAGGCCGCGCAGCAACGTAAAGACCTGGCGGGCTTCGTCGGTGGCAAAGATGCTCATGTCACTGCGCATGACGCTGGGAATGCCCAGATTTCTCAAGGCATCCTGAATCAAACCGGCTTGGCGGTGGCTGCGGACAATGACCGCGATGTCCCAGGGAGCAAGCGGCCGGTCACCGATGACTGCCGTACCTTCGGCCCCTTGCAGCAGCAGCCGGGCAATTTCAGCGGCAACCGCCGGAGACACAAGATCATTGGCGTTGCCCACGTTGATCGGCTTGCCGTCATTGCCGGCCGGCATATACCACACCTGCAGCCCGCTGCCATCGCCGTCCGCGGTTATCAGTTTTTTTCCGGTATCCGGCTTGCCCGATGAACCCGGATAGTAGCTGATCCGGTCGTACACGAATGGTTGTCTTTCGTTGTCAAAAACCGTGTTGAAAGCAGTCAGAAGGCGCGGAGTCGAACGCCAATTGCCGGTCAGGGTAAAGCGCCTCTCTTGTGGCACATCCCGGGCAGCCTGCATATAGGCGAAGATATCGGCCCCCCGGAAACTGTAGATAGCCTGTTTCGGGTCGCCGATCAGAAAAAGCGGGCAGCCGGTGGAGGCGTAAATTTTCCTGAAGATGTCGTACTGAACCGGGTCGGTGTCCTGGAATTCATCAATCAGGGCCGCTTTGTATTTCCCCCTGAGGGTTGTGGCAAAGGCTGGCCCGTTTTCGCCGCTCAACGCCAGATGCAAGTCGCCCAGCAGATCGTCGAAGAAACGGATGTTGCGCTCACGTTTCCGGAGCGGCAGCCGTTCCCGGCAGAACCGGATCAGCTCTGCCCGCAAGGCCAGAAAGCGCTTGTTCACGTTGTTTGCCAGTTCCTGGCAGCAGTCGAAGAAGCTGTGCTGTGATGGAGGACTCTTTTTTAATCTCTTTTTTTCCATCCATGAGGTGCGGAACTTGTCAAAATCCTCAAAGAGGTCATAGGGGTTGTCACTGGCTACAAAGGCATCCATGCCTGCAAAGAGTGCGGGGAGCAGATCAGGCCGGTAGGTATCGGCCGCACGCCCCAATCCTTTATCATTGGTGATGAGATCCCTGATTTCCGCACCTGATTTCTTCCAGCGTTCCTGCAGTGTCCTGTATGTTGACCGGCAATCATCCTCGATGGCAGCGATGTCGGACGCATCGAACCAGGGAATGACTTTCAGCCGGGGATTGGCCCATATTTCCTTGAGAAACCCCATGAAATAGTCGCAGGTGAACCCATTGCGCAACGCATAGCCCAAGAGCGGCGCAGGCTCGCTGAAAAACCGCATGCGCCAGAAGTCATCCACAATTTCCCGTACAAGCGGCGTCTGATCGGTAACCAGTTCGGTGTCATACAGCGAGCCGCTCTCAAAGGCATTATCCTGAAGCGCGCGTAAGCAGAAGCCATGGATGGTAAAGATCGCGGCGGTATCGAAGGATGCCAGCGCCCGGTCGAGCTGTTCCCTGGCCCTGCTTCTGCCTCTGTCCAATCTGTCGGTGTTTTCACATAACCCGGCCAGAAAGGCATCATCTGTTGCGGCCCCGTCCAGAACCGCCAACGCCTCCCGGATGCGGCCGCGAATCCGGCCACGCAGTTCCTTCGTGGCCGCTTCAGTATAGGTCACCACCAGGATCTGCTCCGGGGCCAGTTCTTTTTCCATCAACAGGCGAAGATAGAGACAGGCAATGGCATAGGTTTTCCCGGTCCCGGCGCTGGCTTCGATCAGGTTTATGCCGGAAAGCTCGATATGTAAATGGTCCAGTTCAATCATGAAGTTCCCCTGCTGTAGCTTGGCGCTGATAGTAGCACAGATGCTTTTCATGCAAAACCGTTCAATAGTTCCATGCAATACGATTGAACCTGGAAAAAGCATTTGGCCACAGAGGACACAGAGTTCTCAGAGTAAAAACAAGCGGATAAGTATATTTTTTACCACACCAAACAGGTGATCTTGAATAATTGAATTTCTGTAGTAATTTCTCTGTGATCTCTGTGTTCTCTGTGGCTAACAGCCGTTTTTAGGTTGAAATCAATTTACTCCAAAGCTCTTCCGCATACGGCATGAAAATGCAGCAACAGTATGCTATGCTGCGACGGAGCGAAATTCATCATGACACCCGGAGGCATAGTGATGGAAAATGAATCGATCCTCGACCACCCAACCCTTTCCGCGCGACTCTTCTACGCATGGCCGAACCGTTTTCCCGGCCCGTTCTTCGTGGAAGGAAAGGCAGGGAAGCTGGGATGCTGGTACAACCAGCCATTTCCCGGCGGCCTGACCATGATCCACTTTCACGGTAACGGCGAGACAGTGGTTGATTATCTGGATCACTTTGCCGCACACATTTCGGCACTGGGGGTAAATCTGCTTCTTGCGGAGTACCGTGGATACGGCATGTCGGAGGGAAAGCCGCGTCTGACGGCCATGCTGGAGGATATACCGGCCATCGTGGCGGCCAGTGGTGTGGAGCCGTCGCGACTGATCTTTTTCGGCCGTTCTCTTGGTTCGCTCTATGCGTCGCATGCGGCTTCCCTCTACCCCGAGGCAGCCGGGTTGGTGCTGGAGAGCGGCATTGCGGAGCTACTGGAGTTGGCACTGCTGCGGGTGGAACCGCGACAGCTGAACACCACGCCGGATGTGTTGCGAACAGAAACGGACAGGGTTTTAAACCAAAGACAAAAGCTGGCAGCGTTCCGGGGACGGACTCTGGTGATGCATACCCGCAACGACGATATCGTCCCGTGCTCCCATGGCATCCAGCTCCATGACTGGGCCGGCAAACCAAAAGATCTGGTCATTTTCGAACGAGGAGACCACAACAACATCATGGAGGTGAACAGGGAAAAGTATTTTGAGCATCTGGGATTCTTTTTCACGAAAGTGGCTGTTTGATAGGAGAAGATCCGTGCAGGCACAAAAAAACCTCCCTTCTCGGTAAAAAGGGAGGTTTTTGGTGTTTGTCCGGGAAGCGCTGGTATTAAAGACTCTTTCTGATTTCCGACAATTGCGCAAAGTGCCTGCGTTCCTCGTCAATGATGGAGTCAATGGATTTATGGGCAGACACGTTTACAAAATTCTTTAACTCCGTGTAATAGAGAACGGAATCCATTTCCCTCTGGATGGCAAAATCCAGGGCGCTGGCGGTATCAATGGATTTCGACACCGAGGAATCTTTCGTAAAAAATACTTTGCCATCAATGTAGTTATGGAGATATGCCAGATACTCGCCCGGATATCCCTCAGGCGGATCATTCACGGTTACATGCGAAAGAAATTTTTCGAATGTTTTCTTATGTTCATCCTCTTCGGATGCCAGGAATTCGAATAATTTTTTAGCCTCGCTCTTTTCAGTAAGCTCTGCGGCTTTGCGATAAAAAAGCGCACCATTCTCTTCCATGCGTACGGCAAACTTCAAAACGTCACTGGCTACAAATACGCTCATTTGAACTCCTTTCATATGCGGTTATTTGGCGGGCATACTACCACCACATANGTTGGGTGTCAATCAACATCGAAGCCGTTTTGACCTGCGAACANCCCATGAACTAATTAATGCAAATCCAACTATAGATGGTAAGATAAATATGTTATTTGAGAACGAATGCATTACACAAAACCCCGCATTACTGGACCGCGTGACAAACTCATTGTTATTTAATTATGCCACCACAAAGGAGACAACCATGAATCTATCCAGCCTATGGGAACACTACTGCTCTTTAGTTACAGGTATCCCCTTTACTGCCTCAAACATCATGAATCCAGCCAGCCTATGGGACCGCTACTGCCGCTCCCTCTGCCACTGTCCCGAAATCGGACTGTCACTCGATATCAGCAGAATGAATCATGACGATGATTTCCTACGGCACATGGAACCGTTCATGCAAAAAGCATATGCGGAGATGCGGGCGCTGGAGTCCGGCTCCATCGCCAATCAGGACGAGGAGCGCATGGTCGGTCACTACTGGCTGCGCAATCCGTCCCTGGCGCCCGAGGAGTCCATCAGACGCGAGATCACGAGCACGATTGAGCAGGTGCTCGTGTTTAGTCATCGCATTCACGCCGGCGGCATTGCAAACCAGAAGGGCGAACCATTCACCCGCCTGCTGATCATCGGCATCGGCGGATCAGCTCTTGGGCCGCAGTTCGTGGCCGACGCGCTCTCGTCTCCCCATGACCGCATGAAACCGTACTTTTTGGACAACACCGACCCAGATGGCATTGACCGCGTCCTGAACCAGTTGGGCAGCGACCTGGAGAGGACTTTGACCATTGTCATATCAAAGAGTGGCTCAACCAAGGAGACCCGCAACGGCATGCTGGAGTCCAGGGCTGCCTATCAACGCTCCGGTCTTGATTTTGCCCGCCATGCCGTTGCCGTGACCGGCGTTGATAGCACACTGGATCGACTGGCCCGGGCCGAGGGGTGGCTGGAACGTTTTCCCATGTGGGACTGGGTTGGTGGACGCACCTCCGTGACCTCGGCGGTGGGACTGCTTCCCGCTGCCCTGCAGGGAATCGATATCACCGCATTGCTGGAGGGGGCCAAAATGTGCGACGCAATCACCCGCCGGACCGAAACCATCAACAACCCGGCGGCACTGATGGCGCTGATGTGGCACCATGCCGGCAACGGCCGGGGAGAGAAGGACATGGTCATGCTCCCCTACAAGGACCGGCTGTTGCTCTTCTCCCGCTATCTGCAGCAGTTGTTGATGGAATCGCTCGGCAAGGAGCTGGACAGGGACGACAATGTTGTCCATCAGGGGCTGGCTGTTTACGGCAACAAGGGTTCCACCGATCAGCACGCCTATGTGCAGCAACTGCGTGATGGATTGGCCAATTTCTTCGTTACCTTCATCGAAGTGCTTACGGATCGCAACGGCACATCTCAGGCCGTGGAAGAGGGCATCACCAGCGGCGACTTCCTGTTCGGGTTTTTCCAGGGCACACGAGCGGCCCTCCATGAAAAGGGACGCGAGTCCATGACCATCACTGTTGAAAAGGTGGACGCCGCCACCATCGGCGCACTGATCGCCCTGTTCGAACGGAGTGTCGGCTTGTATGCCAGCCTGATCAACATCAACGCCTACCACCAACCGGGTGTTGAAGCTGGCAAAAAAGCAGCCGGAGCAATTATTGCGCTACAGAAGGAGGTGTTCACCCTTCTGGCCGGACAGCAGAGGATGATGACCGCCGGAGAGGTTGCCGCCGGACTCGGCAAAGCCGACGAGACCGAGGCGGTCTTTGCCATCCTGCGCCATCTGGCGGCCAATCCAGAACGTGGTGTCAGGGTGGTCAAGGAGGGAAGGGTTGCCGGGTGGCGGTTTTCGATACAGCCTTAATTCTGCTTAGTCTCATTCAAAAAGCAAATCCCCCTCAGTCCCCCTTTGTTAAAGGGGGATGCTTTAATATCCCCCCTTTTTCAAAGGGGGGTTAGGGGGGATTTGCTGTTAAGGTGCTAATCTGACTAAGTGAACTTAAAGACCGGATCCCTTTGGTTTGATCCGTCGCGTCGGCGGAGCGCTCCAGGGGTCGTCCGGCCAGGGGTGCTTGGGATAGCGCCCTTTCATCTCTTTTTTAACCTGATGGTAGGAACCATCCCAGAAACCCTTCAGGTCGCAGGTCACCTGCAGCGGCCTTCCGGCCGGCGACAGCAGGTGCAGCAGCACCGGCGCCCGTCCACCGGCAACCGTGGGTGTCTGGGCAAGCCCGAACAGTTCCTGCAGTTTCACCGCCAGCACCGGCAGTTGGCCCTGACAGTAATCCAGCCTGATGCGGGAACCGCTGGGCACCGTCAGGTGCGTGGGGGCCAGTTCATCCAAAGCGGCTCGCTGGCGGTACTCAAGCCGGTTGAGCAGGATGCTTGCCACGTCGAGTTCTGCCAGCTGTTGAGTTGTGCGCACTCTGACCAGAGCTGGAGACAACCAGTTTTCCAGCGTCTCCAGCAGCATGCAATCGGAAAGATCGGGCCAGCCATCATCGGGAAAATGCTTTCGCACCAACAAAATTCGCGCCTGGAGCTGTAGAAATGATTCTGTACGGGTAAGCAGAGCCAGTGCTGATGACCGTACCGCTTCCCTGACCACCGGCACCGACTGCTCCGAAGCCGGGACAAACGGCGCCGACGAGAGCCGCACCGCACCGAGATACTCATCCCTGGCCGCCACCACTCGCCCCTCGCGGTTGTTCCAGACAATGCTCTCGCATTCCTCTATCCGATCGCTCAATTCCTCCCGCAGCAGTTCTTCCGTAACCTCCTCCGAGAGATGGATCAGCCCTTCGGCCTGTTCACCGCCATCAACAGATATGGCGATCAGCAACGGGTTGATTTGAACCGGTCTGGCTGTGGCAAGGCGCGCGCCCCGGCCATTGGCAAGCAGATAGCGCTGCGTTTCCCCATCGCGGCGACGAGCCACCCGATCCGGATAGGCTGCCAGCAGCAAACGGCTGATGCCGGCAGCGTCGGCTGCATCCAATGAAGCTTGTGTAGAAATCCCTACCGAGTGCTTCAACTGGCGAAACACACGTTCAACCGTCCTGAGAGCAGCGCTATCAGCTCCAGAGTCCGCGCAGCCTGTCATGCACCACTCACGCAACAGCCGCATCCTGTCATTTACGTCCAGGGTTCGTCCCCGGTCATGACCAACTGCCGCGCTACGCCGGACAACATCCCGCTCCGAGAGGAGTGCAGCCAGAGCGCACCCCAACTCGGGACACCCCAGTTCGCGTGACCTTTCCAGTAAACGTGCCAGACGCGGGTGCAGTGGCAGGCGGGCCATGGACCTTCCCAGCAGGGTGATCCGGCCGGCCGTATTCAGCGCCCCCAGATCTCCCAGCAGACGCGTCGCAACGGCCAAGGCTGCTGCCGGCGGCGGATCAAGCCAAGCTAGGCCGCCAGGATCGGCAACTCCCCAGGCAGCAAGTTCCAGCACGAGAGGCGACAGGTCGGTGTCCAGTATCTCCGGCGGTGTTTGCGGGGTCATGGCATTGTAGGTGTGCTGACTGTACAGACGGTAGCAAACACCTTCAGCAACCCGTCCTGCCCTTCCCGTGCGCTGCTCGGCGGATGAGCGTGACTCACGCACTGTCACCAACCGGTTCATGTCGCTGGCTGGATCGTGTCGCAGGCGACGCGACAGACCGCTGTCAATCACCACCCGCACCCCTTCGATGGTCAGACTGGTCTCGGCAATACTGGTGGCAAGAACCACCTTGCGTTGTTTACCCGGCAATATGGCGCGCTGCTGCTCCGCAAAGGGAAGATCGCCAAACAGGGGGTGAACGGAGATTCCCCGTCCTTCCAGACCAGCTGCGTTCAGAAGGGATACACACGTGCAAATTTCACGTGTACCAGGCAGAAATGCCAGGATGTCGCCCTGCGACTCTCTCAGGGCGTGCTGAATGGCTGCTACCATTCGTGGTGCAAGCTGCCCATGCGAATGTTCTTCCAGATAAATTACCTCTACCGGATACGAGCGGCCGGCCGAGCTGATCACCGGAGCATCATCCATGAGACGCGCCAGTGGTTCACAATCCAGCGTAGCCGACATAACCAGGATCTTCAGATCGTCACGCACCTGACGCTGCACATCCAGGCAAAGCGCCAGCCCAAGATCGGCCTGGATGCTTCGTTCGTGAAACTCGTCAAAGATAACCATCGCCACTCCCTCAAGCAGCGGGTCATTCTGGATACGGCGGGTCAGAATTCCCTCCGTGACCACCTCGATACGGGTTGCTGCAGAAATGCAGCTATCGAAACGGATCGAATAACCGATTGTCCGCCCCACCTCCTCACCCAGGACACGCGCCATCCAACGGGCAGCGGAAACAGCGGCCAGACGGCGCGGCTCCAACATGATGATCCGCCCCGCCTCGGGAGATATTATTTTCTGAAGCGCCAGGGGAACCCGGGTGGTCTTGCCCGCACCTGGTGGCGCATGCAGGAGGAGGTTGGAGTTATTCCTGAAACTATTCAGGAGTTGGGGAAGTATGTCGTCAATGGGAAGCGGAATCATGGCTGGCAGGATACTTTCCGGTGACTTGCTTTGTCCATCATTTTCATGCGTTAAGTCAGGTAAGAATACTTTGTAAAAGCTCCTGGGGCATGCCAGCCTGAAACCACACAAAAAAGCCCCGGTTCCTGAAAAGAGCCGGGGCTTTTTAACATAAACCAACTGACAAAAGCCGATCAGGCCCTCGTCAACTGGCGGTACTTGATGCGGTGGGGCTGCTCGGCGGCCGCGCCCAGTCTCCGCTTGCGGTCTTCCTCGTATTCAGAATAATTACCATCGAAAAAAACCACGTTGGAATCGCCTTCAAAGGCCAGGATGTGGGTGGCGATGCGGTCCAGGAACCAGCGGTCATGGCTGATGACCACGGCGCAGCCGGCGAAGTTCTCCAGCGCCTCTTCCAGTGCCCGCATGGTGTTCACGTCCAGGTCGTTAGTCGGTTCGTCTAGGAGCAGCAGGTTGGCCCCCTCTTTCAACATCCTGGCTAGGTGAACGCGGTTGCGCTCGCCGCCGGACAGCATGTTGAGTTTCTTCTGCTGGTCGGAACCGGAGAAGTTGAAGCGGGAAACATAGCCTCGCGAGTTGACCGTGATCTTGCCAAGCTGGATGTTCTCGTCGCCGCCCGAGACGGCTTCCCAGATGGTCTGGTCCGGTTTGAGCGCATCGCGGGACTGATCCATGTAGCCCAGCTTGACCGTCTCGCCGATGCGGATCGAGCCGGAACTTACCTCTTCCTGGCCGGTGATCAGCCGGAAGAGGGTCGTCTTGCCGGCGCCGTTGGCCCCGATTACGCCGACGATGCCGCCCGGCGGAAGGTTGAAGGTCAGGTTTTCGTACAGCAGCCTGTCGCCATAGGCCTTGGATACATCGTTGAACTCCACCACCACACCACCCAGGCGTGGTCCGGGCGGAATGTAGATTTCCAGATCCCTTGAGTGTTTCTCGCTCTCTTCTGCCAGCAATTGTTCATAGGAGCTGATGCGCGCCTTGCCCTTGGCGTGACGGCCCTTGGGCGACATTCTGATCCATTCCAGTTCCCGTTGCAGAGTCTTCTGGCGCTCGCTGGCGGTTTTCTCCTCCACCGCCAGGCGGGCCTGTTTCTGCTCCAGCCACGATGAATAATTGCCTTTCCAGGGGATGCCCTCGCCTCGGTCCAGTTCCAGAATCCAGCCGGCCACGTTGTCCAGAAAGTATCGGTCGTGGGTTACGGCGATGACTGTGCCGGGATAGGTGTGCAGGTGGTGTTCCAGCCAGGCAACTGTCTCGGCGTCCAGATGGTTGGTCGGTTCGTCCAGCAGCAGAATATCCGGTTTTTTCAGCAGTAGGCGACAGAGCGCTACGCGGCGTTTTTCACCGCCGGAGAGGATTTGAACATTTGAGTCGCCCGGCGGGCAGCGTAGGGCATCCATGGCCATTTCCAGCCGGCTGTCCAGATCCCAGGCGTCCAGGTGATCCAGCTTCTCCTGTAGCACGGCCTGGCGATCGCACAGTTTTTCAAAATCGGCGTCCGGTTCGGAAAACTTGTCGGTAATGGCGTTGAATTCCGCCAGCAGGTCAACCGTTTCCTGAACCCCTTCCTCCACGATCTGGCGTACGGTTTTGTTCTCGTCCAGGACCGGCTCCTGCTCCAGGTAACCGACAGTATAGCCGGCCGAGAGCACTGCCTGGCCGTTGAAATCCTTGTCCACGCCGGCCATGATCCTGAGCAGCGAACTCTTGCCCGAGCCGTTCAGGCCCAGTACTCCGATCTTTGCGCCGTAAAAGTAGGAGAGCGATATATCCTTGATAACCGGTTTCTTGTCATAGAACTTGCTGACCCGCATCATGGAATAAATGATTTTATTCGGTTCAATTGCCATGCTTGTCCCTCCCTGTGTAATGATGCACACACTTTTACACGGCCGGAGTAAGGACTGTCAACCGCTTTGGCGGGGCATCGCCTTGACAGATATGATTAACCGGCTACTCTAATAAAAGATCGGCATGCGGTCCCGGCTTCGGGGCGTCGACAATATGAAAAAAGGAGGACATATCAATGGGAATCGATGTTCAGGAAGCGATCAGAAGCTCCATCCAGACGGAGAAGAACGCCATGTATTTTTATCGAATGGGTGCGGTGAAGATGAAGGATAAGGCCGCACGGGAACTGTTCGAGCTCTTGTCCCGTGAAGAGAGGGAGCATGCGGGACATTTTAACAATATCTACCAGGGGGGGGATATTCCTTCGCTGGATGATTTTCTGAATGAACCTCCCGACGATGCATCACAATGGCTTACCTCCATATCCCGTTTGATCGAGAACGATTTCAGCGAGAAAAAAGCCATGGAACTTGCTATGGAGCGCGAGAAAAGCCTGGAAGAGGAACTGCAGAAAACCGCCTCCGGAATCAGTGATCCCGAGGTGCGGAAAGTATATGAAATGAACGCGCGGGAAACCAACAACCACTATCTTATGATTGAGTCGGAATATGCCCGCATCATGGCAATGGTGCATGAGACGGATATGGATACCTATGTGAGGGAGTAGTTTGATCCGATTCGCTTAGTACCGCTTCACAATGTCAGGGCCCATTCTTTATCCGGAGAATGGGCCCTGCTGTTTTGTACCGTTTCCGGTTGTGGACGGTGCTGTGGATGAAAAAATCTGTAGAAATGGAGGGATCTGCCGATGGATAAGTATAAAACTTGCGAGGACGGCGGATGGCAAATGAAGCAGCAGAGATAAAAATCCCCGCGGATATTGAATATAAGGTGCTCGGAAATGCATTCGGCCTGATGATCGCCTGCGGTGGTTTGCTGGCCGGCACTATGATGTCCGAGCGTAGTCTTGGGTATTGGCGGGAGGATATTGTTCCGCTCGTGCTTGCGTTTTTTCTCGCAATTCGTCTTATGCAAAGCTTTGTGACCACCGTGACCGTTTATCAGGGGATTCCCCCACGCTCCACGGCTCCCGTTTCCAAGGAAAATATCCAGCGGATGCATGCCACCGTTGCCCAGCTTCCTGAATCCATGGGCTACACGCCCGAACAAGTGGTTGAAGAGGTTGCCAGACGTATCGAGGTGCAGAAGGCCGAGGCTGCCAAGAGAGCTATGAAGTAACCGAAGGAACCATGTCAGAATCCAAAAACCGCCAAATCATTTGGCGGTTTTTTTTGTGAATGGCGGCGTGGCGTTATTTGACGTTTTCTTGCTGCCGGTGTTTTTGCGGGCCAGGTAGTTTGCTGTGTAGATGAAATCATCCAGATAGTCATGTCTGCCGTCGCCGTTGAGGTCGCGCTTGGGAGACGATGCGCTGCTATCCTTGAGAAAGGTGATGAAATCTGCCTCCACCGCGGAAATGCCTGTTGCCGGTGGCGCCAGAGTCAACGGGTACTCGGTCTGGCCAGTATTTGTCAGAATGGTCAGGCCGGCCTTGATGGTGTCAGGCTTGGGTTGGGCCGCGATAATCCAGTTGGAAGATGAAGCAGGATCTTTGTTGAGCGAGATCAGCGTAGCGCCGGTCAGGGCAAAATTGGGGGAACTTCCATCGCCACGGTCGAGATGCACGGTTATTTTTATCGTGGTTTTGCCGTCACTTAGCGCAACGGACGGCTCCTGATGTATTGTCGCTGAGATCTCCCTGCTGATGAGTGCCGTAAAAATGGCCGGAGATTTTTCACCACGGTATGCGCGGAAGCTTTCAAGGTTTGCTTTATAAGAAACCACGGCGGGAGGTATGGTTTTCGGTGGCTCGGGAATCCGCTTCTCAACGGGGGGGAGTGCGGTTGTCCTGGGAACTGCCGGTTCCGGGATCTGTTTGGGAAGGGTGATGGCATCGGCCGGTTTTTTCTCGTTCTTTACCGGAATGTCCGCTGGCAAGCTGACCGTGCCAGGGGTAGCCGAAGTTGCTCCGGAAGCTCCAAAAGCGTATTCACCAGTGCAGAGCACAAGTGCCAGCATGGTGGCAGCACGAACGAAATGTCTTGATGGCGACATGGCTAAACTCCTTCAAAAACGGGAAAACTTACCTCAAACTGGATATATACCCTCGTACTCCCTCCATTATCCCCTCTGCGGTTTCTTCCTGGTAAGCCGGATCTTTCAGGCGGGTTTCTTCCTGGGGGTTGCTGACAAAGGCCGTCTCTACCAGAATGCTGGGCATGGAGGCGCCCACAAGGACATAGAACGGACCTTGCTTAACACCAAGATTCTTGACGTCGGTGTATTGTTTTCGGATTTTTTTGTGAAGCGCTTTTTGAACGTCATTGGCCAAATGGGCGGAGTCGTTCAGTTTGTAGTTGGCCATCAGATCGAACAGAATGGCCTGCAGCACGCTGACCTTTTCCAGCGTGGTTCCGTTTTCCTTGGCTGCCAGCCGGGCGGCCTTCTCGGTTTTTGCCAGATTGAGGTAGTACGTTTCGATACCGGCGGCGCTACGGTTGTTGGCGGCATTTGCATGGACCGAAACAAACAGGTCGGCGTTAACCTTGTTGGCAATGGCGGTGCGTTCCTCCAGCGGAATGAAGACATCGGTGGAGCGGGTCATAACGACATCAAGCCCCAGTTCTTCCTTGAGCTTATCACGTAATTTAAGGCCGATTGCCAGCACCACGTCTTTTTCCTGGGTGCCGCCAGGGCCGACAGCTCCCGGATCGTGGCCGCCATGTCCGGGGTCCACCACGATGCGGCGGATCTTTGAAATGTTCGCTTTTCTGGGTGATCTGACTTTTTTTACGAGTAAAGCCGGTTCGTCGCGCTTCGGTTCGGGCACCGGTTCAACCGCAGTGCTGATGGATTGTTCCAGGCGGGATATTTCGGTGGGGCGTTCACCCCGAACGTCGATCACCAGGCGCGCCGGGTCCGACAGCGGAAAGACTTTGTAGCTTTTTATGTTTTCGGTATCAAGTACTACCCGAACCACGTCGGGCCGGTATTGCCCGACCCGTGCCCCCTTCAGCAGACCGTCACCGATGATGACGTCTTTGATGCCTTTTGCCAGTCTGGTTCTGCTTATGTCGATGAATATCCTGCCCGGTTTGCCGGCCGCGGCTATTCCCAATTCATGGGATTTCCAGACAACGTCACGATCCAGTTCAAGAGAGACGCGGGTATAGTCGGGGTTGGACCAGTGCTTGATATCGTTCAGCACGGCCAGAGGGTGATTGGCTGTAGTCTGTTCTGTATCGGTGTGTGTTTTTAAAGGTTTTTTTCTGGCTGCCTGGGTAGGGCAGGGAAGCAGCAGGCAGGCAAGCAACAGATAGACGAATATGCGAAGAGTTACGTTCATTGGTTTCGCTTTTTCTTTACGCAGGATTTTGGTAGAAGAGCTAAAAAGCTTGTTTGTAAAGGAATCAAGAACAAGCCCGAAGAGTGTCATAGCAGAAATATTCATTTTTTTCAATCTTTGGACCTGCTATGGAATATTTTGTGGTATTATTCGATCTTGTGTGAAACGGTGGAATACTTTATAAGGATAGTCATGAAAACCGCACTGCTCATTATCGACATACAAAACGACTACTTTCCCAAGGGGCGCATGGAACTTACTGGAAGCGATATTGCCGCTTCCGGCGCTGCCCGTCTGCTCAACGCATTTCGCCATGCTCAATGGCCCGTGTTCCACGTTCAGCACATTTCAAACGGGCCGGGAGCCGTTTTTTTTCTTCCTGGAACCTCGGGCGCCGAAATACATCCGAGTGTTGCGCCACTGCCGGGTGAGCCGGTCATTACCAAACATTACCCCAATAGTTTCCGGGAGACCGATCTGCTGGAACAGTTGAGGGAAGCAAATATCGGCAGCCTTCTGCTGTGCGGCATGATGACGCACATGTGCGTGGACGCCACGGTCCGGGCGGCTTTTGATCTCGGCTTCACCTGTACGGTGGCCCATGATGCCTGCGCCACGAAAGAGCTGACTTTCAACGGCCTGCGGATTCCTCCGGAGCATGTTCACGGCTCCATCATGGCTGCGCTTGGAGCGGTCTATGCCCGAATGAAAGAGACCGACGATATTCTCGGCACCATTGGAAATTCGGTGTGAGGATGTCCGATTTATT
>WSSedB1CaDRAFT_10000654_pt1 | contig 14374 bp, 10 predicted proteins | sample WetSurSB1Cattail_FD_9460 | JGI IMG/M metagenome (IMG submission 9460)
CCCCGCCGCACCTGGCTGCAACACTTGCATCGCGACGCCGGCCAGACCGTCGACTTCTACCTCGACAATGCCGTTCGCGAAGACGTAGCTACCTACGTGACGCAGTTGAAGTTCCGCGTACGCACCATCTGGCTACTGGGTCTGTTCGCTGGCGTCACACTCCTCTTCTTCTCGATTTCAACCAACCAGGAGTACTACACGTTTCCGGCGTGGACACCGCTGCTGATCCTGATTGCCGGCGTGCTGGCTTCGATTGAAGAGGGCCACGGCCGCGACGGCACCAAGCCGATCCTCTCAACAGCATGGCTCACCGGCGCACAAGGCCTGTTTGCCGTGGTGGGCGTGCTGGCCGCCTCGGCGCTCGGCTGGGGATTGTGGGAGTCGCGCAACCTGCCTTTCGTGGCAGACATCGGCACGCTGCTGGCGCACCGCGACGTGGGCGGCTACACGCTGTCGATGTCTCACCTGTTCGATCTGACGGGCCCTTCGTTTGCCGCGCTGCGCCTGCCCGCGGGCCTTGCGCTGGTCACGCTGCTCATCGGCCCTGCGGCGGGCTGGCTGCTGCGCCTGCGCAAACGGCACGTGGCTGCAACCGTCAGTGTGGCGCTCACCTCGGCCGTCTTCCTCGTCGCCGCGCACATCGCCTTTGCACGCTTTGAGCCCATGCTGAGTTCCAAGCCATTGGCCGACACGATCGAGCGCCTGGGTACACCGGCCGACTCGTTCATCGTCTACGGCGATCAGTCTGACGCCTCATCAGTCGTCTTCTACACGCACGGGTTCCTGCAAAAACCCGCATACCTGGTGATGACGCCTTGCTCGCCGCACGGCGAGGGCTCGTCCATGTTGTGGGGCTCCTGCTATCCCGATGCGCCGAAGATTTTCTTGAACGATGACCAATTGGCAAGGATGTGGGGAACGGGCGAGCGCAAGTGGCTCTTTGCACAGGACACAAACCAGTCCAAGGTGGAGCAACTGCTGGCCGGACGTCTCATTCCGGTGCAGTCCATCGCCGACAAGACGCTGTGGACCGATCGACCGCTGCGGTAGGCATGTATCTCGTGAGCGGCGGCGGGCGCGAAGTCGCTTCCGCTACTGCTGCGAAAGGTGGCGAAGTGCCGAACAGCCGAGCGGGGCGCAAAAGGGACGGAAGCTTCAGCCTATTACCGGCCGAACTGCGCACCTTACGCTCTCTAAGAACTTGTTGAAATTGGCTAATCGCAGCGTCATTCCTGGGGTGTTGCGCCTTGGCCCGGTTGAATTCTGTTTGAAACGCGGTTTCGTCGGTGTTTACAGGGGTTCGCGAGGCTCCGGGAGGCAGTCCGGAGCCCCGCAACCATGGTTCAGGCACACTGCTCCCTGAGCCTTGCCGGTGGTTGAGCGATGAGCTTGGGAAGCCGGATCAGATTGTGCGCTGCGCAACTGAAGACGAACAGCCAGTCCACATTCTCCAGGCCGCGCAGCTTGACCTGGCGCAGCGGGCCGGTTTGCTTCAGCCAGCCGAAACCCTTCTCGACTAGCCAGCGGCGGCTCAGGCTGACGGCATAGCCGGGTCGCCGCGTGTTCTCCGGTCCAGGTTGATCGAGCGGCCCTTGTCGTTCTTCGTAACATGCGGTGTCACGTTCAGTTCCCGCACCGTGCTGACGAAATCCTTCGTGTCATAAGCCTTGTCCGCGCCAACCGTGATCCGCCGGGAGCGGCCCTTCTGCTTTTGCTCAAGCATCAACAATCAGCGTCGCGCTCGGCATATCCATCAGCGTGCGTCACCATCGCAGCAGCAATCAACCCGTTGCGGTTCTCAGCCAGCGCATGGCCCAGATAGCTCAACTTCGACTCCTTGCCGTAGCTCTTCTTGTACAGCCGTGCATCGGCATCGGTGGTCGATTCATGCGTCTTGTTCGAGCGGCTCTGGCCGCGGAAATCCGTGCCATCGACGTCATCGGACCCATCCTTGGAACGGAAGCTCTTCTGCGAGGCCCACGCCTGAATCAGCGTCCCGTCCACGGTGAAGTGTTCATCGCTCATGAACCGCTTCGCCTGCTTGTTCACTTCGGCGAAGAACCGCTGTGCCACGTCAGAGGTCAGCAACCGGTCGCGGTTCTTCGAGAACACCGCGTGGTTCCACACCGCGTCGTCCATGCCCAGGCCTACAAACCAGCGGAACAGCAGGTTGTAGTCGATCTGCTCAACCAGCAGCCGCTCCGAGCGCACCGAATAGAACACCTGCAGCAGCAGCAGCGCCCGCAGTATGTACTCCGGCGCAATCGACGGCCGCCCCGAGTCCGCATACAGCGCATCGAACTCCGGGCTCAACGTCCGCAATACCGTATCTGTCAGCTTGCGAACCGCCCGTAGCGGATGATCCTGAGGTACCCGCTGCTCTAACGAAACATAGCTGAACATCCCGTCCTGTACTCGCTCGTCTCCACGCATGCCTATTAAGGAACCTCTAAAGAACTCCCCTATTCACAACTGTGGCGGGTAATTTGGACAGAGGGAGAAGATCGCGGATGCGTCAGATGAGTTTGGCCCAGCAGGCGGAGTTTCAGCGGTTTGCGAAGAAGTCTCGTCGGGAACAGTTTTTGGAAGAGATGGACGCGGTGATGCCATGGGGCGAGCTTCTTGCGCTGGTAGAGCCGCACTATCCGAAGGGTGAGCGGGGCCGCAAGCCGGAGGGTCTGGGGATCATGCTTCGGCTGTACTTTGTGCAGCACTGGTTTGGGCTGTCGGACCCATCGGCCGAGGACGCCCTGTACAATTCGGCCGCGCTTCACCGCTTCGTGGGCATCGATCTGGGCCGGGCGCCAGCGCCGGACGAAACGACGATCCTCAATTTTCGCCACTTACTCGAAGCCCACGATTTATGCGGCTAGATGCTGGACACGGTCAACCTATTTCTTGCCAACCGCGGCATCCGCATCACCACGGGCACGATCGTCGACGCGACGATTATCCAGGCGCCGTCTTCGACCGAAGGAGCGCGATCCGGAGATGCACCAGACGCGCAAGGGATACCAGTGGCACTTCGGCATGAAAGCGCACATCGGGGTGGACTCGAAAGAGGGGATCGTACACTCGGTCTGCTCGACGGCGGCCTCGGTCTCCGACGTTCATATGCTGCCCGAGTTACTACACGGTGATGAGAAGAAGGTCTGGGGCGACGCGGGCTATCAGGGGCAGACGGAAGCCATCCAGGCGGCTGCGCCCCAAGCGCAGGACATGACCTCGCGACGCGTAAAGACCAAGGCTGGGGTGGATGAAGTCGAGAAGTGCAAGAACCGTACCAAGGCACGAGTGCGAGCCAAGGTGGAGTGGCCCTTCCGTGTGCTGAAGCGCGTTTTCGGCTTCGTGAAGGTGCGCTATCGCGGCTTGAAGAAAAATCACGAGTGGCTTTGCGCAGCCTTCGCGCTGGTCAATCTCTACCAGAACCGCAAGCGGCTGAAGAAACTGAATCAACGGCTGGCCCCACAAGGGGCGTAGTGTGTCTGCCGGAGGCCGCAAGAGGCCTCCGGCAGACAAAAACAATCGCTGAATCATCGCAAGAAGGCCGATTCTGAACCGATGCAGAGAAATATCGGTCACGGCCCTTCATAACTCGGCGTTGTTCAGAGGTTCCCTAGAAGATGATCTTCAAAGCCAGCTGGGTGTTGAACGGTTCGCCGGGGCCGATGCCGGGGGCGCCGTTGTAGTTGCCGATGGTCGTGGTGACCGTACCAAAGGAGTCGCCGTCGGAGAGGTAGTTATCCGGCGGAGCCAGGTTGGTGTGGTTGAAGAGGTTGAAGAACTCCACGCGGAACTGAGCCTTCACGCGCTCGGAAATATTGCCGTTCTTGAAGACCGAGAAGTCCACATCGCTGAAGCCGGGAGCTACCAGCGAGTTGCGGCTCAGGGTGCCGAAGGCGTTGCTCGGGTTGGTATAGGCACCGTTGGCGTTGGTGAAGTATTGCTCGACACCGCCGCTCAGCTTGCGGTCGCCCTTGACGGAAACGCCAGCCACCTGGTCTGGACGGTCGGCACCTTCACCGGTGCCGCTCGTGTCATCGCCCGTGTAGACGGTGAACGGCTGGCCGCTGTGGAAGCTGAGCAGCCCGTTCAACTGCCAGCCGTTGGAGAGCCAGTTGGGGCCGTTGAACTTCGGCACGGTGTAGTTCAGGTAGGAGTTGAAGTTGTTGCGGGTGTCGTAGTCCATGCTGCCGTACTCACCCTTGAAGTTGGTGGAGTCCTGCGGCACAGCGTTGCGGTACTGGGTCATCTGGTCGAGACCGTGTCCCCAGGTGTAGGTGAACTGCGAGGTCAGCCCATGCCAGGAGGAGATCCGCAGGATCGTCTGCAGCGAGCTGTAGTTGGAGTTGCCTATCGACGAGATCTCATTGACCGGGCCGTAGGGATACTCCGCAGTGTTGGTGCTGTCATACCCATAGGCTCCATACTGCTGTGCGTATGGACGGGTTGCATTCTGCAAGGCCGCGGTGGCGAGACTGGAGCTGCCCAGCGCCGCCTGGTTGATGTCGTGGATCGAAAGCAGCTTGCGAGCCTGCGAGCCTACATAGCCAACGGTCAGCAACATCTTGGAGTTGAGCTGCTGCTCAAGGTTGAGGCTGAAGTTGGCGCTGTAAGCGGAGCGGAAGTTCTGATTGATGGAGAACAGGCCATAGCTGTTGGCGGGATTGAACGCCGCGGAAGTGGAGAACAGCGAGGCATCTGGCACGATGACCTGATGCGACTTGCTGAGCAGACCCACCGGGCTTGCGCCGCCTGGGTTGCTTTCCGCGCCAGACGCACCGCCGTTCGGCGGACGGTTGTCGAGGAACGGATTCAGGTTGGGCTGATCGAAGTAGATTCCGAGACCGGCACGGATGACGGTGTTCGGACGTGCTTGATAGCTGACACCGATACGCGGGCTGAAATCGTTATACGCCGCCGGGTACAAGCTACTGAGGCCATCGCCCTGGAAGGTGATGCCCTTGTCGAACAGGAAGACCGACAGATCCTTGGTGCTGTTGTGCATCGGTCCAAGGAAGTCGTAGCGCACGCCGAGATTCAGGTTCAGCTTCGGGGTCACCTGGTAAGAGTCTGACAGGAACAGGTTGTAATTGTTCACGTCGACTTCGCGCTCAGGGTTCCCGCGGGCGATGGAGCTCGAGTGAGAGCAACCCAGCAGGTAGTCGGCCAAGGCCAGCACATGCGAGTCAGTGGTGGTGTCCGCAGAGGTGCCGGTTACGCCGTAAGCCGCGGTGCAGCTATCGCCTGCAAACGCACCGGTGGAGTCGTAAGCGTTGGCGCCCCACGGGCCTTCAGAGCCGTCGAACTTGAAGGCTCCGCGCATCTTGCGGTGATAGAACTCGTTCAGGTAAGCCCGGCGGAACTCACCACCGAAGCGTATCTGGTGCTTTCCAATTGTGTAATTGGCAGCGTCGTCCAGATGGCCGGTGATGTCATTACGGCCCGAGGGCGGGGTGGCGGCGCTGGTGCCGTCAAAGCCGCTGATCGAGATGGCCGGCGCGCCGGAGAGCGCCGAGCTGACCTCAGTGTTCCAGCCCAGAGATGCCATATCGAAGCTGTGGTTCAGATCGAAGAAGACCTGGTTGAAGTAGTTGACGCCAGCCAGCACCTGATTGGTCAGCCTGGGGCTGAGGGTGCTGTTCCACACGGCGGAATAGTTGTAGACGTGAATCGGAGCGGTCTCAAAGTAGTAGACCAGCTTGGAGCCGACGTACGAGGTCTGGTCGCCCTGGCCGCCGAACATGTGCAGGGAGACGTTGTTCTTGTCGTTGATGGTGTAGTCGAGGCGCCCAAAGCCGTTGTAGCTGTAGCCAGTGGTCGGCTCGGTGACAGGGTAATTCGACGTGGTTGCCGTGCCGGTGAGCGCATCGGCCGGCCACAGAGCCTTCAGAACATTCGCAGAAGTGGTGAAGGCGCTGGCCGGAATCCCGTAAGACTCGGCATAGGTCTCAGCCGCCGCCTGCCAGTCCGCCGAGGGTTCGGTGGCCGTGTCAGGAACATCGATGATGAACTGCTGCTTCTCGTAGTTGAGGAAGTAGAACAGCTTGTCCTTCTTGATGGGGCCGCCGACCGAAGCGCCGTACTGCTCGTTGCGCAGCTTGTCTTTGGGGCCAGTGTTGAAGGGATTGTTCGCGGAGAAGAGTTCGTTGCGGTTGTAGTAGTAGAGCGACCCGTGAAGGGAGTTGGTGCCACTCTTGGTGGCCAGGTTGACGGTTCCACCAGCGTTACGGCCGGCTTCAGCGCCTGACTGCGTCTGTTGCGAAAACTCTTCGATCGAATCGAGCGGCAGCGTGATGCCGGCAATGCCGGAAACGCCGCCCTGGTTGACGGCCGGAACGTTGTGCCAGAGATCGTTGTTGTCGACGCCGTCAATCTGCCAGTTGACCTGGTTGGCACGCGAACCGTTGACTGAGCCGAAGCCGCCAGCGGAGTAGCCACCAAAGCCAGGTGCAAGACCGATCATCTGCGTAAAGTCGCGCCCGTTCATCGGCGTGTTCTGCACGGTTTCCGAGGGGATCACTGTGGTTTCGGTCACGCTGGTCGTGTCGAGGGCCAGCGCATCTGCAGCCACCTCCACGGTTTCACCCGTGGACTCGACGCCCAGCTTGACTGGCAGCGTATAGATGACGCCTGCCGTGACTGGAACGCTGGAAACGATGGAAGTCTTGAAGCCCGCGGCGGTCACTGTCACCTTGTAGGTGCCGAGCGGCAGATCCTGAAACGCATACTCGCCTGCACTCGACGACACTGTCTTGTGCGACACACCAGTAGCGGTATTCACAGCATCTACCGTTGCAGCGGGCACCACAGCGCCCGACTGATCGGTCACTGTGCCATTGATGCCACCTCGGAAGGTCTGCGCATGACTGGCCACTGGCGCGAAAAGCAGCGCGACCAATGCCACCCAGACGACGGCGAATACACGCCGAGTAAGTCGATAACCCATGGGTCAAAGCCTCCAGAAACTTCAATTGTTTTTTGAATTGGATTGCGCCAAAAAATGAAAAAGCGATGCAAGAAGCAGAAGGGCGCAAGGCAGCACACATCAGAGCTGTTTTTTCTTGGGGATGCTACAAATGCGGCAGGATTGGAAGTGGGTTTCCATTCCCAAACATAGTTTCAATCTGCATAAGGAAGCAATAAAGAACGGGGAAAATGCCGCTTAACACCTTGGAATCAGTGCGCTATGTAACCCTAAATCAGGCGTGATCTGCCGCTCGGACTTGGATGATTTGCGTATCCCGGGCACCGCGGAGGTCTGCGTTCCGGACAGCCGTTTGCGGCACAGCCCTAACAGCGGGGGCGCGAATCGGCTCTCCAGGCAGAACCGGAACCAGTCGTTGAGGATGGCTCCACTGTGCCCCTTTTGCCTTTTTGATGCAGCCTGCTCCGGTGCTTCCGTAGCCGGCCGAAATATTCCCTTCCCTAATACCGATTTCGGAGCGAAAATGATTTCCCCGGCGGGGAGCGCATATGGCCTCCTATCCGTTGGGGTTGTGATGCAAATCACCGTTTGGGGTGCCGCGCGGCACATCGATTCAACCGCCCAAGTGGCACCCTGACGGGTACGAGGTTAATGATGATGCCGGAGTCCGCAGGCCGTTGGGCACATCCTTCCGTTATCCTGGTCGCAACCGACCTGAGCGATATGGATCGGCTGATTCCATTCGCTTTTCAGGAAGCGGCGGAGACCAGTGCGCGCCTGATCCTGCTCCATGTGCTGAACGCCAGCGCCGCCATCGCGGTGGACGCCGTCGGCATGCCCTACTATGACCCGGCCAGCGCATTGGACTACGCGGCCAAGACCCTGGAATCCTGGCGAAGCCTTGCCCACCAGCGCAGCCTTTCCTGCGACATCCTGGTGCGCGAAGGCAACCCCGCCCAACAGATTGCAGCAGCAGCCCGGCAGTTCAAGGCTGACCGGCTCCTGCTCGGAACCCGAAGTCGGGGAAAAGTGAGTAAGCTTCTCCTTGGCTCCGTTGCAGAACAAGTGCTGCGCTCGGTCAACCTCCCGGTCATGACCGTGGGACCCGAGGCTCATCTCCCGGTGGAGAGTACGGACAAACAAAAGGTTGTCCTGCACGCCACCACACTTAGAGAGGCCTCTCGCCCGAGCGCAGCGCTTGCCTGCCAGATTGCCACCAGCCAGAAGGCCCGCTTGGTGCTGCTTCACGTGCTGCCGGAGACCGGCGTGCACCAGGACTCGCCTGAGGGACTGGAAGCCACAGCAGCCGAGTTGCGCGCCCTGGCGGAAGCCACCGGCGCAAGCGAACTGGGCTGCTCCACCTGCGTGGAGCCGCGCGTGGTGCAGGGTAACCCCTCCATTGAAATTCTGGCCACTGCGCAAGAATTGAACGCGGGTCTCATTGTGCTGGGCGCCACGCAGCGCTCGGCTCTGGTGAACCTGACCCGTGATCGCACGATCTATCGCGTACTGGCACATGCCCGATGCCCCGTGCTTACACTGCGTGAAGCTGCGACGAGCTCGTTTGCGGAGGCCTCTGAGGGGCTGGCGATGCAGCTCTAAGACCCCATACTCCTGCGAAAATCAAAAAGCCCCGTCCGCGCGTTGCGCCGACGGGGTTTCTATTGGATGAACTCAGGCAAAGACAGCGTTTACGCGGTCAGACGCTCCAACTGCTCAGGCTTCACGATCGTGAGGCTGGAGCCTTTGATCGAGATCCACTGGTCGCGGCGGAACTGGTTGAGGAGGCGCGTGACGGTCTCACGCGAGGTACCGGCCATGTTGGCGATCTCCTCGTGAGTGAGCGCCATGGTGAAGCGAATCTCCGGCTTGCCGTTGGCGGCAGTGCGCCCCCAGTCCAGCAACAGACGAGCCAACCGGCCGGCTGCCGAGCCGGAAAGCGCCAGACGCTTTGCGTCATGGAAGACCGTGAGGTATTCGCCGGAAAGCGACTGCGCCGCATGCATGCTGGCGATGCCATGACGACCGAGGAAGTCGACGAACTCCTGCTTGCGAATCGTTTTCACCTGGCAGGGTTCAATCGCCTCGGCGGTGACCTCATGAGGAACGTTGGCAAGAACAGCGCTCAGGCCCATAACGTCGCCCGGGCCTGCGATCTTGAGAATCATGGTTTTGCCATCGCGGGAAGTGGAAGAAATCTTGACCTGGCCAAAACAGATGATGAAGACGTTGCGAGCCGGATCCCCTTCAGAGAACAGCTTTGCACCGCGTGCATGGCTCATCATGATGCCGATGCCATCGAAGTCCGCCAGGGCTTCAGGTGTGAGATTGCAGAACATGCGCAAATGGCGATGCTCGCAGTTCAGGCAATCTTCCGGGGGGTGATGAGAATGCATTCCGGCCATAGTTGTTCTGCAGGTCTAGTGGAGAGTATATCTCAATTTAATCAAGGTCAAACGTTGCGGCACACTCTACCGCAGAGATCACACCTAGCCGCACTTTCAAACACATTGAATACAGCTATTTAGGTTCGCAAACCGCAAACCGGGGCTAGTGCGCTGCGGCAGGCAACTGCACGCTACGCCGGCGGATTCCTGCCAGCCGTGTGGCACAGCAAGCACTGTAACCGCGCGAAACCTCGCGCGCCAGCTCGGCCAGCAACTGCATGCGCAGCGGCGGATACACCTCAAATGTCTTCCGGAGTGAGTCGAGCGCCAACATCATCAGAGACCCATTCGATTGCGCCGAGAGCGTGTAGGTATGCCGCAGCTCACCCAATGCTGCTGCCAGTTCCACCAGCTCGCCGGCATGGACTCCACCCAGCACCAGTCGCGATTCCAAGCGCTCGGCGCGACGCAGCAGATGCCCCGACACCACCAGATAGAGCCCGCGACACATCTCCCCCTGGCGAAAGACCGTGTCTCCATCGTGGAATTCGATGACTTTGCTGGCGACGTTGAGCAGGCTGCTAACATCGGGCGGGCAGGCCAGCAACTCCGCCAGCGGGCGGGCCGTGGCTTCATCCAGCCCAATTCTCGGCTCAGGTGGCATGGTCCTATCTCCCCCTGCGGCCGTTGAAGCGACAGGACGGCGGCGCACTGCTCCGGCCCGCTCGACGTCCACGGACGCATGGCTGATGGTGCTGCGGATCTGTGATGAACCAGGCTTCATCGTCTAACAATCCGTTCCAAATTGAGGACCGGGCGGCAATCTCATGATTCCCGCCTCTGTGCGTTTCCGGCAAATGCATTCCTTTCCCTCGCATCGGATACGAGGGCTTCCGGCTCCCGCGCCTAGCGAGCCGCCTCTGATTCCATTTCGCCGCACTCCACTGCCGGCACCGTTTCCGGCGGCACACACATCACGGGCACGCGCGACTGGGCCAACAGCGTAAAGGCCGTGCCGTGCGGGCCGGGCGTCTCACTGGTCCGCTTGACCCCGAGAACCAGCATGCTGGGATGGTTCTGCTCAATGGCGTCGTGGATCGCGTCGGCCGGCTTGCCGTCCTTGACCAGGCAGCGCACCGGCACTGCCGCAGTGGGCCGGATGCCGAACTCCTCGAGCGTTGACGCGCATGGATTAAGGAAAGCGGATGCCTCGGCCGCGGTGCGGGCATGCACCACGATCAGCGAGCGCTGAAACTTCTCTGCCAGCGAGAAGGCCGTGGACGCAGCAGCCTTCGCTGCTTCGTTCTTCTCCATGGCCAAAATCACCGGGCCTCCGGGCGTGGGACGGAACGGTCCCGCATTCCAGTCGGCGGCTACCGCCAGCACGGGACAGGACGACAGGCGCACCAGTTGCTCGGCGATGGTGCCCACCAGTACCGGACCGGCTCCCTGCTTGCCTTCGGTGCCGACAACGATCAGCCCTGCTTCGTATTGCCGCGCCACATCAATCAACATCTGCGCCACGGCACCCTGGCGAATCTCAGAGTGGGAGTAAATGCCTTCGCGGAGCAGGTCCGCAGCCATACGATCGAGCACCGCGCGGGCCTCTTCGGGCATTTCGCTTAGCACTGCGCCGGGGAGTCTGCCGACAGCGGCGTATTCCACGGGATCTACGCCGTATGCAAGCACAATGCGCGCGCCATAGGCGGCGGCGATCTTGCGGGCATACTCCAGGGCGGCCTCGGAGCACCCGTCCAGATCGGTCGCAACCACAATGGTCTTCAATCCTGTTGCAAAGCTCATCGATGCCTCCAAAATGCCTTCCGGCGTCCCTTGCGCTGCGCACGGCTCGTGAATTGCGGTCTGTGCCAGCCTTTCTGAGCCCCCGCCCCAGGCGGAACCCTGCTTCCCTACCCGTTGGATACCGAGTCTGCGCCCCGCTCAGGGAGCGTAGCAGTGACACGATTCACCCGGCGCTGTGACTCTGGTCACAGGATCAAGTTCGTGCGTTTTTGCACCAGCGGCAGGACAGGCGACTATCCGGCAGCTTTTCCGCCTCATTTCGGTGTACATCCGCGCAGCAAATCATGTAGGCTGTCTCGCGTCATGAAAACACCCACCACATCACGTGCTCAATCGTTTGTCTTCAAGAGCTTTGCGTATCTCGCCCTTGCCCTGACTACTGCCGGATTGGCAGTTGCCCAGGCACCCGTGGCCGACTCACCAGCCGTCGAGGCCCAGGCCCACGCCATGTTATCCAAGTTGACACTCGCGCAGAAGATCGAACTGATCGGCGGTGTTGACGACATGTTTACCCATGCCGCGCCAACCATTGGCCTGCCGCGGCTCAAGATGAGCGACGCTTCGGTCGGCGTTCGTACCTGGGGTCCAACAACTGCCTACGCCGGCGGCGTGGCTCTGGCCGCCACATGGGACCGCGAGTTTGCCCGTTCGCTGGGCCAGAGTCTGGGCAGGGATGCCCGCGCGCGCGGTGTCCACTTCCTGCTCGGCCCGGGCGTGAACATCGCACGCTCACCGGTCAACGGCCGCAACTTCGAATACCTCTCCGAAGATCCGTATCTCAATGGCAGCCTCGTGGTGCCGTGGATCGAAGGCGTGCAGTCGCAAGGCGTGAGCGCTACGGTGAAGCACTACGCCGTCAACAACCAGGAATACAACCGCCACAACGTGGACGTTACAGTGGACGAGCGCACCCTGCGCGAGATTTACCTGCCCGCCTTTGAAACCGCTGTGACCAAGGGCCACGTGGACGCGGTGATGGACTCTTACAACCTGATCAACGGCAGCCATGCCACGCAGAACGAGTTCCTGAACCTGAAGGTGCTGAAGGGCGAATGGGGCTTCCAGGGCATTTTAATGTCGGACTGGGACGCCACCTATGACGGCGTTGCCGCAGCCAATCATGGCCTTGACCTGGAGATGCCCTCGCCGCGCTTTATGAACGACAAGGTGCTGGAACCCGCGGTGAAGAGCGGCGCGGTGAAGGAATCGACCATCGATGACAAGGTGCTGCGCATTCTGCGCGTAGCCCTGCGTTACGGCTGGCTCGACCACCCGCAACAGGATCTTACGCAGTCCACCTATTCTGCAGCGGACCGGCCCGTTGCCCTGCAGGGCGCGCGTGAAAGCCTCACGCTGCTAAAGAACGACGGCGGTATTCTTCCGCTCAACGCGGGCAAAGTAAAGACCATCGCCATCATTGGTCCCGACGCGTGGCCGGCGATCACCGGTGGCGGCGGCTCGTCGCAGGCGCAGGCCTTTGAGCCGATCAGCATCGTTACCGGCATTGCGAATTTGGCTGGTCCCAACGTGCATGTGCTCTACACACGTGGCCTGCCGGATATGGGCGACCTGTTCGGACGAACAAAGTGGAATGGCCCCATAAAGGTAGCCACCTATCCGAGCGAGGACTTCTCCGGCACACCCGCCACATCGGATGAGCCGACGATCTCCAACTACAAGAACGAGTGGTGGGGCGCGCCGGACAAGACGCCGCGCAGCCTTCGCTACACGGGCAAGTACAAGGCCGCCACGGCTGGCAAGTACCTGGTGTTGGCTGCCGCCTCCGGCAGTGACCACTACGTGATCCGCGTCGATGGCAGGCAGGTGATTGAGCAGACGCAGGTCGAAGGCCAGCATCCGGAGTCCGCGACCATCGAACTAAGCGCCGGTCAGACGGTGAAGGTGGAGGGCGACTATCTCCCCGGTTTTGTGGGCAACCGCTTCGGCCTGGCCATCGCTGCCGAGGACACTTTGCTCTCCGAAGATGTGAAGAAGTTTGCCGCGGCGGCCGACGTGGCCGTGGTCGCGGTGGGCTTTGACGCATCCACAGAGAGCGAGGGCCTCGACCGCACCTTCACGCTGCCCTGGGGACAGGACGCGCTGATCGATGCGGTGGCAGCGGCCAATCCGCACACGGTTGTCACGCTTACGGCGGGCGGCCCGGTGGATACGCATCGCTGGCTGGACAAGGTGCCCGCGCTGCTCGACACGTGGTATCCCGGGCAGGAAGGGGGCACGGCCATCGCCGAGGTTCTTTTCGGCAAGCACAACCCCGAGGGCAAACTGCCGGTCAGCTTCGATCGTGCGTGGGAAGACAACCCCTCCTTTAAGGACTACTACCCGATCGCGGGAGCGGATACGAAGCTGCACGTTGTCGAAGTCGGACTCCCGGATCGCGACGACGTCATCCCGCACGTGACGTACAACGACAAGCTGATGGTCGGCTATCGCTACTGGTCGACGACGGGCAAGCATCCGCTGTTCCCGTTCGGCTTCGGGCTGAGTTACACCACGTTCAGTTTCTCAAAGCTCGAAGTTCCTGCGAGCGCCGCGGCTGGCTCCGAAGTGAAGGTCAGCTTCGACATAACCAACACCGGCAAGTCGGAGGGCGCGGAGGTAGCGCAGCTCTATGTCTCTGACCCATCGGCCAAGGCGCAGCGACCTGAGCGCGAGCTGAAGGGCTTTGAGAAAGTGCGGCTGGCTCCGGGCGAGACGAAGCACGTGTCACTCACACTCGATGCACGTGCCTTCAGCTACTGGGACGAAGCCGCGCACAAGTGGACCATCGATCCCGGCAAGTTCACAGTCCTCGTCGGCGACTCCAGCGAAAACACCCCACTGCACGCTGACCTCACCATCAAGTAAACGCGCACACGGAAGAAGGCCCACTGCAGCAATGCAGCGGGCCTTTTCGGTTTCCAGTGCGTTACTGCGCCAGCAGCCCTTCCTTGTCGGCCGGCGGCAGGGTGTGCGAGTCCCACCACTGGTACATCACCAGCTCCCACTGGCTGCCGCGCGCATTCCACAGTTGCGCCGCGCTGTCGAAGCGGGCCATATTGTTGGCCAGCCAGTAGGGCCGGTTATCGCGCAGCCACGCTTCTTTGTAGAGCTCGCCCAGTTGCGCGTAGCCGTCGCGAATGTCCTGCATGCGGCCGTTGTTCGACGCTACGGTGTCCAGCAGATTCGCAACCTCATCCCAATGGCTCTTGTCGCCAGTGGCGGCCAGCCGCTGCGCTTCGGCGTAGGCCTTCACGCA
>WSSedB1CaDRAFT_10000655_pt1 | contig 14369 bp, 14 predicted proteins | sample WetSurSB1Cattail_FD_9460 | JGI IMG/M metagenome (IMG submission 9460)
GAGCTTATGAAGAAGGCGGCAGCCATTTTTGTTGAAAGCAAGTACACGGGCATAGAGTGGACCACTTTTATCAAATTTTTGTATGGTATCTTTTGTAAGACAAAGTAGAACGTAAAGAATACTTCTTTGTATTCTACTTTGTGGATAGCGTTTTGTTTTTATAAAGGCGAGCAGTTCCTTTATAGAGGATGAGGAAAGTGCAGCTGTTATAAAGCTATGTTCGAGTCCCTCGTTGATCGCAAAAACATGTGTAAGTTCCTTATAGGAGGTACTGCGAAGCTTTATCAGAAGGGCAGAGGAAAGGTACTCAATTGAAGGTAATGGTAGTTTGTTCTGTACCATATTAATAATTGTTTTAGCAGAAGGTGTGGGTAATACAGTTTGCAGTAATGCAAGGTCTGGAATGTCTGTATAGATTTCATTGCGGATCGCGCGAGCACTGGCCAGCGTGGATGTAATTCTTTCATCATTATAATGTGATACCTCACGCTGGATAGGGAATGGCAGTAAAGCAGATTCAGTATTTTTTATGGCTTTAAGATACTCAATTGCAAGAATGTTATTTGGCTGTTTGAGAATATTTTCGGGAATGTCATAGATTGTATGCAGGGATTTTGTCAATGCAGCGGCATAGGATAAACCTGTTTTCATGTAGGTATGAAGGTGGCCTTGCACAATGCTGTTACTTGATACAGCGGCGATTTTTTGCAATAGTGTGATATTATTGTTTTCTGCACCAAAGCACAAGTGGCTTGCAATGTGGAGTCGATTTAAAAGCTCAATACCGCCATGGGCAAAATCTTGTGCACTGCGTACAGCAAAAACAAAAGGGAGTTCCAATACAAGATCAGCACCCGAGGCTACAGCAAGTGCTGCTCTCTGCCATTTATCGAGCAGGGCGACTTCACCTCGTTGTGTAAAGTTCCCGCTCATAATACAGATGCAGGAGCTGTCTGGAAGTAGCATCTTTGTTTTTTGCAGCTGGTAGAGATGTCCATTATGGAACGGGTTATATTCGGCAATAATGCCAGTGACCAGCATAGCGTCACCACCTTTCTATAGATACATTCTATCATTAGATAAAAATAAAATAAAGAGCCAAGGAAATTGCCTTGACAAATATTATTGTGGTCGCTATAATTGATTGAGGTTGATGTTAAATGATGAGAGTAAATATTGTCGAGTCTAACGATAACGTAGGAGAACGCCTCTCTTTCACGTTTACGACTTCTGCCGATGAAATTGATGTGATCCAGGAGGCATTTTCATTTGATGGTCCGATTAACATACAAGGATTTGTCATGAATACAGGTCGCAGCTACCGGATAGAGGGTATGATTCATTGTAAGAAGGTTTTTGATTGTGATCGCTGTCTGGGACATTTTATTCAGGGACAGGAGTATTCTTTTTCTGAAGATTATAAGCAGGATGAAGAAGACAAAGAGGAAAACGAAGTTGTGAATTATTTTAACGGGGATGCCATCGATATTGCAGATCTTATTCGTGATACGATACTTGCGGCCCAGCCGTTGAATAATATATGTAGTCCTGATTGTCGCGGCCTGTGTCCAAAGTGTGGAACTAACCTTAATAAAGGTGATTGTGGTTGCGATTGCTTCGTACCGGATCCGAGACTTGCAGCATTGCAGCAATTATTGAAAAAGAAATAGCTTGAAAAGGCAAAGGTTTATTTTTAAGGAGGTGTACCCCAAATGGCAGTACCTAAACGCAAAATGTCAAAGGCACGTCGCGATTCGCGTCGTGCAAACTGGAAATTAGAAGTTCCTGGCTTTGTTTCATGCCCACAGTGTCATGAACCGAAAATGCCACATCATGTATGCCCGGAATGTGGTTACTATGATGGCAAAGAAGTCATTGCAACAGCAGAATAATGATTCTTTAAATGAGTGAGATATAAGAGATTATATCTTGCTCATTTTTTGCTTGCGTTTTTATCTTAAAATAGTTATAATAAGCAATGTTAACTGGTCGTAGTATCTAGTACTAAAAATAGGTGATAATTGATGGTGCATACAAAAAAGAAAATAAGACAACAATTATTGATTGACCAGGTAAAGGTAAAACCATTCCTGACAGATGAGGATTTGGCTGCTTTTTTAAAGGTCAGTATACAGACAATTCGTCTAGATCGTTTGGAGCTTGGTATACCGGAGCTGCGTGAACGTATTAAAAAAATGGCAGAGATTGCACAGACAAAGGTAAAGTCGATTGCCAGCGGTGAAGTAGTGGGTGAGCTTATTGATCTCGAGCTGGGCAAGTCGGGCATATCACTCTTACGTATTACGGATGATATGGTTTTTGAAAAAACCCAGGTTGCTCGTGGTCACTATGTGTTTTCGCAGGCAAATTCTCTTGCACTTGCGATTATTGATGCACCGATGGCGGTGACGGGTGTCGCTAACATAAAATATAAAGTTCCTGTGCATGTGGGCGAAAAACTTGTAGCGAAGGCTGAGATTGTCCGCAGGCGCGGTAATAAATACTTTGTCTGGGTAAAGATACGCAATGAGATTCAGGAAGTTTTTCGTGCGAAATTCATTATGGTTTCGTGGGGTGAGTCATAGAGGGGGATTTTTATGAAGATTGCAGTTGATGCAATGGGCGGGGATTTCGCACCAGAGCAGATTGTTTTTGGTGCGATGAGAGCTGCTAAGAAATTTGAGTGTGAAATTGTCCTGGTAGGTGATCCGAATAAAATAAAAGAAATATTGGATAAAAATTCTTCGTGGAAGAATTTGAAGATATCAATTCATCCTGCAGCAGATGTTATCGAAATGAATGAGCACCCGGGTGCTGCAGTGCGGCGCAAGAAGGATGCGTCTGTGGTTGTTGCAACGCGTCTTGTTAAAGACGGTGAGTGTGACGCAGTACTTTCTGCCGGCAGTACAGGGGCGGCAGTGGCATCTGCACTTTTGGGACTTGGACGAATCAAGGGGATCGATCGGCCGACAATTGCGACACCAATACCAACGACACATGGTGCGACACTTCTGATGGATTCTGGAGCAAATGTCGATAGTAAACCGCGTCATCTCGTACAAGGAGCGTTGATGGGGTCCATTTATTCTGAATATGTTTTTGGTGTTAAAAGTCCGCGTGTAGGACTTCTTAATATTGGTGAAGAGGAAACAAAGGGAAATGAGCAGGCACTTGCGACGTATCCTCTTTTAAAAAACATGAAGACAATCAACTTTATTGGTAATGCTGAAGGCCGTGACATTCCTAAAGGAAATTTTGATGTTGTTATTTGTGATGGCTTTGTTGGCAATGTTGTGTTAAAATTTGCAGAGGGACTAGCAAAGACAATATTGAAACTCATTAAAGAAGCGGTAAAAGATGGTGGTATCTTCGCAAAAATGGGGGCGCTTTTGCTGGCGCCAGCTCTTAGAAAACTGGCAAAGCGGGTTGATTCGGCTGAATATGGTGGTGCACCTTTACTTGGAGTGAATGGATGTTGTATAATCGGTCATGGTGCTTCTAACGCGAAGGCAATTTGCAGTGCAATTGGTGTTGCTAATGAATATGTAAAAAATAATGTTCTGGAGCATATCAAAGATAATATAGCGAAGGAGGAAGTGTTAAATAATGACAATGGAGAAAAATAGTGCGGGTATTTTAGGCACGGGATTCTATGTTCCAGAAAAAATCTTATCAAATTTTGATTTGGAAAAAATGGTGGATACGAATGATGCATGGATTATTGAACGTACAGGGATTAAAGAACGACGTATAGTTGAGAAAGATGTACCAATGTCAGAACTGGCCTTTCATGCTGCGCAAATGGCACTTGATGATGCAGGTGTTTCAGCTGCTGATCTTGATCTTATCATTGTAGCGACACTGACATCGGACAGAATTATTCCATCGACAGCCTGTATATTACAGGATCGGCTGGGCGCAAAACATGCTGCAGCATTTGATTTGGTGGCTGCGTGCTCGGGTTTTGTGTATGCATCTTCGATAGCGACGCAGTTTATTGAAAATGGTGTATATAAAAAAATTCTTGTTATTGGTGCTGAAACATTGTCCAAATATATAGATTGGGAAGACCGTAATACATGTATTTTGTTTGGTGATGGTGCTGGTGCTGCTGTTTTTGGCAAAGTTGATGATGGTTATGGTGTGTTGAGTTTTGACTTGGGCAGCGACGGTTCTGGTGGAGATGCACTTGATATTCCATCAAGTGGCAGCCTTTATCCGGTAACAGAAGAAACAATCGCGAAAAAAATGAATTGTATCCATATGAAGGGTAAAGAGGTATTTAAGTTTGCAGTGAAAGCAATGGGAGCCACGATGCTTTGCTCATTGGAAAAGGCAGGTCTTAAGAAAGAAGAAATTGATTGTCTTGTACCACATCAGGCAAATATAAGAATTATTCAATCAGCAGCGAAGCGGCTTGATTTGCCAATGGAAAAGGTTGTTGTCAATATTCACAAATATGGAAATGTGTCGGCAGCTTCAATTCCAATTGCTCTGGCAGAAGCCGCCAGAGCAAAACGCTTCAAAAAAGGTGATATTGTTGCACTTTCAGGTTTCGGTGCAGGGCTTACGTGGGCATCATGTATTATGAAATGGGCTAAGGAGGACTAATATGTTTGAAAATAACGTTATATGCAAACTGTTAAATATCAAATATCCAATATTCCAAGGCGGAATGGCTTGGATTGGCACAGCAGAGCTGGCTTCAGCTGTATCAAACTCAGGCGGCTTAGGTATTATTGGTGCAGGTCATATGCCCCCTGATATTCTAAGGGCTGAAATCCAGAAGGTAAAGAAATGGACGGATAAACCATTCGGTGTAAATATTATGCTGATGTCACCGTTTGTCAAAGAGGTCATGCAGGTTGTTGTCGATGAAAAGGTTCCTGTTGTTACTACTGGAGCGGGTAATCCGGGCGAATATATTCCGGTACTTAAAGAAATTGGCTGTAAGGTAATCCCCGTCGTAGCGTCTGTTGCACTTGCAAAAAGACTTGTTCGTACAGGTGTTGATGCGGTTATTGCTGAAGGGACGGAAAGCGGTGGACATATTGGTGATATCACGACGATGGCACTTGTACCGCAGATTGTTGATGCAGTGGAAGTTCCAGTCATTGCGGCTGGTGGTATTGCTGATTCGCGCGGTATGACAGCTGCTTTTGCACTTGGGGCAAAGGGAATACAGATGGGATCACGCTTTGTTGTGTCGAAAGAATGTATCGCACACGAAAACTACAAGAACCTTGTTTTAAAGGCCAGAGACCGCTCTACGGTTGTTACAGGGCGCACGACAGGCCATCCGGCACGCGTGATTGCGAATAAACTTACACGAGAATATCTTGAGCTTGAAAAAAATAACACATCGGCCGAAGAACTTGAGAAACTTGGTGCAGGAAAACTGCATTTAGCAACACACAAAGGTGATGTGGAAAATGGTTCGGTTATGATTGGCCAGATTTCAGGGATGCTGCATGAGCTTAAGAGTGTTGATGAAATTATTCAAGGGATTGTAAAGAATTTACCGATGATTGTGGATGTCATACAGGATGATTGCAGATAATTTTGATACATACAAGGAGATATAAAAATGAGTAAAATAGCATTTGTATTTCCAGGCCAGGGATCACAGACCGTTGGTATGGGAAAAGAGTTTTATGAAAATTATGATGTAGCGAAAAAAATCTTTAAAACAGCAGATGAAGCGCTGGGATTCTCAATTATGGACATGTGTTTTAATGGCCCGGCTGAAGATTTGCGCTTGACGGCAAACACGCAGCCAGCTATACTCACTATGAGTGTTATTGCAAATGAAGTGCTCAAAGAAAATGGCTTGCAGCCAGAAATCGTTGGTGGACATAGTCTTGGTGAATATTCGGCTCTTGTTGCTGCTGATGTTTTGAAGTTTGAAGATGCTGTACAACTTGTACATAAACGTGGAGCATTCATGCAGGAAGCTGTTCCGGTAGGACAGGGTGGCATGGCTGCTGTTATTGGACTTGACAGAAATGTTATAATAGAAATTTGTGAAAAGGTTTCGAAAGAGACCGCACTTGTACAAGCGGTTAATTTTAATTGTCCGGGACAGGTTGTTATTGCCGGGACAACGGATGGTGTAGCAAAGGCATCGGATCTTCTTAAAGAAGCAGGTGCAAAAAAATGTGTTATACTGTCAGTAAGTGCTCCATTCCATAGTTTACTCATGAAGCCTGCAGCAGATAAATTGGCAGCTGAGCTCGATAAGGTAATGATTGGGGATGCAATCATTCCTGTTGTAGCAAATGTATCAGGTGCTATTGAAACGAAGGCTGCATCAATAAAGGAAAGTCTTGTTGCCCAGGCTGCAAGTCCGGTGAAATGGGAAGACTGTATTGCGACAATGAGGGAATTTGGTGCTGATACATATATAGAAGCTGGTCCGGGCAAAGTATTGTGTGGTTTCAATAAGAGAATTGATCGTTCGCTTATAAGTCTTAATGTAGAAAATCTTGAATCTTTGCAAAAAACACTTGCTTATTTCAAGGAGGTTCGCTAAAATGCTTTTAGACGGAAAGGTTGCTCTTGTTACAGGCGCGTCTCGTGGAATTGGGCGGGCTATAGCAATTGCTTTGGCTAAAGCAGGCGCGACAGTTGCTGTGAACTATGCAGGGAATGTAAAAGCAGCAGTGGAAGTGGAAAAGATTATTACAGAAGCTGGTGGCAGGGTAATGCTTGTCAAAGCAGATGTTGCTGATGGTGAAGCTGTAGATGAAATGGTCAAATCTGTTGTAGAAGCATTTGGCGGAATTGATATTCTTGTTAATAATGCAGGGATTACGCGCGATGGTCTTTTGATGCGGATGAAAGAATCAGACTGGGATGCTGTAATCAATACAAATCTCAAGGGTATTTTTCACTGCACAAAGGCTGTATCAAAACTCATGATGAAAAAACGTTCGGGCCGCATTGTTAATATGGCCTCAGTTGTCGGACTTACAGGTAATGCAGGTCAAGCAAACTATGCAGCTGCGAAATCAGGTGTTATAGGATTTTCCAAGTCGATGGCGAAGGAACTTTCTTCCCGTGGGATTACAGTCAATATGGTTGCACCAGGATTTATTGGTACAGATATGACAGAAATTCTTTCTGATAAGGTAAAAGAAACAATGATTATGAACATCCCGCTTGGTCGGATGGGAAAACCGGAAGATGTTGCAAACGCAGTACTTTTTCTGGTTTCGGATAGTGCATCTTATATTACAGGGCAGGTTATCAATGTAGATGGTGGCATGGTTATGTAATGTAAAATAGATTTACTTTCAGTGGAAGGGGGTGAACGACTTGTCGACTTTTGAAAAAGTTAGAGATATCGTAGTAGAACAATTAGGTGTGGAAGCAGACGATGTAGCAATCGAATCTACTTTCATCGATGATTTAGGTGCAGATTCTCTTGATATTGTTGAACTTATCATGGCTTTTGAAGAAGAATTTGGTATTGAAATTCCGGATGAAGCTGCTGAAAAGATTAAGACAGTTCAGGATGTTGTGTCCTATATAGACCAAAACAAATAAGTTTAAGTGTCTTACCTTTTAGGAAGAAGTGTCCCGTGAATTTATTCGCGGGACTTTCTAAAGGTAGATGCTTCAGATGGATTGGAGGAGTTATTTTGAGGCTTCCAGAGCTGAAAATTGGCACTAAAATTGCAAAAATACCGATCATTCAAGGTGGAATGGCAATTCGTTTGTCTACAGCAAAACTGGCTGCTGCAGTAGCAAATCAGGGTGGTATTGGGCTCATTGCTGCTTCGGGCATGACAAATGACGAGTTGCGCTATGAAATCAGGCTGGCGCGTTCACTTACTTCCGGAATTATTGGTATTAATATCATGGTTGCGGCGAGAAAATTTAGTGAGATTGTAAAGACGGCAATTGATGAAGGTATTGATCTTGTTGTAGCAGGTGCTGGATTTTCACGTGATATGTTTGGTTTAGGTAAGGAGTCAGGGACTCCAATCGTACCGATTGTTTCATCGGTTAAATTAGCGAAAATATCTCAACGTCTTGGTGCTACGGCAATTGTTGTCGAAGGTAAAGAAGCGGGCGGACATCTTGGAACAACAGTCTCAGTAAGAGACCTCATTCCTGATATTCGTGCTGCTGTCGATGTCAATATTCCGGTTATAGCAGCCGGTGGTGTGCTCAGTGGACAAGATATTGTTGATCTTATAAAAATGGGAGCAAACGGGGTTCAAATGGGATCGCGTTTTGCTGCCAGTGTTGAATCGAATGCAGCTCCGGCATTGAAAGAATTTTATCTCAAAGCAAAGCCGGAAGATATTGTTGTTATACACAGTCCGGTTGGATTGCCGGGGCGTGCCGTGCGTAATCCTTTTGCAGAAAGAATTATGGTTGGCCCAGTGCCTCCGACGACATGTGATGCCTGCCTCAAGAACTGTAAACATAATTTCTGTATTATTCGTGCTCTCATGCGCGCACAACAGGGGGACATAGAGACAGGACTTGTATTTACAGGTGAATATATTCATAAGATAAAAGAAATATTATCGGTAAAAGAAATATTTTCGCGACTTGAAGCTGAAGTTGCAGCTATAGATTAATTGCGAGGTGTTATTGATTTGATAAATAGAGTGGTTATTACAGGAATTGGTGCAATTACGCCGATTGGTATCGGTAAAGATGCCTTTTGGCAGTCCCTTCTTGCAGGAAAGTCCGGTATAAGAAAGACAAGCCGGTTCGATGCAAGTGAATATACGGCACAAATTGCTGGTGAGGTCGTTGACTTTGAACCAACGGACTATATTGATAAAAAAGAATCAAAGCGTATGGATCGTTATGCACAGTTTGCTGTTGCAGCAACAAAAATGGCTTTTGAAGATGCTAAAATGGATCTTGATGCGGAAGATCATCAGCGTATTGGTACTTTTGTCGGTACGGGTATCGGTGGTATTGAAACAATGCATAAACAGTATAGTACGCTTTTTGATAAAGGACCGAGTCGTATCAGTCCGTTTTTTATCCCAATGATGATTGGGAATATGGCTGCAGGTCAGGTTTCGATTACATTTGGTCTGCAGGGGCCGAGCAGCTGTGTTGTTACGGCTTGTGCAACAGGCACAAATTGTATTGGTGATGCTTATCGTGTAATTCAGCGTGGTGATGCTGATGTCATGGTGGCTGGTGGAACGGAAGCTTGCATATCGCCAGCAGCGACAGCTGGCTTTTGCTCGATGAAGGCACTTTGCTCTGATCGTAATGATGATCCTGAGCATGCTTCACGTCCATTTGACAAAAACCGTAGTGGTTTTGTCATGGGAGAAGGTGCAGGTATTGTTGTTCTTGAAAGTCTTGAACATGCAGAAAAGCGCGGAGCACATATCTATGCAGAAGTTGTGGGCTATGGCTCTAACTCGGATGCATTCCATATTACGTCTCCAGCTCCTGGTGGCGTGCAGGCAGCAAAATGTATGCAGCTCGCACTGGCTGATGCGAAAATGAATCCTGAAGATATTGACTATATCAATGCACATGGTACATCAACGCATCTTAATGATGAATGTGAAACGATGGCAGTAAAGAGTGTTTTTGGTGATCATGCCAAGAAGCTTTCTATGAGTTCGATTAAATCAATGACAGGTCATCTTCTTGGTGCAGCTGGTGGGGTAGAATGTATAGCTACAGCACTTACGGTTGAAAATGATATGATGCCACCAACGATTAACTATGAAACTCCGGATGAAGGACTGGACCTTGATTATGTTCCAAATCAGGCGCGTCAGAAAATTGTAAGGGCAGCAATTTCAAATTCGTTTGGATTTGGTGGTCATAATGCATGCCTTCTCGTAAAGAAATTCGTAAAATAATGGATAAACGGGAAGATTTGACGACTGAAAGAGAAAAGTCGCTTACAAAGTTAGCGGAAAAACTGGGTGTCTCTTTTACAGACTGGAACCTGCTGCATCAGGCACTTACGCATACATCATATGCAAATGAGGCAAAGAATCCGCATATTGTTCATAATGAACGTTTGGAATTTCTTGGTGATGCGGTACTTGAGCTTGCGGTAAGTACATATTTGTTCAAACATTTTCCTTCCTTGCCAGAAGGTGAAATGACGAAAGCGCGTGCATCCGTAGTTTGTGAGACGACATTAGCGAAGCGTGCGTCATTGCTTAATATTGGTGATTATCTTTTATTGGGTCATGGTGAGATCGTTACAGGTGGCAGACAACGACCGTCGATTCTTGCGGATGCTTTTGAATCGATTATTGGCGCAATCTATATGGATCGTGGTTGGGGAACTGCTTCGGGGTACATTCTTATGCAACTGCAGGATGATTTGCTAATGATTGAAAATGGTGAGAATCTAAAAGACTATAAAACGATTTTTCAGGAAGTTGTGCAAAAGCATGCTGACCAGAAAATTTTTTATGAGATTTTGGATGAAACTGGACCGGATCATGATAAGGTTTTTACGTTTGCTGTAAAGGTGAATGGTGAGGTCTGTGGTATTGGTACAGGAAAGAGCAAAAAAGAAGCAGAGCAGAATGCTGCAAAGCAGGCTCTGATGAAGTTTGATAAAAAGGAAAAATAGGAAATGGATGGCATTTGCCATCCATTTTTTGTGGGGAAAAATAATGAGAAAATATATTATACCGATTTTTATACCGCATCTTGGCTGTCCACATGCTTGTGTATTTTGCAATCAACAAAAAATCACTGGTGTACAGACCGATGTGCAAGTCGCGGATATCAAGGCAATCATAATGAAACATCTTGCCGGAATCACGCGATCTTATTTTATTGAAGTGGCGTTTTATGGTGGCAGCTTTACGGCACTGCCAATGGAGTTGCAGCGAGAGTTTCTCTTGCCAGTCTGTCAATATGTAAAGTCTGGTAAAATAAATGCGATACGTTTATCAACACGGCCGGATTGTATTACAGAGGAGATTCTTCTCCAATTGAAAAGTCTGTGTGTACGAACCATTGAGCTTGGTGCACAATCTTTTGATAATAATGTACTTCATCAAGCTGAGCGAGGACACAATGCGCAGGCAATACGAAAAGCTGCGGGTTTTATCAAGGCACAGGGCTTTACTCTGGGAATACAGCTTATGCCCGGTCTGCCAGGAGATACAGCAAAAAGTATTTTCTATTCGCTTTTTGAAACAGTGAAGCTCCATCCGGATATTGTGCGAATCTATCCGACGATTGTACTTACCGATACGAAGATGGCGGCAATTTACAAAACAGGTGGCTATATGCCGCTCACATTAGAAGAAGCAAAGCACTATGTGGCTGCCATGAAGCTTGTATTTTTGAGAGAAAATATCAATGTCATTCGTATGGGACTTCAATCGAGCAAGACACTTGATAATGGCGAGACTGTTCTTGCAGGGTATCTTTTCTATCTTATGGTAGTAGCAGTTCTTGATGAAGTAGCAGTGGCTGGGAAAAACATTTACATTCATCATGCACCAAAGGATGCTTCAAGAGTGCGTGGAAGTAAAAACGAGAATACAAAGCAGTTAATAAAAGTGTATCAATTGCAAAAAATATATTTTTTATCGGACTTGGCAGAATCAAATATATTGGAGATTGAGATCGATAGACTTCGCTATAAGATGAATCTGCATTTATTGGAACGGATTTGAATTTATGTTACAATAGAAATAAAACAGCAAGGAGAGTCGGGGGATTTGAGAGATTTAATTATGTTTGGAACAGGATCAGCAATGGTTACACATTGTTTCAATACATGTTTTGCATTGCATTTGGAGAACGATGAATATTTTATGGTAGATGCAGGTGGTGGTAATGGGATTTTGCAGCAGCTGGAAAAGGCGAAGATCGACAGCAAAACTATTCATCATATGTTTGTGACGCACAGCCATACAGACCATGTTCTTGGTGTTATCTGGGTTATACGCAAGATTGCGACGCTTATGAATCAGGGGAAATATGAAAGTGATTTCCACATATATTGTCATGATGTCGTACGAGATATATTGCTTACAATGACGAAGCTTACGCTCAAGAAAAAAGATTTTGCGCAGATTGGGCAGCGTATTTTTTTTCATGAAATTAAAGATGGTGATAAGATCAGTGTTTTGGGGATGGAGATTACAGCTTTCGATATTCTTTCGACAAAGGCTAAGCAGTTTGGCTTTAACGCTGTCTTTGCTGATGGAATGAAAATTGCCTGTCTTGGTGACGAGCCATATAATGAGCATTGCCATGATCTTGTTAAGGATGCTGACTGGCTTTTTTCTGAAGCGTTTTGCCTGTATGCTGACCGTGATACCTTTAAACCTTACGAAAAGAATCACAGTACGGTCAAAGAGGCCAGTGAAACAGCAGGGGATCTCAAAGTAAAGAATCTTGTGCTTTATCATACCGAAGATAAAAACATGGCAGGAAGAAAAGAAAACTATACGAATGAAGCACGGATGTATTATAAAGGTAATGTTTTTGTGCCGGAAGATTTGGAAGTTATTTCGTTGCGATAGAGTACTGTTCATACTGCGGTATTAGATAATGCTGGCAGAGTTATAAGGAATAATGTGTTGAAGATTTATTTTGGAAGGGATGAACAAATAAAAGGTTCAGCTCTTTCTTTTTTTATGTTACAATAGAAGGTATGATTAAACTAGGATAATTATAGGTTGGTGAATGAATTGCAGCTGAAGCGACTCGAAGCATATGGATTTAAATCTTTTGCGGATAGGATTGATATTGAATTCAATAATGGAATAACAGCGATTGTCGGGCCGAATGGTAGTGGGAAGAGTAACATTACGGATGCAATCCGTTGGGTATTGGGCGAACAGAATGTGCGTAATTTGCGCGGGACAAAAGCAGAGGATATCATTTTTACAGGGAGTAATGCTCGAAGGGCTCTTGGTGTTGCGGAGGTATCACTGACGTTTGATAATAGCGATGGAAAACTCGGTGTTGATTTTAAGGAAGTTGTTGTAACGCGACGCCTGTTTCGTTCAGGTGAAAGTGAGTTTTATATTAACAAGGCAAAATGCCGTTTAAAGGATGTTTATAATATTTTTGCCGATACGGGTCTTGGTCATGATGGCATGAGTGTCATTAGTCAAAATAAGATTGATGAGATTCTCAATAGCAAACCGGAGGAACGACGTCTGTTTTTTGAAGAAACCGCTGGGATTACAAAATATCGTAATCGTAAAAGGGAGTCAGTGCGTAAGCTTGATGATACACAAAAAAATCTTGTACGTGTAAATGATATTATTCAGGAAATTGAAAATCAATTGGAGCCTTTGGCGGAAAATGCAGAACGAACGAAGCAATATAATGTCTTACAGGAAAGCTATAAGAAGTGTAAGCTAACGCTGCTTCTTCATAAATATGATAAGTGCAATCGTGATGCAGAGGATGGACAAAAGAAAATTCAGGAAATCAAGGATGAAGAAGTCGCTGCAGCAACAGCCGCACAGTTGACGGAGGCAAAGAAAGAACAGCTTAATAAAGAATTGTTGGATGTAGAAGAATCCTTAAAGCTTTTGGCAGATAAGAATAATGAGCTGCGGGAAAAAAATGAAGAGAATAATGCGACGATTGCTATCTTGAATGAAAGAATCAATCAGGGAAATACGGCAAAGAACCGTTTTCAAGAAAATCAAAAAAAATGCATGATAGATAGAGGTGTTGCAGCAAAACAACTTGAAAAGCTGCAAATTGAACAGATATCCTATGAAGAAAAACTGACGGCAGCTGATGCTCAACGTGATAAGGCACAGCTAAAGGCGGAAGCACTTGCCAAAAAGGTAGCAGCACAATCGGCTGTTTGCGCGGAAAGGCTGCAGATTTCACAGCAGGAAGAAAATGAACTTTCAATGTGCAAGAACGAGCTTTTGATCATGGAACGTGATATCGATGAGAATGAGCGTACGGCAAGTGTACAGCAGGAATCGTATAATGCATTGCTGGCAGATATGCATGCAATGACAGAAGAAAAGAAAGCAATAGAAGAAAAACTACAGAAAAATCAAAAAAAAGTACAGGCTATATTAGCAGAGAAGCTTGATTTAAAAAGTGCTGTGCAAAAGGCATCTGCAAGTTGTGGGTGTTTGGAGCAGGAAAAGCAGGAGTTGCAGCAAAAGGTTAGTAGTGCAGAGTCAAAGATACATTTTTTAGCAAATATGCAGAAAGAATATGAAGGATTTGGCCGTGGGGCAAAAGCCGTTTTAAAAAATAAAGAATCATATAATGGTGGTATATGCGGTGCTGTAGCTGAGCTGCTGCAAGTACCAAAAGAATATGTTACAGCAATTGAAGTTGCACTTGGTGGTAATTTACAAAACATTGTAACGGAAGATGCTGAGGTTGCAAAGAAAGCAATTAAC
>WSSedB1CaDRAFT_10000656_pt1 | contig 14362 bp, 11 predicted proteins | sample WetSurSB1Cattail_FD_9460 | JGI IMG/M metagenome (IMG submission 9460)
CGTGCTTGAGACTGATGTTCGTTTCCACGGTTGCTTCTCCTTGCTGACGTCTATGAAATCAGATCAAAATTCGAATTCAAGATTTGCCTTGGCGACCCGCTCCAGCGGTATCGAGGCAGTTGGCCCTTCGTTGAGTGCCATAACAACAACACCATCTCTGAGCCCCTCGAGTCGCCCAAGAAAAGTCTTGCGCTTGTTACCGGCATCGTCGTGGTATGGTTCGTAGGTTCGCACCTTTATCAAACGACCGGTAAAACGTTCATAATCCGCTTCAGTTTTTAGCGGCCGGTCAAGACCGGGTGATGACACCTCAAGGTTGTACTCACACGGGATAAAGTCTTCGATGTCGAGCAGAATCGATAGCTCCCGACTGAAATCGGCACAGTTGTCGAGGGTGACCCCACCCTCTTTGTCAATGAACAAGCGCAACAGCGCTTCCCGCCCGGTTCGCTTGAACTCGACTTCCACCAGCTCCAGACACATCTCAGAGATAATCGGCTGGGCCAGCGTACGAATCTGATCACAAATTTCGTCCCGATGAAGTGCCATAATCCTCTTAACAAAAAAAAAGTGAGCCTTGCGAGCTCACTCCGGGGTGAACAAAAATTTTACTATATTTATCACGACAATCCGGCAAAAGCAAGCATTTTTTCAGCACAAAAGTTTACTTTGTCTGATGCAAACACGCCGCACCTCAAGGCAGACTGCCTCCTGAATCAATACCTATTTATTTATCCCGAACGTCATATCCGTTCTCCACCAGCAGGTCGCGTATGATGCGATCAATTTGCAGGTTGGTCAAAAACAGCGAGCCTCCGGGAATCCCGGCGCCTTCCAGCCTGAACCCCGACATGCGCACGGAATAGCTCGAATTGGTTTCCGGCCACATTGCGTGCTGTGCATACCGTGATCGCAGGCGCAGAGCGGTGAAGAGTTTCTCCGAAACCTTGCGGAAATCGTCATGCTTATCCAGAATAACCACTCGATACCCTTTGGTTTCCAGAATCCGGAAAAGAGTATAGGATACCGGATCCCCATCAAAACCGGAAATAACGAAGTGCTGGCCGTCCCGTTCGAAATAACGCTGTGCCTTGACTGACAGCGAAATTCCGTTGTTCTCTTCGGCAAAAACTCCCACCGGATAATCATTCTGGAAGGCAACGGACAGGGCATTAAGAATAGCGTCGGTCACATCGATGCAATTCTTATCGGAAACCTGGATGACCGAACGGGGCGGAACGGTGACCACGGGCGCCTTTTGCGAAGCAAACGGTTCGTAGGTTGTAAAACCATCCTTTTTGAGAAAAGCCGTCAGGGCTGGCGGCAGCGCATCCCTGCCGCTGTTGATCAGCGCCACATCCTGTTTCATGAGGCTATCGGATGTTTTTTCCACCTTGAAGTCGGAATGGACCCTCAGACGGGGATCAACTCCGAAATCCATGGAAAAGCTTGTTTCCAACGAATAGAAACCAGCCGCATTCAGCATGGTTTCCAGAAAACGTCTGCTGTTGCCGGGAGATTCGGAAACAATACGAACGGAGGGATCTCGCTCCATGATCAGGGTTTTGACCAGCGCAGGAATGGAAGCATTCGGGTCAAGCACGATTTTCGCCCCATCCATGGCGCTGAAAACGGGATAGCGTTGCGGATCAAGGGTCAGCGCGAACGCTGCTGACTGGAGTACAAGCGGTTTCCGGACATCGATGGCCTGCGGAACCAGCGTCGATAAGAGATCTGTTACTCTCAAGGTCGTTTCGGGACCGGACAATTCCGCGGAAGGCGCTCCCAGACGCAAAGCATGCACAGGTGCCTGGAAAGCACGGACTGCACGCTGTCTTCCGTGCGCACCATGCTTCCTGGACCCAACGGAAGTCCTGACGGAATGCCTGGAGCGGGATCGTTTCCCGGAAACGGGTGCGGCGACTGGAATGGGAGCACCGGCACGCTCCAGCGTTCTGGAATCAAGCTCAAAAGATGGATTCGTGGCCGCAGACGTCGGCGACGAGAAGCAAGCGCCAAGGACAACGAGGCAAGCCGATGCTGCTGCGGCGCGTAAGAAGGTAAAAAACATTATTCCTCCGGTATTATGCGACATACACCTCAAGCCCCACCTCCGGGCGGAAAGCATGAAACTAAAACGAGAGCAGGACATGACCCCACTTGGCTAATCAAGCGAAACAACGAAAGCGACAATTGCTTCGGCGGGGATCTTACGGTAGAGCAGCACACCGCCACGCTGCCCAACTCGTGAGCGCTGCAACAGATAGTTACCTTGGCGCTCCCGCGAGCCTGAGACGAAATCAGCGTTACCGGTCAGTTCACGCAATGCGGATTTGACGGAAGCTTCAGTTATTACTTGGCCCGGCGGCGCAATTACCTGGAGCGCTTTGATTCTGCCACTTTGACGGAAAACGCGCACATCGCGCCGGGAATCAACGTAACGCTCCCATCCGGGCCGCTGGGTTGAAAAGGAGGCATCACGGCCGTTCACGGGAACAAATGACGGCAATTGCTGAATAGGGACCGCGGTCAAATGGGATGCGCTCGACAGCGGCTTATGAACAGGCCGAGACAGTTCGGACGCCTTCGTTCCGCCTGCCCGCGCCACCGTCTGCCCGAATATTTTCTTTTGCAGCAATTCGATCTGACACAATGATCGCAGGTGCAGTTGATCCATAAGCAAATATCCCACCCCGGCAACCACCACAAGTGCAACCGCAGCCATAAAAATAATTATACGGGAATGAGAACGCCCCACCTGACCGTAGGCAAGCAAGGTATCTTCAATAATTTTCTCCGCATGAGCCGTGGTCTCGCCAAAAGCAGTAAAATTCCTTCCCGAGGGCGTGACAACCGGCGTGGTGAAAGTGGACTGGATTGTTTCGAGGCTGACCGGCGCTGTATCCTGCCCGGGCTTTTGTTCCTCTGCAGACGGGACCGTCTCTGACAGAGCGGAGGGAGTCACGGGGGGGGGCGGCTCGGAGTCAGGGAAATCAATCATCTTCTGGCCGATGAATGTTTCCGGCCGTTCTAGCTCGCCATCCGGTTGAGCGGATGAGTGCGTGCCGGTACCGGTAGGCATCCCACCCCCCAGAGGGGGAAAAAAAACATCATCCGGTTGATCAGATGCTTCCTGTTTTTCCCACGGCAACTCCGTTGCTGCCGTGGAAGCGACAGCCAACTCCCCACTGGAAACGGCACGATTGATCCGCGAAACAAGGGTGACTTCCTTAAATGGCTTGGGAATGTGGTCAAAAAAACCTATCTCGAAGACCTTCGCTTCGTCTTCATCGGACAGCTTGTCACTAACGAGAATTACCGGAATCTTACACGTTTCCGGATTGGCCTTGATGGATTTAAGCAAGGCAAATCCATCAAATTTTGGCATTGCATTGTCGGCAACAACCACCTGGGGTTTGCTGGTTATTACCTCTCTGAACCCCTCCATCCCGTCAGTTGCCGTTACGACATTATAGCCCTGCTTGACAAGTATGTCTTTCATTGTGGACCGCAAGAGGTCATCATCATCAACAACAAGAATCGTTGTTTTCCTTGACTTCTTAACACGCGTTCCAAGGTAATGCCTAGAGATGGCCGCATATATTTCCTTGCGGCTTGCAACATAAGGAGTTATCAGTAGACCATTGTTTTTTGCAAAATTATCAATGACCTTCATGTCTGTGGGATCGGCAATTGCCAAATGAAGCATCCGCTCTTCCATATTGAGCGGAAATATTATCTGCTCTAACGCAAACTCAACGTTGATGACTTGAAGGACATCTGGAGAATATGTGTTGTTCGCTAGACCTGAAACTTGTTTAAGATTAAATTGCTGAGCAAGTACAGCTGCCAGCTCTTCGCTCGTAACAAGTCCGAATTCTTCAAGCATACAGCCTAAGCGTTTATTTCGATGTTTGGATTCGCGGAGCATCCGTGCAACAGTATAAGGAGTTAAAATACCATTTTGGATGAGAATATGGCCTAGTTTTTTCTTTTCTTGTTGCATTACTATTTCCATTTTGCAGACTATTTGTTATGATTTTGTTTTAAACCACATGTAGCATTTAATTGAAAAACAAATAGATAAAGTAACTATTTTATAGTAGGTCTATACAGACAACATACTATGGCTATTGGAGAATGTTATGCTCGACCCCGTGTAGCTATTTGACGAAAGTTCAGAGTAAAACTTGATATCAAGGTTTGCACAGCTTTCGCTTCGCAGTAACTGATGATTGCGTGGTTCAGGCGTTTGCAAACCACACGCCAACCAAACCAATGCTCGTTGGGTTGCGAGCTAAGTTAATTAAGTTACGGGGAAATTATCTCTCTGGAATAACGTCGACAGCATCAACAATCCGCGTAATTACCAGATATTTGGGATGGCAACAAAAATTCATGAAAAGCAAAGGCAAAGAAAGGGTCAATATCTTGACTCAAATGGGGGCAGACATGCCGTCAGCCCAAGTGGAATTCAAACAGCATGGCTACCCAGTACTGAGCAGGGGATGTGCCCGTCTATGGCAGCAGTGAGTATTACCAGTGTTCTCATCGGCCAGATGCACATTAATCGCGGGACAGCGGTAATCCTAACGCTCGTTCTTCTGTATATTTCAATTAACAAATTATATAACTAACTATAGTTGTTATTATTTTCTTGTATTTCCCATTAGACAAAGTATTGACTTGGCCATGTCATGATTTATCTCGACAAGGGCAACAATGTCGACCTTTTCTGTTGAACCGCACAATCCAAGCTTCTCTCGCCGCCTTTGACCTCAAGAGAATTTCTCTCAGCCCGCCGTCAAACATCAGCGACCTTATCCACCCGCCTTACATTCGGCCATGACTCGAGGTTCTTGCGCCGCGACATCATCCAGAGCGCTGACCGGGAAATCTTCATAAATTCCAGCAAATCACACTGCCTCATAAGGGCGTTTAACGCCTCACCGCCTATCAGATTTGTCCTTCCAATATATGATGACGGCACAATGCGCAGCTATTTTAGTCATGACTGAACCACTGATGGAGGACAAAGGTAAGAATGCAGAGTCAAATGTGGCGCATATCATGGCAACCGTTGCAGAACATAAAGCCAAGGCCATACAAAGCTGGCAATAGCACAGGTAAAAGGCACAAAGGGGTTGCCAAATTCATGACACTAAGAATTAAAACATTAACAATGAGTATCTAAGCATAAGTAGTTACTTAACTACACATAGCTAACTATGTAATGTGTGCGGCGTTATGCTAACTTGCTAAAAAAACAATTGCAAGTAATTTGACCGTTTTTTCAAAAAACTTAACATTTCATATGGCATGTTAGTTGCTGATACCTGCGTGCAGACACAAAACAGCAACAATTCGGACCAATACCTCACTAAGTAATAATTAATATTCAATGCAGTAAAATGTAATTAATAAGTAGGGGCAAACCGCAATCAAGAATTGTTTTTATGGATTAAACTTATCAACAAAAATGTTTATACTGGTTAGTATGCTTATTTTTCGGGTCTCTGCATGGGGGCGTTTCCTCTTTACCAGTCATGGCAAACAGGAAACACTGAATCGCGATGGCAGGAATACTCGTTCAATGGTTAATAGAACAAACACAACATAGATCCGGAGAATTCCGTACATGAGTGAATGCCGTCTTTCAGATCTCCTCGACATGTCCATAATCCAAAAACTGGCCGATTCAAATTTCAATGCCAGTGGATTGCAGATGTCGATTATTGACGCTATTGATGGCTCCCTTCTCGTTAAAGCCGGTTGGCCGGGCATCTGCACCTTCTTTCACCGGGTCAATGCTCGTTCGTTGGAACAGTGCAGGATCAGCGACAATGTCATTAAGGACCACCTGGAAAAGGAGGCATATCAATACCGGTGCAATAATGGGATTTGGCACATCGCCATGCCGATCATAGTTTCAGGCCGGCACTTGGCAACGTTGTTATTGGCTCAGTTCTGGTTTGATGGGGAGGTTATTGATCGGGAATATTTCATCAATCAGGCTCGTGAGTTTGGATTCGATCTGGAAAGTTATCTTGCAGCGCTGGATCGCATGCCGGTTTTCAGCAGCGAAAAGGTCGAATATATCGTTGCCTACGACAAGGCGCTGGTACGCTTTATCTCCGATCTGGCAGAGCAGTCTCTCCGAGTTATCGAAACCCAAAGGTCTCTCATCGAGAGTGAGAAAAAATATCGAACACTTGTCGACAACGTGCCTATCGGCGTTTACCGGAAAAACCCGTCTGGCCGGGGGAGCTTCATCAAGGTTAATCCGGCAATGGTGAAAATGTTTGGATACGATTCTACAGAGGAATTCATGCCACTAGCAACTTCCGATCTGTACCAGAGTATTGAAGACAGAAAAATAATTCTGGAGGAGATACATTCTAACGGCTCTGTGAAAGACCTGGAACTGGCATTAAAAAAAAAAGATGGAACACCTGTCTGGTGCTCGGTTACCGCCACTGCGCAGTATGATGAACATGCAAATATCCAGTGGCTGGATAGTGTTATTAAAGACATTACCGAGCGCAAGAAAGCGCAGGAAGAGTTGCAGAAAGCCCACGATGAACTGGAAATGCGGGTTCAAGAGCGGACAGATGATCTTGCTGAAGCCAATCGATTGCTTGTGTTAGAGATTGCGGAACGCAAGCGTTTTGAGGAAAAACTGCGTGAGCTTTCGGAGACAGACTATCTGACAAAGGTCTACAATCGGAGAAAGCTTTTTGAGATCATGGAGTTAGAAATTGAAAAGTCCAAGCGTTATGCAATGCCTCTTTCACTGATCATGCTGGACCTCGATCATTTTAAAAAAATAAACGACACGTATGGGCACAACATTGGAGATGGCGTTCTAATGACGACTGCGCAAGTTGTCAGCGGATTACTGAGAAAGGTTGATGTTTTTGCACGCTACGGAGGGGAGGAGTTTATCGTCCTCTGTCCCGAAACCGGCATTGATGGAGCTATGATTCTTGCGGAAAAGATACGGAATGCAATTGAAGATTTCTCCTTTCCTGTTGTCGGCAAGGTAACGATCAGTGCCGGAGTTGCCGGACAATTGGCCGAAAACAACGGGGCAATCCTCATAGAAAAGGCTGATGTAGCACTCTATACGGCAAAAAAATCAGGTAGAAATAGGGTAGAAGTTGCAGGCCCGCAACCTGATGCACAGTTATTCAGTCCAAGGCCACAAGCAAAAAAAGCCGGTATGAACTGAATCAATACTAATAGGGGTACCCCCAAATACTTCGTGCAATGAGGGGGCATCTCACACCCTGCCGTCTGTAACGTGGGAGAACATAGCAGTGAAGCCAAGCGGAAACTGCTGCTACACTTGGTTGGATTTTTGAAAAGGTTATCCCATGGGTTACCCCTCAAAAGCGCGGTTGACAAGCGCGGCCTGTTCCTGAACATGGAGGTGATGAGAACCCACGGCTGGACAGCAGTCTTCCGGGCGGCAGATGGAACGGATACCATCGCGCACGTCATTAAGCCTATGCCGCAGGCACGACCAAGCCCCCATATTCTCCGGTTCTTCCTGAACCCAAACGATATCTGCATCCGCAGAAAACGGCGCCAGGGCTTGCTTCAGCAAATCACCGCGTAGCGGATACAGCTGCTCGATCCTGATGATGGCCGTGTCGTCCCGACCAAGCTTTTCACGCTCCTCGCGCAGTTCATAATACAGTTTGCCGCTACAGAGCAGCACGCGCGATACCCGCCCGGACTCAATCGTATCCGGAAGTACCTCGTGAAAAGTACCCGCCACCAACTCATGGAGAGTTGAAACACACCGTGGATGCCCCAGTAAGCTCTTGGGAGTAAAGACAATCAATGGCTTGCGGAATGCCTGCAGCATTTGTCGACGCAGCAAATGAAACATCTGGGATGGAGTGGATGGGTGGACCACAACCATGTTCTCGTTGGCGCACAGCTGCAGATAGCGCTCGATGCGAGCACTGGAATGCTCTGCTCCTTGCCCCTCGTAACCGTGAGGCAGCAGCAATCCCAAGGCACTTGCTCGATTCCACTTGGTCTCGCCACTGGAGATGAACTGATCGATGACCACCTGGGCGCCATTGGCAAAATCTCCAAATTGAGCTTCCCAGATGGTCAAACCCTTGGGGGTTTCCAGGGAATAGCCGTATTCGAATCCAAGCACACTAAACTCCGACAAGAGGCTGTCCCAGGCCTGGAATGATGCTGTGCCGGTAGCAAGCGGAGCAAGTGGAGTGAAGGTCGAGCCGTCGTTGATATCATGCAGGACACAATGCCGGTGATTAAAGGTTCCCCGTTGACTATCCTGTCCGGAGATACGTACCGGTACTCCTTCGTTCAGCAGCGAAGCATAAGCCAGCGTCTCGGCGTTGCCCCAGTCAATGCCGTTACCGTTCAAAACAGCTTCAAGGCGCTTCCGGAGCAAGGCACTGATCTTTGGGTGGGGAGTAAAACCAACCGGCAACTCCGCAACTCCGCGCGCCAGGATGGTCAATGTCTCGGCAGGCAGACCGGTCTCGACCGTATCAATTGTATAATCACGTGAAACGCCGCTCCAGTCATCCCGGCGAACGGGTATTCCGGGTTGTGGCGGATTATCAAAGGAAACATCGAGCCGCGTGAGAATATTCCGTTCGATCTCTTCCAGACGGCTTGGATCAACACCTTCCCCTGTCAAACTATCCGCATAGATACGGTTAACCGGTGGCCGTGAGGCGATCTGACGATACATCAACGGTTGAGTAAACGCAGGTTCGTCACCTTCATTATGGCCATGACGACGGTAACAGATCAACTCCACCACCACATCGCGGCCAAAGCTTTGACGGTACTCCAGTGCCAGCCGGGTGACATGAATAGTACTCTCGGGCGCCTCGCCGTGCACGTGGAATATCGGGCAAGCCAGCATCTTGGCAACATCCGTGGCATAGCGTGTCGAGCGGGCATCACTGGGCAAGGTGGTGAAACCAATCTGATTATTGAGCACAATATGGACTGTTCCCCCGCTACCATAACCATCCAGCGCCGACATGTTGAGCGTCTCCATGACACTACCCTGCCCGGCAAAGGCGGCGTCGCCATGGATCAACAGCGGCAGAACCCGTTTCGTGCCATCCGCCCCGTAGCGATCCTGCCGGGCGCGGCACTTGCCTTCAACCACCGGATTGACCGCCTCCAGATGGCTCGGATTGGTTGCCAGGGTCAGATGGACCCGAGTCCCGGCAACCGTGATATCAGCGGAGTATCCCCGGTGATACTTGACATCCCCGTCACCCACGAAACCGAACATAGTGGTATCGCGAAACTCGGCAAAGATTTCTTCATAGGGTTTTTTAAAGATGTGGGCCAATACGTTCAGTCGTCCGCGATGAGCCATGCCCAGGATCAGATCCGTAAGACCGGCAGCCGCCCCATCCTGCACAATGACATCCAGCACCGGCATGAGCACCTCGCCCCCCTCCAGGGAAAAGCGTTTCTGCCCCACAAAACGGCGATGCAGGAATGACTCGAACAAGGCCGCTTCATGGAGCTTTTCGAGAATACGCAGTTTTTCATCAAGGGAAAAGGCAGGATGGTTGCGGCAGGGCTCCATGCGGTCGATCAGCCACTGACGTTCGTCGGGATCCTGAATGTGCATGAACTCCACCCCGATCTCGTGACAGTACGTCTCTCGCAGGGTGGAGAGAATCTCGGCCAGGGTAGCGCTCTTCTTCATGAAGCGACGCGTTGTGAACGTTGTTTCCAGATCGGTTTCATCCAGACCGAAGGAGGAAAGCACCAGCTGGGGATGCTCGGACAGGCAGGGAGACAGTGGATCGGTGCAAGCCAGCAGATGCCCCATGTCGCGAAAGCGGTAAATCAGCGACTGTACACCCGAATGTTTCAGCGCCCGCGTCTCATCAAGGAGCCCGTGGTCCTTTTCGGTCCCCAGGTCATAGCCGCTAAAGAAAACCCGCCATTCCTGCGGCACTGACCCGGCATCTCTCTGCCAGGCGGCATACAGGGACTCGACCCATTCAGCGGAAATATTGGAGAGGAAAGTAGCGTTGTCGATGCCAGCCATAGTACCCCTGCCGTCAGAAATTCAAATCAGATTGTCACGTTTAGAATAGCACAAGAACCTGAATCCGTGGCGTCTTCCGGGCTACTCTCGCTTAAAATGCCTCCGTTCTGGCGTTTCAGGCTATAGTAACAATTGTGACGAAGTTCACCCCGTTGAACCGGCATGGTATTCACAGGCGGCGATGAACTCCGGCATCACGCTCAATCCGCCCTCCAGACGACACGGATTCAGTAAGAACAGACGCATTCACGCAAACAATCAGCTTTTCATCAGCGCATCTGATTGACGATTGCCTGCACCTTCGGGTTATTGAGCAACTTCTGAAAACGGGAGTCAGCGGAAAGTGCAGCCGCATCCCCCTTCTGAACCGCTTCCACAAACGCCGGATCGCTCAACAACGCCTGCATATCAGGATCGCTCTGAAGAGCGGTGATAAGCGCCATAATGCCGGGATTACCGAGCATCTGTTCCTGCAGCTGTTTTACCTGGGAAGGGTCCACGGTCTGGGAGGCGCCGCCGCCTGCGACCGCGACAGACACGAAAACAAACAAACAAAGTGACGCCACTAACGATAAAACATGAGCTAATTTCATAACAAACCTCCCTTTAGTTTTATAACATCGCAACAGTCCGGACACAGTATCTTTTTGACGATCAGCCCCTTATTTTTTGTGCTCTTTCACTCACATACCGCTCCAGCCTGCCCAGACCTTCCGTAATATTTTCGATCGAGTTGGCATAGGTAAAGCGGAGGTATCCCTCTCCTCCCTTGCCGAAATCGATACCAGGCGTCACTCCCACGCGAGCCTTTTCCAGAATGTCATAGGCAAGCGCATGGGAATTGGTCGAAAGATGCTTGGCATTGGCAAACACGTAGAATGCCCCGGTCGGCTCAACCGGAATGCCGAAACCGATAGCCCTGAGGCGATCGATCATGTAGCGCCGGCGCAGATCGTAGGTGTTCTTCATCCTGAGCACATCGGCATCGGCCTCTTTCAACGCGGCAATCCCCGCAATCTGCACAATCGAGTTGGGCGCCAGGAAAAAATTCTGCTGAAGTTTTTGCAGAGGGCGAATAAATGGCCGGGGAGCAATAAGATACCCCAGCCGCAATCCGGTCATGGCAAAAATCTTTGAAAAACCGTTCAACACAAAGGCATGATCGGTGAATTCCAGGATGGTATGTTCATTCCCCTGATAGTTCAATCCGTGGTAGATTTCATCGGATATGCAGTACGGCCCCAACCCGCTGATTGCCTGCATGCGGTCCGCCGACAGCACCGTGCCGGTCGGGTTGCTAGGGGAGTTGATCAGAATGGCTTTGGTTCTGTTCGTGATTTTGGCGCGGATGGCTTCCGGCCGGTACTGGAAACCGTCCTCTTCATACGCCGGCACAGTAACGGCTTTCCCCTCCAGAAACTGTATAAAATTGGGATAGCAGGCATAATGGGGATCGGAAATGATGACCTCGTCGTCTTTATGCAGAAGCGTTGAAAACATGCTGAACATGGCGGGTGATGTGCCGGAAGTCACCACGACCTGATCCGGGTGAACCGTAACACCATAGCATTTTTCGTAATGTTCGCTGATTGCCTCCCGCAACTCAACCATGCCGAGACTGTGGGTATAATGGGTGTGGCCATCCTTTACCGCCCGGCAGATCGCGGCACTGACGCATTCGGGCACGTTAAAATCCGGCTCTCCCACTTCAAGATGGATGACATCAACCCCTGCCCGCTCCATCTCCTGGGCTTTTTCAAGTACATCCATGACGATGAAGGACGTCATCCGATCGACCCGTTCCGGAATCATGTCGTTCTCCTGCGATTGAAAAGAAATAGCATGGTTCAAAATATATCCTTGCGAGGAAATAACGAGGTTTAAGTCTAAGGGATCAAGTGTTCCGCAACCTTCATAAAATAAACATCAAGGTCTTCATCCACAAAAAAACGCTGCGGACCGGGCGGCAACATGACATTTCCACGGTTGACAATGACCGTGGTGGCTGATGTGTTGTGGGGAAGCAGCGAAGCCGGGGTGACATTCAGGGATGACCCCAGAACCAGCAGCAGATCACATCCGGACACCATGGCTTCGGCCTCGCCATAGGCGTTGACCGATTCTCCGAAAAAAACAATATCCGGTTTCAACAAACCGCCACAGGTGGGACAATGGACTATCGGCGGGCGGACGCTGTTCTTCATGGAGTCAATCCACCAATCATAATCCAGTTCCTTCAACTGCTTGCGACAGGACTGGCAAGTCGCCGAGCGGTAGGAACCATGCAGTTCCAGGACGTTTTTGCTTCCCGCCAACTGATGCAGGATATCGATATTCTGGGTAATAACCCCTTCCAGCAACCCTGCTTTTTCCTGCTTGGCAAGAAAACCGTGGGTAAAAGTAGGGCTGATATCCTTGACCGTGTCGGCAAAATCGCTGGTAAATTCGTAGAAATATTCCGGCGTCCGATGAAAATTATGAATTTCGAAAACCAGCTCCGGGTCGTAGCGTCTGGTAACGTACAGTCCCTTTGGCCCCCTGAAATCGGGTATGCCCGCGGCGGTAGATATACCGGCCCCGGTAAGTACGACAGTGGACTTCGACTTTTTGATCAAAGCGGCACAGACAGCCGGCTCCAATGAATACATCACATCCTCCTTTATCACATCCTGAATCCGTGATGCCTGAATGGCGAATCGAGCGAAATGCCGGAGTTAATCGCCGCCCATGAATACCATTCCGGCATACCGGCTGAACTTCGCCACTGTTGTCACTATTGCCTGAAACGCCAAAACGGAGGCATTGTAAACGAGAGTAGCCGTGAAGGCATCACGGATTCAGATCACTTGAAATCATTCAGTTGCACCATTTCCTGACGCAACGGCATGCGGCATGGCCGAGAGCGGCAACAGCTTCAAGCCATCAAGACGAGGAGTAAAGGCTGTCTTGTCGAGTGCCGTATTAACTTCGGGATCTTCAAAAACAATACGAATCCGGTCATTCTTCGTGGTCTGCATTTCCATCTCCGAAGCAAACGGCACTCCGTTGACCAGTTCATAGGTGCGATACATAACCCGGTCACCCGCGGGCGTTGCCTTTTGCGTCACCAGACCGGACTCATACGTCACGGTTTCCCGGCCATCCACACTGCTCTTACGTTCAATGGTTCCATTAAGGCCAGTCGTGGTGGATGGCTGGGTATCCATGACCCAGCGCAGCAAACGCCATCCTTCCATGCCGCTCCCATCGGGCAACTCGTCAAAACGTCCCCTGAAGGCAACAGCTTGTGACGGATAAATAAGCGTAAGTTGGTCACCAAGGGCAAATGCTTCCAACACGGTCGAACCAAAGGGAGAAAGCATAACAAAATGGAACTGGTCGGGACGGCGAAAAATCATCACACCATTCCCCGACACGTTCTCGGTGCCGGATTTCGCCGAAAGCGAAACAGACGCTGAAAGAGTATCCACGGCAGTTCCGGGAGCATAGACGAGCGGTGGTTTCTGGACAGTGGCACAGCCAGTAAGGAAAAGCATAAACAGACAGGTAACAACTCTTGAGACACGCATTGAATTCATTACTCCTTGTTCAACTGGGTGTTGATGGTGATGAACACTTCATCGCCAATAAGCGAGCCATAACTGATTCCGAAATCCTGGCGGTTGATGGTGGCAGATGCTGCCCGCGCAAAATCACTCCGTGATCCCGTGGTTTCGCCGGATGGCTCTTCAACTGTCAGCACGACCGGTTTGGTAATCCCTTTTATGGTCAGGTTTCCGGACAGTTTAAGCTTGTCGGATCCCATCTTTTCAACTGCTGTAGAAACGAATTTCATTGTTGGAAACTTGGCAACTTCAAAGAAATTGGTACTGCGCAGATCGTCATCACGCTTGTTGATGCCGGTATTGATGGAGGCGATATCGATGCTGACATCCACCGTGGACTTCGTGATATCCGCCTCATCGATATCCACAGTTCCCTTGAATTTCTCGAAAGAGCCCTTGACATACATGATCCCGAAGTTTTTTACCTTGAACTGGATGGTAGTGTTCGCTGGGGCCAGAGTGTAGGTCCGCGCAAAAACGTTACATGGTGCCAGCACCGCCAATGCCAGGATCAATACGAATATACGTTTCATGATTTCCTCCTTTTTGTGCCGTCCAAGTGATTGTTCTGAAACACCCGTCATGGATTCACTGTCTCGCATCTATCAGTAACAGTAGCACAAAAAGAAACATCCGTCACCGGACGGCTCAGCGCTCCGGCAATGGACGCACGGCGATAAAT
>WSSedB1CaDRAFT_10000657_pt1 | contig 14339 bp, 12 predicted proteins | sample WetSurSB1Cattail_FD_9460 | JGI IMG/M metagenome (IMG submission 9460)
GGATGTCATCACCAAAGAACACACAGATATCGTTATCCATACGGCATCCCATACCTCCGACCTCGACATCTGGCCTTACAAAGTCAGTGAAGATATGGTACACGATGCGGTTATGGCAGTCGAAGAATATAGTCAAATGCACTGAAACATCAAAAAAGCTTTTATCGCCAAAAACGGTGATAAAAGCTTTTTTTGTCCATCCATCTTCAACAAACCGGTGATTGCCCCACATCTCCATACAAAAAAATAAGCTATTTCTATACCGGGCTAAAAAAATCATACGTTCAGCACTGACAATTTTTTCTCATACAGTTCCCAAAACTGACGCTTTCATGTTTGCTCCTTTGACAATCCATCATAGGGAAGCAATCAACCATCTTAACGAATTCCTATCCTAATAACCCATTGGATCTGCCATAGAAAAACCAGCAGGCATCATTTATTTTGCCTCCAATGGTTCCTTATAATGCAAGCCAGGCAGTGGGTTTTCTGGAACGTTTTCAGTGTTTCTCCTATTAAGCGTCTGCAAATAGTCTGCCTCCAGCGCTGGATACAAATTCCAGGCACTATCATCGTTTTTGAACAAGTATGGGTATTTTTTCAACAAAAATTGTTCCTTACGATCCAGCTTTTGCAGATGGAAATGGAACACATCGCACATAGCCTCTGTATCCCGCGCCTGCAATGCTGCCAGCAAGGCATTATGCTGCCGCAGATTTTCCTCCACCTCCAACTTGTCGCATGTAAGCAAACGCATGCGGCGATAATGTCCGCCTGAATTTTGCAATGTCTGCAAACAAAATTTTTTATTTGTTATGCCATAAAAAACACTATGGAAATAATCATCCAACCACAGAAACCGTCGAATATCGATGTCCTCCTGCTCGCACAGTTCCTGCTGCTGACGCAGATTGTCTTCCAGCGGAACACTGTCCGAGTGTGTATAGCAAGCCATAAAAAGTTTCATAACCTCTTCCTCTACAGCCAGACGCAAAAACCGCTCCTGTTCTACTCTCGAAAGATCAATATGTGAAATCATTGTGCCTCGCTGCGGCAAAAGAGTAACCAAACCCTCCTGGTTCAAGCGCATGAGCGCATCACGTACAGGCGAACGCCCCATTTGAAAATGCTCACAAATGTCCTTAATACTCATAATGGCACCCGGCCGCAAATAGAGGTCAATAATAGCATGCCGTAAAGCAGGATATACCTCTCCGACATCTAAAATCTTCTTTTCTCCTCTGCTATGTCCTAAACATTCACTGTGTTGCATAAAATATCCCATGACCTTTCCTTTAAACCGCTTTATTACAAAATATTGCTTCATTAATAAACTAATTTTATATTACACGTTCGGTAAAAAAGAATCAAGCGGTATCAACCCTAAAGCCAGCAACACATAACGACTATAAATACAAGGTGAATAAGTACTCTGTGTCATAATTTTTGAAAAGTGTATCGCACCAATCTCCGATGCACTGTCCAGCCCTCGTTCATAATGATATACTCCCAAGAATTTTCTTTGAAGCATTCGACTACGTGTATAAATACCTGGCGTATTCTCTTCTAAAACATGAAATGCTTCATGAAATAACGCTAAGCGCTCAATATCCTTTATTGGAGTAAATATTCCGAGATTGTTCTTTGAAATAAACTCTCTTAAAAGTGACAATATACTATTATTCAAGTAAACCATTTGTATCGCTGGCTCATAAATCGCCATATACAGATATGGTTCCCTCAATTCTTCAGATCTGTACACCATATTGATGCCCAATTTGCGCAAAAGCAATTGCGGTTCGGTAAATCCGTCAAATTGACGTGCAAGTTCTTCTGCTGTTTGCATAGAGCCTGACAATACTGCCTGCTCTTCCTCATCTCGAAGCGGGCAAGCACATATCGCATTTCGCAGCAGAAATCGGTACCACTTCATATCCTCATTAGCCATACATGCTTGTACCGTGTTACGCAGTCTTTCTCTGTCATATTCTTCTTCCATCATCCCAACTCGTTGCGAGCCAATATTAAAATCAATTTTTCGGTTGAAGGCTGATCACAAAGTTCAGCTTCCATAAGGCCTGCGACCTGCGAAAATTCTGGTATCCCGGAATAATCCAGAACACGTGAACCAACCACGACATAGGCGTCCGGATTAATACGAACTTCACGTGAAAAATTACTTGCAACATCCCACATTTTTTTTAGGGTATCAACGACATTGTCCCGGGTTGATACCTCTATAAAAGCATTAGCACGTTGAATTTTTATGAACCCTTTTTTGTCAATAACCTGTACCGGTGTTTTTTCTCTGCACTGCTCTGTTGTAACAAAAACAAAGCCGTTTGCCGCAGCCATTTTAATATCACTTCTATTGATTCCCATGGACTCTGCCACAATAGAAACAGCCTCATCTTCCGTACAGTTTTTCATGAGATCTGTTGTCTTGACCTCCGTAGAGCCCATGGCAATAGCAGTAACTTTCTGCGCATGCTCATCAATCTCAACGTAAACCTCTACACTTTCCTCAACAGCACCGCTATTGATAGCCAATATTCTGGCTTCCTTCTTGATTTGAGCAATATCATCCGCAGTTGGATTCGAAATCGTTCTTTCGACCATTTCACGTACCATCGCCAAAGCAACTCCAATAGAAGAAATAACCTCTGCATTTTCCGGTATTTGATACTTGAATCCCAGCATATCAGCCGTAAAAGTCAGTAGCGTTCCAGCTCCCCCTCCTGCACCCACTAAAACAATCTGGTCACGCTCTAGTTTGTATTTGGCAATGAGTTCCTCAATAACCGGTATGATTTTCTCACAGGACTTTGTCAGAATTGCTTTTGCAGTATCCTCTACAGATAAACCCGTTTCCTTCGCCAAAAGCTCCATTGCTTTATAGCTTGCTTCATAACTGCCACGTGCATAATCATTTTCCTGTAAAACACCTAATACATTCGCTGCACAAGTATTCGTAATAGCTACGCTCTCTCCATTACTTAGCTTGATGGCCACATAATCCGATGGATCATTTTCTCGCGGCTGCATATGATAAAGTTCCGCTCCATTAAATAAATCAGGATTTGTAAAACATGCATAGCCTACACCGGCAATATGTGCCGAACGTGGGCCAACATCGATTACCTCGCCCTTTTGAGCACGTACCATGCTTCCACCAGCAACCCCAAGTACACGTACATCAAGACTATTTACATAAGTACGGTGTCCCCCAATAATCGAATAATCGACAGTAGGACGTCCGTTTTTAATGACGCCTATATTGGTCGATGTTCCACCAACCTCAAAATAAATACCATTAGAAGCACGCAAATACATCAACGCACCAATAACACTGGCTGCAGGCCCGGACAGCATCGTAAGGATTGGGCGTTTCTTCATCTCATTAATCTCCATTACACCACCGTCACCACGCATAATCATAAGTGGTACTTTTATATTTGTTTCACGTACACTTTGCTCTGTTGAATTTGCTGTTTCAAGCATTTTGGGCAAAATAGATGCATTCAGCGCCGCTGTGCGGGTACGTGTTGAAAGACCATATAGTTTTGTTATGTCCGAAGCCATACTACAAGGAATTCCCATTTTTTCTGCCTCGTCCGCTATGAGATGTTCCTCGCGCATGTCATCTACCCCAAAGGCCTTACTGGCAACAATCACTCGATCCCCCTTATCCAAAAGGCTCTGAATTATTTGCCGTACAACTTCTGCAGTCAAGTCATTGGACTTTATATAAGCAGAATCTATATGAATAAATTTTCCCGTACCAAGATCAATATCCTTAATGCGTGTTTGTCTTTTAGCTAAGAACCCCTCCAGCAGGCCTTTGCCGACTCCAATAACGCCTACACGCGCTACATCACCCTCCAACAATGCATTTGTTGCCTGTGTTGTACTGTGCGCAATAAAAATAACGTCTTCAGGCTTAATGCCATTTTCTGATAAACATTTTTTAAAAGCTTCTACAACACCGGCAGCCACACCGCGCTTATCGTGATGCGACGTCATTACAGATCCCTTACCTACAATCTCATTTGTATTATTATCAATGGCTACAGCCTTAGTATGTGTACCACCAACATCAATTCCAATACGAATCGCTCTCTTACCCATAAAAACCTCCGATATTTAAATAAAAGAGCCAAGCTTTTATACACGTATCCACGTTTGGCTCTTTTTATTGTTTATTATTTACTGCCAATCATCGTATAAGCAAGAATTTCGACAATAATCATAATAGTCCAAGCCCAAGGCAGATTTGTTTTAATATATTGCTTAGGCTCTACTTTTGCATAACTAAGACCCCACATGCTCCAGGACTGCGTTGGACAAGCACTTGCAACAATAGCCACCGGGGGGATAAGAAACAGGGCAAATAAGAAATTCTCACTAAAAAATCCCATAGATTGCAGGATAGACACCACTGCAATACCTGAACCCCAAATCATCAAGGGACCTCTGAAAAGTGCTAATGGTGCAAGAACGCAAAAAACAGCAACCAGAACTACCGGCGATGTGGGAATAATCCCTCCCATTACATCTTGCAAAATAGGGGAAACCTCTTTGGCTGCCGCCTGAAAAATATTAACGCCGTATAACATGCCAATGAGAAGTCCACTATCTGCGATACCATCATATAGAGTTTTCTGTACTTTTTCTACAGCTATCTGATAAGACGTCATATTTTTAGTCAGCAATAATCCCAGAAAAATTCCCATAAGAAAAGATGGTACCGGCTGCCATTTGAATAACGCTACCATTATAATAGGCACAAAGGGAACCAGTATACATAAGAAATTCAATCTCCCAGACTGTCCTCCTTGCGAAGAGGATGTCATACTTGCTGTCCAGGCACGGGCTCGACTTTTGTTCCCTTTTTGGTTTCGCATATAATTAAATGTAATAAACGCAAGCATTACAATTGTATGGACAATCGTAGCCACAATAGCAAACCGGATATATTCATCTGTATATTTTATGCTTTTAAAAACAGCAAAGAATTGGCTGACATAAGCAATATTGAGGTACATACCTGCAGAAACCGAAAGCAGATAAGAACCCAATGCCGTTTTTTTGTCGATTCCCAAAGAAAACATGATTGGCAATACAATCATGCCTATGGCCATCACAGAGCCAACCCCAAATGCACTCGTAAAAATCAACGCACACACGGTACACAGCAACAACGTTGTAATCAGCGGTTTATCACCAGCAAGTTCGACCGTCTTCTTGATTATATATCCGGCAATACCGGTATCAACCAAAATACGTCCAAACCATGCACCAAAAACAATAATAGCAATAGTCCCGCCATAACTGGCAACAGAAGTCTGAAACACATCTGTAACTACTGTATGCATAGGTATCATACCAATGATACACCATAGAATAGCAATCCCGATGAATCCAACTAAAAGGTTTCCACCCTTCATACAATAATAGATTAACCCAAGGAAAGTTACAAATAATAATATACCCGCAATAACCTCATACATAACTGACATTCCCTCCATTACAAATTAATAAATAATTCTAATACGCCCACACACCACAATTCTATCTCCTATATGAATACAAAATCATTGCATCCCTCCTATATGTTTTCCGAATATTCTTTTCTTAATCAGTATATTAATATATTACACTAATATATTAGTTTAATCAATACAGAATTATAAAATATATTATATTTTTGCAAATTTTTATTTTATAATTCACCTGTCTAATCTCGTTAAATATTTTCATATTCCAGAACCAGCCTTTCGGTTGCACTGGAAATCCGACAAACAAAAAAGACGGTTCTGCAAAAACAGAATCGTCCTTTTCTATGAATTATCCTACCTTATATTATCCCGCAAAAACGGCCCCATATATGCCATCATATAGTCCGACCAAAAAAGACATGAGGCTAAAACCTTTCCCGATGCTCATATCCGCCAGCATATCCACGCGCTCGACTTCCCGGCCATCGTAGCAGATAATGAGACTTCCAACCTTGTCACCAGCCTGCACGGGGGCTCTCATGAAACGCGGTACAGCATAACGTACCGTATAATGTTTCAATTCTTCACCATCAAAGAGCGGTACATAAACATCCTGCTCCGGTCGCACCTTTACTTTATAATTTCTGCCGCTGTGGACCCATACTGTTTTGACAGCATTCTGGCGTGCGATAAGTTCCGCACTCCGAACACGGGTGAAGCCATAGTCCAGAAGAGCAGCCGCATCTGAAAAGCGTCCGTTTTCATCTTCCGCCGCCATGACGACCGCAATCAGATCCGTACCATCGCGCGCCGCAGATGCTGCAAAGCATCCACCAGCTGCATTCGTATAGCCTGTCTTTATGCCGTTCATGCCAGCGTAGCTTCCCAAAAGCTCATTGGTATTCTCCGCATCCGTCCAATGCCCCTGCGGATACTGCCAATAAATACGCTGTTTCTTTACGCCGACAATATGGCGGAATTCAGAATTACGCCAGGCATAGCATGCCAGCTTTGCCATATCCCGTGCGGTTGAATAATGCTCTGCATCTGGTAGTCCATTTGGATTCACAAAATGAGAATGCTCCATCCCAAGTTCAGCTGCTTTTTGATTCATCATGACAGCAAAACTCGTGACATCGCCTCCCATATATTCAGCGGCCGCCACCGCTGCCGCATTATCTGAAACGAGCATCATTCCCTGCAGCAGCTCGGAGAAGCGCATCGCATCCCCACTCTGCAGCCGCAAAGCCGAGGACTCCGTATCTGCAGCTTCCGGACTCACCCCGATAAGAGCGCCAGGAGTATCCCTCTCCAATCCCAGGATACATGTCATCATTTTTGTCATACTAGCCGGATAATGCATATCATCTGCTGCCTTCTCGTAAAGTACACGCCCTGTCGACGCCTCAACAAGTATCGCTGCATCTGCCGTTATTTCGGGCACATCCTGTGCAGCCGCCCCTTTCGGCTGAAGCCAAATAAACGATATACAAACAAATACATAAAAAACCTTTTTTAACCTATACAACCAGAGCATCTCCCATTTTCCGTCAATCTTCCCCGACAAACTGCTTCAATACAAAAAAAGTGCCATGTGCTTTCGCATAAAGCGTACCTTTCTCATCAAAAATATCACTCTCGCAGACCATCGTACGCGAGCCATCATGCACTACATGACCGATTGCATAAACATGCTGCCCCTCTGGTATTGCCTTAATGAAACTTGTACTGCAGTCCAGCGTAACCACGCGTTTGTTATGGGACAGGCAGGCCGCTCCCATAGCTGTATCGGCTATCGTCATGAGCACACCGCCATGTGCGATACCATAAACATTCGTATGTTCATGTGCAATATCAATATCCAGCCTCACTTGCTCCGGTTCAATAGCGGATACTTTTATGTGCAGATACTGCACAAAAGGATTATCCCTATAAAAGCTGGAAATAAATTTTTTAACTGTCTCATAAATATGTTCATCCATATATTTTCTCCTCTGCTTAAAAAATCTGTTCCTATTATAACACTTTTTCCCTTTTTACGTGCGATTAAACCCAATATATGATACGATAAACATGCATGACACTCAAAAACTTGGAATTGACAAAGGAGCTTTACCCTTATGGATTATTCAGTTTATCTTTTTGATTTTGACTATACGCTGGCAAATTCCGAAAAAGGCATCGTTGACTGTTTCCATCTGACAATGAAAAAACATGGCTATCCTCATGTAGAAGATACCCTGATTCGCCGTACGATAGGATTCACGATGGAAGATGCTGTCGCACGCATCACCGGAGAGAGCACCCCCGAACGCATACGCTGGTTCATGAATGAATACCGTAAATTCTCTTCTATATATATGACACCGAACACTTTTTTCTATCCTCAGACCATCCCCACCCTCACAAAGCTTCGCGAACGCGGCGCACATATCGCTATCATATCGACAAAGACACGCCATCGCATTGCTGAAAAATTTGAACAGGATCATGTGCTGCATCTCCTCGACTTCATTATCGGCCGCGAGGATGTCAAAAATCCTAAACCGGATGCCGAACCTATATTGCTTGCTTTGAAACGCCTTGATGTGCCCAAAAACAAAGTACTGTATACGGGTGACAGTCTCATTGATGCCCAGGCGGCACAAAATGCCAGCGTCGACTTTGCTGCAGTCACTACCGGGACTACGACTCCCGAGGAATTTAATAGCCTGCCGCACAAAAAAATCATGCAGAATCTCTCTGAACTCTTATGAAATCCTGTATCAAAGAGGCGTCATGCAGCGGATTTTCCGCCGTATGACGCCTCTTTTTTATTTGTGCAAGTAAAAAGCATTTACTTCCAATAGCCGCGGTGCACTTCGACAACCTCGTTCTCAATCTCTGTGAATGGTCCTTCTACCAGAATATTTTTCTGTCCACTCGCGAAAACCTGCCGGCAAGGCAGACTGAACGTTGGATTTTGTTCATTGTCTCCTGTGAGCTCAAGCAGCCGTTTTTCGCTGATACCATAAACCACATGTCCGACATTTCCCCAATAGATGGCACCTGCACACATTACACAAGGCTCCGCCGTCGTATAAAGCGTACAACTCCACAGAAATTCCTTACTATACTTTTTGGAAGCCTGTTCCATAAGCGTTGTTTCCGCATGCCCTGTACAGTTTGATTCCGTAATCTCTATATTTTCCTGTTTGAGCAAAACATTGCCGTCCGCGTCCACCAAAATCGCGCCAAATGGCGTATTTCCATGCTCTCGTGACTTTTCCGATACCTCTATCGCCTTACGCAAATAATATAAATGATCATTCTGACTCATAACTTCACCTTTTCCTGTAATTTCATCAAAACTTCTTCTGGCGAATGAGCTGATACCGTATAAAATTTGTATCCACATATTCATTCGCATAAAAAACGGGCGCATCCTCACAATCAAAATTCACAATATCACAATTGAGAAATGACTTTGTCTTATCTACCTGAAAAACCTTTTTCAATACCGGCTCTTCTTCGTTTGTCACAGTCGAAAGCTCTACCTTATCCCATACAATCGTGCGGCCTAGTTTAGAGGAAAGATAACTATACATAGATATCTCCAGGTCTTCCTTCGTAAGGGGCTCGCGCAAAATATCACAAGGCAGCCTGTCTATGCAATAAACAGCAGGTGCCTCATTGGCATAAAACAGGCGCTCAAGGATAATGACCTCTGCCTCTTGATTCCGCTGCAGCCTCTGCGCTTCAAGTGGCAGCATTTTCCTCTTTTCCATATGCAGCAATTCAGCCCGTACCTGGTATCCGCTGTCTGCAATCGCTCTCCGCAAATCTCCAATAGGATTAAAAAGGACATTCATATGGAGGGCTTCCCGATTCACAAATGTTCCCTTTCCCTGCCTGCGAAAAATAATTCCCTCAGATGCCAGCTCATTCAGGGCACTCCGCACCGTAATCCTGCTTACGCCCAGATCCTGTGCCAGCAGTTCCTCTCTGGGCAATTTTGTTGTGTTGGTAAATTGCATTGATTTGATATATTCCAAAATCGTTTTTTTGGTTAACTGGCTCAAGCCTTGTTCTTTTACCCGATTAATCTTCATGCTCCTGCTTCCTTCAATGCTTTTATTTTCATTATTTATCAAAAAAATCAGGCTGTCAATCAAGGTAAGGTAGTATACACAAATTTTTTCTCAGTCTGCCTGCATTATTTCCTTATAATGAAAAAATGTATTCAACAAGATCGCCGTAAATGTTCCCGTAAAAATACCATTCCCTAAAAGCATTTTAAGCAGCTCAGGCATTTTCTCAAATAATCCCGGCGTAACGCTCGTGCTCAGACCAATACCTACGCTGCAGGCTACGATAATAAGGTTCTCATTTCTCTTAAAATCTACATCCGATAAAATCTTGATTCCATTCGCGCCAATTGTACCGAACAAACAGATCATAGCTCCACCCAGAACAGGATGCGGTATGATGGTCGTAAGTGCCGCAAATTTTGGAATGATACCCAAGGCTATCAAAATCACCGAAGCCGCTGTCAATACATAACGATTTCGAACCCCCGTAACCGTCATCAAGCCAGCATTTTCCGAGAATGTGACATACGGAAAAGAATTGAATATTCCACCCAATATCTGCGCACAACCCTCGGCCCGAATACCATTGGCTATATCCCGAGGTGATATCTTTACCTCACAAATATCTGCTATCATATAAAAGATTCCAACGGACTCAACAATATTGATCAGGAGAAAAATACACATCGTAACTACGCCATTGACGGTGAATTCCGGCATGCCGAAATAAAAAGGCTGCACAAACTTTAGCCATCCTGCTTTTCCGACCTGCGTAAAGTCCACCATCCCAAAGAAGTTAGCGATAACCGTACCCAGAACTAAGCCCAGCAAAATAGCGATTGCCTTAGTAAAACCTGAACAAAACCGGTTTATTACCAAAATGATTGCTAAAACCAAAAAACCTATAAAATAATTATCCAGACTGCCATATGTCGGCGAGCCAAAACCTCCCGCCATATCCTGCAAGGCCAGCGGTGTTAAAGAAAAGCCTATGATTGTAACCAGCGAACCTGTTACAACCGGTGGAAAAAATTTAAGAATTTTGTGTATTACAAAAGAAAAAAGAAATACCACCACACCTGACAATAAAATTGCCCCATAAATAGCCGGAAGCCCCATGTTCTTGCCAATGGAAATCATCGGTCCCAGCGTAATCACAGCACATCCCAGTACTACTGGCAGTTTTATGCCTACGAATTTTCCCAATCCAAAAGATTGGAGGAATGTTGCAATCCCGCAGGTAAACAGATCCGCCGAAATCAAAAAAGCCAAATCTTCCTGCGAAAGCTGCAAGGCGCTTGCCAACAGAATCGGCACAATAACCGCAGCAGAGTACATAACCAGTACGTGCTGGAATCCAAGGATGGTCAATTTACCGGCAGAAATTCTTTCATTTAGAACATCTTTCTCCCCAAGTTGTATCATAAAAACCCTTCTTCCCTAAAGTATAATAAGGTAATAGGTAATACCTATTACCTTATTATACCGTAAAAAACAACATGCACAAGATGTTTGACTGATTGTATACAATATTTTTAATCTTCATTATCATATACATAATTCCAATAGAACCATACGCAGACAGAACACGCCCCCTCTATTTTGCGAGATATGCCCCATCAATAGGGATAATTGCACCGTTGATATAAGCAGAAGCCGGACTGGCAAGAAGAATTGCCAATCCTTCCAACTACAGCCAAACCTAAACATGCCTTCCGTCATTTTATATGGCAGAAGGCAGTTTAGGTTTTCGGCACAAAACAAGGTAAACGCCTAATATGATAGAGATTTCCCCGCTTGCCGGATCTATTATATAACAGTCTCATACAATCTATAAGTGTTTCTAAGTCAGCTAAGTTTACAAAACATCTTTAGACTTCATCAGGATCCATGATGCCAAGCTTGCGTTTCCAATAACGGGAGTAGATTGCCCCCAACGGATTGTGCGCCAATAAACGATCTTTGACGACAAGGTTCGTCACTGGTCCCTTACATTCCATATTGAAGATTGCATCATGTCCCACACATAAACCACAGGATATATAAAGTTCCGTACCTTGTTCCTCCAGAAATCTGGCCTGAAACTTTGGATTGCACATCGGTTCATGAGCCAATTCCGGCTTGACCTGCTTCAGGCCAAGATCTTTTTTCGCCACACTGCAGTTTTTGCAGCAAACACTATAGAACTCAAAGCCCTCTTTCTTGAAGAACTTTGCAATGTAGTACGCCTCTGCGTTGAGCCCTATGCAAAAGCCCATGCCGAGTTTCTTATAGCCCATCGCTTTGGCAAACTCTGCTGTTTCCTGCAAGCGTGTAATATTGCTGTAAAACGTTCCCTCCACATAGGCCGCCGCCTGCATGATTTTATGTTGCTCCGGCGTATATGCCGTCTTGACTTCCTCCTGATCCACACCAGTGCAGTTTACGCCCTTCGTATAACAGGCATGAGTTGAGCAATTCGCACAGTCACACTTCATGAAATTCCCCTCCTTATTTCTTTATAGAGTATATTTTCTTATTGCCTCAGCCAAGCGCTCCTATCGCCCTAGCCATGCGTTCTAAAGCCTCAACAAGCTGCGTACGCGGGCAGGCGATGTTGAAGCGCATGAAACCGTCTCCGCCCATACCAAAGGTATAGCCATCGTTCAGGGCAACTTTCGCTTTCTTTAGGAAGAAGTCCATCAGCGTAAGATGATCCATCCCGAGCCCCCGGCAATCCAGCCACAGCAAATAGGTTGCCTGCACAGGACCCAGCTTGATCTGCGGAATCCGCGCTTCCAAAAACTTATGCGTATAATTAAGATTTTCCTGCAGATATTCCATTTCCTGATCCGCATAATATTCACATTCATTATATGCAGTCTGTACCGCCAGTGTCCCAAATATATTGCGGCCAAAAGCCTTCAAATTCGCCATCTCATTATAAAAAAGCGTATGATTATTCCTATTTGGTATGATAGCTGCTCCCGTACGAAAACCAGCAATATTAAAGGTCTTGCTCGGGTTCACACAAACCACGCAATGATCAGCCGCCCAGCTGGAAACGGATCCAAACGGTATATGCCTGCTTCCCTTGTATACAATATCAGAATGAATTTCATCGGACACAACAAAGACATGATACTTCGCACACAGCTCTGCCATACGGGTAAGTTCTTCCCGTGTGAAGCACTTACCCGTAGGATTATGCGGACTGCAGAGCAGGAACATTGTTGTACGGGAATCGGCTGCTTTCTGCTCGAAATCCTCCCAGTCAACAGACCACGACCCATCCGCATTCTCCTGCAGCAGATTTGGCACCAAATGGCGGCCATTGTGCGGTATCACTTGCGGGAAAGGATGGTATGCCGGCATCTGTACCAAGACCTGGTCCCCCGGATGCGTGAACGCCTTCATCGCATAAACGATGGCCGGCACCACAGCCGGTGTATACTCGACCCAATCCGACTCGATATCCCAGCCAAAACGGCGATGTTGCCAGCCACGTACCGCTTCCTCATAGGCATGATCTACGCAGGGATAACCATAGACCTCATGCTCGGCCCGTTTCTTGATTGCATCAACGATTGGCTGCGGACACTTGAAATCTGTATCCGCAATCCACATAGGGATGACATCATCCCCGTAGGTATCCCATTTCTTACAAAGTGTGTGCCGTCTTTCCACCACTGCATCAAAATCATGTTTCAAATTCATAGTAACCACCCTTCCTATACAACTAATATTTAAAAGTTAATGAACAAAAAGACAATATTGATAATTGCCGCCACAAACATCGGTATACAAGTGCGTTTTACAATCTGCACCGGGCTTACTTCAGCAACACCGGCGATAGCTGCAATGGCACCAGTTATTGGTGAGCACACACGCCCAAAGCTTGTCATGATCTGCATAGGCAGCACCAAAGCCAGCGAACTCAATCCCATCGAGGCCGCCAAATCCGGCGCGAGCGCTGCAAACGAGAAAAACGCCGCATTGCCGCTGCCCATGAGAAACGCACAGCCCGCGATGACCAAACAAAAAATGATGATAAGCAGATATATATTCAGGCCCAGTGTCTGCACCCCATCAGTGAGGGCAGCTACCGCGCCGATTTTCACCAGCCCCGCAGCGAATACTTCGCCAGAAACGATAAGCGAGATGACGGTCGTAAAACTATTGCCCATGCCCGTAAACATACTCTTCAGTCCCGCAAAGGTTCCATTTATGTCATGGGTTCGCAGAAATTCGAACACCATAGCAATGAATGCACTGATGAACATCGCAGTGACAACATCCATTTTGATTGGGCTATCAAAGAGTGGACTGAACCCCAGGATGAAAATCATCGGCAACATAGGGAGTAGCGCATAGACAAGCGGTGGTCGCTCCGTCTCTTCCTTCAGCAACTCATCCGGAATGCACGCAACATAGCCTTCTCTTTTGTCCCACCATTTCTGCACGATCCAATGTACGATACCCAATAGCAAGGTCGTCACTACAAAAATTGGCAACTGCCATTTCACGAAATACACCGCTGGATCCAAACCACTCACCGAAGCAGCAAGGATAGCATTCCCTGAACCAGGCCCCACATCCATATACTGGGCACAGCCTATAACCCCAAGTGCAGACAATTTACTGACCCCTGCTCTTATGAGCACCGGATACATGGTTACCATGAGCAAAAGTGCGAGTCCTGCATGACTTGGAATGAATACGACTAAGAACTGGCTGATATAAAAACACAGTACCAGCAACAAATAAGGTGAATGCACTTTTTTTACCGGAG
>WSSedB1CaDRAFT_10000658_pt1 | contig 14329 bp, 29 predicted proteins | sample WetSurSB1Cattail_FD_9460 | JGI IMG/M metagenome (IMG submission 9460)
GATACTCATCATTTGCTCCAACCCATATAGGAGTCACAAAAGGTTTAACTTCATAAACAGTTAAGGAAACCGGTTTAGGGTTTATTGTTTTAGGACATACTGGTCTATCACCTACACCAATTTCTAACCACTTTTCAACATCATCCCAATGTTGGTTTATTACTTTAAGATGAGCTGCAGAATACTCTTTATAAGATGAGAATCCTCCAGTTACTATACTTTGAATAGTTCCATGGGGGATAGGTGAAGTAGAAAGGCATACTAACTTTCCAGGTCCGCCGAAGATATCTCCGACTTTAAATTTAGTACCTGTTGTATGATAGTATTTAAGTTTCATATTATAAAGATATGATAAACTTGGTTAACTTTCTACCTTTTACCTATAAATATTTCTAACCATTTTTTAGCTTCATCTAAAACGTTAAATTCACCATTCTCTTGTGCTTCAGCTGCCTTAGTTAAAATATCACCAAACTCTGGTGAAGGTTTTAAACCAAACTCAATTAAATGTCTACCTTTTAATATGTGTTCGTATTGTTTATCGTTTACATTAATTTCGTTTGCAATATCTAAAATGTCATTATACCCTATAGGTAATTTGATATCCTTAGACCCTCTCCCGTTAGTATCTGCTCTCATAACATACAAAAGTTGTTGTATAGTTGCAGGAAACAATCTCCTAGATAACTTTTTCACACTCTTTACCTTACCACTTTGTGCAGTTATCATACTAATATTAACACCTGCTAAATGATTAGTTACTAAATTAGCTATTGGTGTTACTAACGCGTTATGAAAACCTAATTGGGGTAGAAGTTTAAAACACATTTCACCACCTAAAGCTTCATGCCCTTCACTTGTAATAGTTAACCTTCCTCTTTTTTCTTTTTCTTCAGTAGTGTAAGGTTTTGCAATATCATGAAGTAATACTGCCATCACTAAAATTATTTTCCCTTCACCTTTAATCTGTTCTTCATCAATTATTTTATCTAAGTGTTCAAGGCAAAGTTTTGTATGAATCTCAACATCTCCTTCTGGATGGTAAATTGTATCTTGTATAGTTTCTTTTAACTTTTTAAGTTCAGGATAGTAATTAATTAAATCCGTATCTCTCATGAATTGAAAGATTAAACTATGATTGATTCCTTTTTCAGCCCATTTTTTCCATTCTTCGTAAACTCTCTCAATTGAAAGTTCTGAAAACTCAGTCGTAGTTGTTAACATTTCTTTCATTAAAGAAATTGTTTCGGGATGTATAGAAAAATTAAACCTTGCTTGAAATTGCATAGCACGGAGAATACGCAAAGCGTCCTCACGAAATTTATTAGAAGTATGTTTTAAAATTTTATTTTCTATATCACTTACTCCACCGAAAAAATCATATAAAGTTTCTGTTGAAGGGTTATAAGCTAATGCATTAATAGTAAAATCTCTTCTTGTAGCAGCTTCTTCTATAGTCATTCTAACATCGAATTCAATATTAAAATCAGTATGATTAATACCAACTTTACTCTCAATTCGAGGTATGGAAATATCATATTCCATACCTTCTCCGTTTTTTGGTTTGAACTTAATTACTCCAAACTTTTTTCCTACTAAATCAACATGACCATACGTCGATAAAAACGCTACGAGAGATTCGTAATTTATTTTATAAACCTCAATATCGATATCTTTCGGAACAATTCCCATAATCGCATCTCGAACTGCTCCGCCAACAATTAACCCTTCGTATCCCAAACGATTAAGTTTATCTAAAATGTTTGATATACTTGGTTCTAATTTAATTAATTGTGGAACTAATGTCTTCATGTGGAAGTTATATTTGTGTTGTTTTATTTTAAACCTACTTCTTTTTAAAAGATACTGTTCCAGTTACTTCAACTAACGACCAGATACCTATCGCACATTTTTGAGCTATCTTAAACTCTGCAGCTACCTTTTTAGAAAACGCAGCATAAATTTGTAATTGATCTTGATTACGACCCCAAGGGCCAGTAGCAGCGATTAAACGAGCGTTAACATACTTGGGACGTTTTTCTGTTCCAAGGTTAACGATAGCTTTTTTTAACAGGTTTAGAGTTAATAAAGTCTCTTAGTTCTATTGTCGATAAGTTTTTCATGTCTGTGGTTATTTGTTTTCTTATATCTAAAGATAAGTATAACTAGGTCAACTATCTACTTTTCTATAAGAATTTTTGTCTTATCATTCCAATAATAATGTGAACCAAAACTACCATGATTAGCGCCTGTAAGCCAATATATTCCCCATTGGTCTGGAAACTTATCTGTTCCTTTCAATTCAGATTTAGTTATTCCAGTCGCGCCTGTCTCTAAGTGTTTACATTTACGTTCAATATGAGTATTCATTATATTGTCAAGTTCTTCTTTTGTATCAGGACAATATGAGCATGATAAAGCTTTCATTTTCTTCTCCAACTCAACAAGTTTTTCATAATTCCCGTCTACTAATTGAAAAAGAAATTGTGTTTGAGTATTGCTTCTATTAGTAGAACTTGTTAATTGATCCATTCGTTCTCTATCAAGATCATACTTGTATGTTTCTTTATAACCGTATTTTAAGTTCATTATTTTCTTTTTAATAAAATATCACCTGATTGAACACTAATAACATCGTATTGGTCTTGTATTCTTCCGTATAAAAGAGTTAATAAACTATCAGTTGAAGCAATATGTTTAATAGTAAATACAATTGTACTATCATTATAACTCTTTAATGTTGCCTCTTTTACAGTACTAATATGTCTAATTGTTTCTAATAACTCTATCTTTTCTGAGAAAGGAAAGTTATTAATAATCAACGTTGTATAATTTTCAGTAACAGGTACAACAATCTTATCTTTTTCTGATACAAGATACTCAACAGCTGCAACAACTCCTTGTTCTAAAGCATTAGCTAATGCTGGATTAGTATGCGAAGAAGTCTTCTTAATATTAAGTATTCCCACAGATCTTAGATACCCAGTTTTACTATCAATATTAAAACTTTTAGATGCTAAGATCTCTCGCGTGGTTGGGTTAATCATTTTAATAATGAATCCCATATGTACCTTACTCGTTGCTTGAGTAACTCCGAAGACAGCATGTGTTGTTTGTATTTCGTTATACTCTGTAATCTCCCCAGTAAAAATAACTTGTGCTATTTTCATTTTACCTTTTTCTAACCCTGAGGCTGCATCCGAATACTCAGAACTACTCAGGTCAATTTCACTCTTCAGATCAGACAGATTTCTCTTTTCTTCTAACACTGTAAAACAATTAACTTGGCTTAAAGCGTTAGTTAACATTGTCGTCATGTTTAGTCCCAACTCTCTTGAAGCACTATTAGCTGTAGAGTTAAAACGAGCTACAACAACTCGTATGCGCTTATCATGAGGAATGTTATCACATTTTGTTTTAACTTCTTCCATTCTTATTGAAAGATCTTTCTCAGTATCTCCCTTAAGAGTTTGGGCTGTAACTGAAAATGTTATTAATGATAATAACAATAATGTAAAATGTGTGAATGTTTTCATAATTTCTGTGGTTTTAAATTTATAATATAAAGATATGATAAAGTAGGTCAACTACCTACTTTACTACTTTAAATTCTACTGAAGAGTTTGTAGGATAAACAGTCTTTACTTTAACAGTCATACCAAGGTATTTAGAAAGTCTATTAATAACAAGGGAAGTATTAAAGTGTGGATTCTTTTTAAAGTACCCTGTTCCGAAACAAAGGTCAATAGTTGCATTATTGATTTTATGCTTTTTTACAAAGTCTGTAAAACTTTCATATGAAGTATGTTCTGGTGTCGGGAACATGATAGAGAATTTAACATCACGTACTTTTTTAATATCCCCATTCAGAGCTAAATAACGAGCTTCACTTATTAAAGCAGCACGTTCGTAACTTTCCGCTTCTACTTTAAGGGTTGTACGAACTTCTTTCCCTGTATCATCTTTATAGTAGTAAGAGAAGTTTCCATATTTACCTGCTTTAGGGTTAGAATAACTAATACCTGTTGCAGTGTTTATAGCTGCTAAAATCATTTCAATTTCTGTATGTATCATGGTTTCTGTGGTTGTTAGGTTTATATTACTGATTTCTTATATCTAAAGATATGATAAACTCGGTTAACTGCCAACTTTAGACAAAAGAAAAGGTAGGCCGCAACCTACCTTTCTCCCCAACAGTGGCCTTGCTAACTTTCCGACTCCAGCGGACTTGTTAATGTACCCTCTGTTAGTTATCTAACCACAGATATATTTTTAATATGGTGACCACCTAACTGCGACCATCCCTCGTTTACGCATCCTGTACAACCTCTCCGCGGTGCTGTACAGATGGGATTTAGTGGTCATTTACCAACACACTTGGCATTAAACCCTACCTATCTAACAAAGTCGCGCTCTTCGTTAAAAGCCTCTGTAATCCTTGTTACTGTAGTACTTTCACTCAATACTACAAATATAGGCAAAGGTTTGTCGGTAATCTCTTTAAAAGCTGCTCGTTACCTCTGGAGTGTTTTTGCCCAGATTTTCCCTATTTTGAACCCCGTAACGAGTTAAGCTTTACTTCTTAATAATTTAAAAAAGTAAGACTATCTGTCCACTTCTAAGTGTGGAACACTTTTTCTGGTACACTTGTGGTTTCTTCGGCCTAGCCACCAGTCTTTGTATCTTACAATAAATAACATCATCTTAGCATGACTATAATAAAACTGCTACACCTAAAAGGTTGCTTTGATAATTTATTACTATTTATCTTCAGCAGATAGTCTATATTTTAAAGAACGTTAATTTCCTTTTTAGCTTCTTGTCTTGCTGATTTTTTAAAAAGCTTTTTAATTTTCTTTTTAACCTTATCGCCCCAAACTAAAGACCATTTTGCTTTTCCGCTAAAGTTGACGTATGGTTTCATGTTTACAATATTGAATAAGTTTCTTTATTTAGAACGATTTCTTTTATGTTGTTAATATTAACATCGCGTAGAATGATTTCTTTTTCTACACCTTGATGTTCTTTATTTGAATTAGCTTCTTTTAAATAAAGCGCTACCTCACTTTTATCAACCTTATTACCGTCAAGCAAATATTCAACGCTTTGTGGTTTACCATTTGCCTTGTATTCAACATACACTCCACCTTTGTGTTGAACTAATGTTGTACCTTGAATTCTTTCTCCCCACTTACGAGCATGTGGCACAAACACATCAGCTGCTAAACCGATCTCTTCACGAATATCGCTTTGTGCTTTCTTCTCGCCGAATTGACTTTCTTTAATGCGTTGATTATTAACACTATTCGCGTAAATAAAATTCAACGTTACATTAATTGTTGTTTGTTTTTTAACGCGACCATAAAAAGGATTGTTTCCTTTATTCATTGGTGCGTCAGTAATTGTTGTAAGGGTAGCAAAAGTAGCAGTTCTTAATTGTGCTAAGATTACTTGAAGGTCGATAACTGTAATTTGTTTCATGTCTCTGTGGTTATTAATTCTTATATCTAAAGATAAGAGATATTTCGTTAACTTTCTACCTTTCTATTCAAAAATTTCAACTAAATTACAAAGATGTTGATATACACTATAGTATCCTTCAGCATGACCATCACTATAAGCTTTGTTATAAACTTTAGAACGATATTGTTCAGGAATGTTATTGAGACCAGATTCTTCTCTAATATAATCAACAAGGGTGCAGTAAATATTAAGTGTTCTTTCTTTTACATCTGCAAGTTCTTTAGAATACTCTGCATATGCCTTATCATATATTTCTAAAAGCCCAGAGTATATTTGCACCTCTCCTAAAGAAGGTTGTTGTGTAGTCATACGTGGTTTAACTGGGTTCTTAGGTGTAGGTTCTATTTGATTTTGTGCCCATGCTATTGCATTATAAACACTATCAAATTGTCTAAGTCTTTTAATTGTAACTGGTTCCATGGTTAGAATATATTAAAGTTAGTATTACGAAGTCTTTTTACAACATCAAGCTTTAAGTATGCACGAGCTTCTTTTTCGATTGCAGCTGCATAAGGTGCTAAAATTTCTGCACATTTTTCTAAAAGAACTTTACTATTTCCAATTGTGCAGTGAAGGTGATGCAATTTATTTTCAAGTTCCTCAGATACAAAAGCATCTGAACGAAATCGTATTTTAACCTTATCAACTTTAGTTGTATACCAACACATTAATGTTCTGTTTTCGTTTTGGTGTTTAGCCAAACTTATGTTTAAGGTTGTTGTAACTTTTGGTGTAGTTTTCATAGCTGTGGTTATTTGTTTGTTTCTTATAATATAAAGATACGGTAAACTTAGTCAACTTTCTACTTTAAAAAAGAAAAAATGAAGGTTTATAGCTATACCTACAACTTGGCGTGCTCCTGGTGGGGCTCGAACCCACAGCCTTCGGAGTTAGAGTCCGCTGTTCTGACCAATTGAGACTACAGGAGCATCTAACTGAGTATGACGTTTGCTACCTTATACTTTGAATCAAAGCGCAGGCACGCGGTACTCTCAGTTATTTCTTTATTTTAACTTAACACCTGATTCTAAATAACTCGCTGCAACACCATACTTTTTACCAGTATTAGTTGTGCATGAGTAACAATACTTTTTGTTTGGATTGTAACTATCAACTGTAAAGATAGTGTTTTTTACTTTAAAAGAAGAACCAATAGATATTGGTGCACTTGCTAATGTAGCCCTTTTAGAAGTTTTAGTTACAGCTTTTAAACGTGCTGTAAAAATCATCTGCAGAAAAGCCCATACTGCCAACAGTAATGTCTAAACCATGTTTAGTTCCTACTGCTTTTAAAGCTGCTTCAATTTCCGGACGGATTTGTCTTAATAATTCACGAGTGATTTTCATGTTGTGTAAGTTTTTGTGGTTAGTTTTATTGGTTACTTATACTATAAAGATAAGTTAAACTCGGTTAACTTCCTACTTTTTAAAGGTAATAGTTAGTTGTTATAAGATTTAGTGTAAGCTTCTATTTGTTCTGCAGTTCCTGTTACAACTACTTTAGTAGCATAATCTGATTGAACATATTTACATCCGGTTTTTGTTGCATGATATGTAATATCATCTAACATTCCTTCTGATTGTATACCTGTGAAGGTAATTTTGGTTTTTGTTCTTGTAGCTCTCATATCTGTGGTTGTTTTTCTTCTAATTTAACTAATTTATTAAATGTACACCTAGAATTAACAGAAATATAACCTTTCATTGTTTCTTGATCTAAAGGCTTTCTCAAAAGATATTCTTGTTCATATCTTTCTTCATCTATACCTGTCATTGTTGAAGCAATTAACAATTCTGCTAATTCTCTATTACAAAGAACAGAATCTTCTATTTGTATTGTTGTTTTCATATCTGTGGTTGGTTATTTATTTGTTTCTTATATCTAAAGATAAGCAATACTTGGTCAACTGCCAACAGGCTGCTCTTAAACATCCAAACTTTTCTTTATCTCGAGATTGCTCTCGAGAACATGTCCGACCACCTTTTCTATAACTTATTGATAACGAATAATATAAGTGTTTTCACTTTTTATTCTCTGCGGCAAGCACCTCGGGGTGTCAGATGTCTGACTGCAGCCACCTTTCGTGTACAAACACTTAACTTATTGATAATGAAGTAGTTTTGTGTTTTAGTGTAAGTTAGGTGTAGCAGAGTGACTCGAGTCACTCCTAGTTGTTCATTTTAATGTTTTCCTTAACTTGTTGATAATTAAGGTAGTAAGGTTGGTAACTTTTAGTTTTCTGCGGCCTAAACCTTGGGGTGAGTCAGATACTTAACTCAGTTTTGATGTTTTGGATTGTTTGCTGTAAACAAATATGAGACTTTAACCAATCAATTGAAACTTCGACTTGAAAAATATTCATACGTGATATAGTTGAATTTATAGCTGGAATAGATGTGTCTATATCAATTAAGAAATGAGTTTTATATTCGTCCCTTTGTTGTTTTGTACAAGAGTTATAAAGTGTACACAAATAATTTTTTCTAATAGAACAATCATCTGCTAACTCTCTGATTTCCATATATGTTCTCATAAACCTAACTTTTCTTTGATGAGATTCATAACTTTTTCCTTTTCAGGGTGTGGAAGTGAAAAGGAAGTACAAATCCAATCTATAGCACTAATTAAACCTCTTAGTGTTATCCTACGAGTACCATACTTCTGCTCAAACAACTCTTGCTCTCCTTTGGAGAGTTTAAAGTATAGAGTAAGGAATTGAGCTTCTTTAACTTTTCTTAATTCTTCTAACTGTTCGTTTTTCATATTAGATGCCTATTTCTTCTTTCATTTCCCTAATAACTAACTCTATACTTTCCAAAAACCATTGTTCATCATATTGGTAAATGTTATCATCTTCTTTAATCCTCCACACCCATTCTTCTGCATATTCATCCCACGTTACTTTAGTTAATGTAACTACTTGATTACTAAGGTAACTTTCACTATCGATACCTGTATCTTTCTCTAACATAGGCTTTAATATCACTCGATCTCCTACCTTATATCTAACTTTTGGCTTCTTTTTAATATTTATCTTTTTCATTATCATGTAGTTCTGTTAGATACCTAGTTCTTCTCTTATTGTATCTGCAGCCTGTTCCTCATCAGTCATGAGAAAGTTCTTATTCATAAATTCAATTGCAGAAGTTAACTCTGCAATAGTTAATTGTCGGTTCTTATAAACCTCTTCTACTATATGCTGCTTTGTATGATGCAGTTTATGAAACATAGTTAAAAACTGCTTCGTCGTAGAGTCTAATAAAAGATCTGTTACTTTCATATCAAATACCTATCTCCTTCTTAATCTCTTCACAAACCCTTTCTTCTTCAGTTAATACTAAATTGTATCGTATCCAATCTAGTGTTTCCTTTAACTCATTGACTGATAACGAGTTAATAAGAACATTTATTGTTACAGGAACAAGTGTGCCAAGTTTATCGGGGAATCGGAAACGAAGATATTCTCGAAAGAGGTCTTTCTTATCTTCGGAAAGATGTTCGAAGTATGTTTCCTTTATCCTTTGTTTCACACGTTCTTCTACTGTTTCTGTAAAGTTATAGTTGTTCATAGACCTATCTCCTTTTTTATCACATTAATTGCACGTTCTTTTTCAGTTATTCTATAATTTTCCATCCATTCTATTGCTTCATCTAACTCATAAAAGCTTAAAACTGGAAAGGTGTCAGTAACAGTTTGAAGTCTTAGTTGATGAATCCTTCCACTGTACTTGTTCATTAGATAAATTCCGAAGTCTTTTTGTTGTTCTGGAGAACATCTTAAGAAATACTTTCTCAACTTCTCTCTTTTTCCTAATAACTCTTCGTAATTCATTATAACCCTATTTCTTGTTTCATTATTGAAATCACACGCTCTTGTTCGGTTTGATTAGGAAAGATAACTGTAGTATAAAACCATTGATGCATCTCTTCTAATTGTTCTAAACTTTTATTTTGTATTAAACTAGCAATTCCGATAAATCGACCATTTGCACTACGAGAGAACTTCTGCTTAAACTGTAACCTCACGTGAAACGTGCTCTTTTCAAAGTAGAGCTTTCGAATCTCTTCACGTTTCTGCCTCTTTTGTTCTTCAATTATTGCACCTGTTATACTCATAATCCTATCTCTAACTTAATTTGTTTAACTGCACGCTCTAGTTCAGACCCGTTTAATTGGGAACTTAACCAATCGATCGACTTCTTTAGGTCTGACATGTTAGGTTCAAGAATTAAAGCAATAGACTCAATCGGGGTGAACTCATCATATCCTAAGTGTTCTTTAAATTTTAACTTTAATTCACGCGAACATTGATGGTACATATCTAATAGTTGATCTCTCTTTAATCTAGTGTGTTCTTCTGCGTTCATAGTTATAACCCTATTTCATACCTAATTTCATCAATCGCATGTTCAAGACTAAAAACAGTACAATCTAACTGACAATTATTATAAACCCAATTAATTGTCATGTTTACCTGTGAAAGAGTTAAATAGTCAAGTACTACTGTAAAAGGTCTTCCACTTTCTGGGTAGTTAATATAATCAGACCAGATCAAGAACTCTCTAACTCGCTTCTGATCTATAGCTGTCAGCTTTCTGAAATATAAATAACCTAACTCGTCTTTTACACCTCTTTGTTTCATATACCTATCTCTTGTTTTATTTTATTAGTTACTATTTCTAGAGCTCCAAAGGATAATAATTGAATAATTTCATCATAATTTTTATTGGTTAGTATGTAGTTATTAACAAAATTATATAATTCTAAAGATAATAAGAAAACCCGTGCAGCTGCACGGGTTTTCTGTTTTTAATACAAAATTTACTTAACAAGTTTACTACGATTTATCCTCGAAAAAGATAGATAGTTGAGTATTCTCAAGGTAATTTTGCATTATTAAATTAAGACCCCAAAACTCTTAATTTATGCTCCTTGTTTCACAACAAGGATTTGGACATTGTCAATAAAACCTCATGTTTCTCCATGAGGTTTCTTTTTCTAAAGATAAGAAGATATATTAAAAGAAGCAACTATTATCATATAAAACTATGTTGATAAAACCACTGAAAAACCCTTAAATAAAGGGTGGAACAGTAGGTGACTAAGTTGGAAGTTCATAAATTAAGGTAAACAAATTAATAAAGAGAAAATATGAATATTTTAAAGATTAATAGAGATTTTGGCACACAAGAAAAATGTATTAAACAGTTAGAAAAAGTTAGATGGAATGGTACTCCTATTTGTCCTTATTGTAAATCTAATAAAAGCAGCAAAGGAAAAGGAAGGTATTATACTTGTTTAAACTTTAAATGCAAAAATGGTTTTAGCGTTACAGTAGGAACTCTTTTTCATGATACAAAAGTTCCTTTACAAAAATGGTTTCTTGCAATAAGTTTAATTCTTGATGCTAAAAAAGGAGTTTCAGCTTTACAACTACAAAGAAATTTGGAGATTGGTAGTTATATAACTGCATGGAGAATGTTAAGATTAATAAGAACAGCAATGGGTGAAGTGGAAATGTCGAAATATTTTAAAGGTATAGTTGAAATGGATGAAACATATGTAGGAAAAAAACCTAAAAGAAATTCAGGAAGTAAAAGGGGAAGAGGAACAGATAAAACTCCTATTGTGGGAATTGTTGATAGAGAAGAAAAGAAATACTTTGCACAAATTGCTTTACCTAATGAAGAAGGGAAAAAGATAAGTGGAAAACAATTATTAGAAATATTAGATAAAGTAACAGGTAAAAAAAGTGTAACAGTAATGACTGATGAATTTACTTCTTATAATATTCTAAAAAAAGAAAAAAGATATACTCACAAAGTTATAAATCATAGTAAAGAGTTTGTGAATGGTGATATTCACACAAATAATATTGAAAATTTTTGGCTACAATTTAAGAGAGGGTTGTACGGAGTATATCATAGCATGTCTAAAAAATATTTGCAGCAATATATCAACGAATTTTGTTTTAGATATAACAACAGAAATGAAGCTGCTGCTTTCGATTTACTTTTACAAAGAGCTTTATTAATTAAAAGTTGTTAAAGGTGTCTAGTTTTATTTTCGAGTTTTACAAGACGTTTATTAATATTAGAAAACTCTTTACGCATCGCATAATTATCCTTATGATATTGATTCATAGATTTAGTTTGTTCACTTAATATTTTAGTCAAATTTTGTAATGAGGCATCAATTGAATCAAAACGTTTATCTAGCTTTTCAAAATTGTTATTTAGAGCATCTACTAATTCTTTATGAATCATTTCTTCTGTTATTTTTATAAGTGTCATGACTATTAGATTTTTAAATATGAATATTTCTTACCTTTATCACTACAATAATAACTAATATATGAAATAAGAAAAAAGAAAACATAAATAGCATTTAGCGTTTAGTTAATTCTTGCAACTGAAAACTGGTAATTTTTAAGGAATGCAAAGAATAGACTCAACACTTACGTCAAGGCGTGAGCGTGGTTTATTCTAGCATTCCGGCATACCAGTGCCTCAGTTGCAGTTTAAGCTAATGTCTCACGCCGATTTTTTATACTAACTCATTATGCGAGACACATGGTGAATAAAAAACCTAAAAACTATGTATTGTAAAAATTGCGGTAAAGAAGTCAATGAAAAAGCTATTGCATGTATTCATTGCGGTGTTCCTCCTCTTGAAGAGAGAAAATTCTGTCAAGAATGTGGTTGTGAAACAAAGGAAAATCAAGTTGTTTGTATAAAATGTGGAGTATCATTAGAAGTAAAGAAAAAAGCTATTAAATCATCAGAAAATAAGGGATTAGATGGTTTTTATTGCAGTAGTGATGAAAAAATTATTCAAGGTGTTTGTGGCGGATTAGGACATAAATACGGTTTTTCCCCTTGGATCTTTAGATTAATATTTTTTGCAGGCACAGGCGCAATTGTAGCTATTCCAATTTACTTTGTATTAGGCACTAAAGAAAAAATCCCTACAAAAGCGTAAGTTTCTCACTTATCATTAACCAAGGAAACCTGTGAATTTCACAGGTTTCCTTTTCTTTTTACTATTTTTACGTAGAAATTTATGTATTTGTTAATAGCTACATACTAACCTTTTTATTTATACTTAATACTCGCCCATACTTTCGATTAAGAGAAATATCATTAAACTCTATTCCATGATTACTACTCCAGTCATTTAGGTAAATAGTTACCCCTTTGTTATTAGTGTAATTCTGCTTTATATAGTTCATTATATAATCATAACGCTCAATAACAACACCACTACTTAGAATATATGGTTTTAAATCTAAAAAAAATTCCCAATCTGCAGGACTAATAATGTTAATAGTAAAAATTTCCCTTTTCATAACCCAATCTCCTTTTTAATGTTGTCAAGCGCTTCCTCCATCATCTCAGAGTTTAAATAATGTATTTTAATAAAACTAGTTAAGTTTTCTAATTGTTCTATTGACATTTTTTTAAATTCATAACCCAATTTCAATTTTAATATCTTCTATTATTCCTTTTAATGTTTTGTATTGTTCGTTTCTTATCCAATCAATATGTAATTGTGTTCTATGACAGTCTAATGGTTTAATAACTTCATCAATTATTACTATATGTGAACCACAGGCAGCAATCCTATACCTTATTTGGTCTTCAAAAGATAAAGAGTAATATAATCCAAGTAACTCTTGTTTTAATTGATACTCTCTTTTTTGTATCACTTTATCTGTGGTCATATTCCAATCTCCTTTCTTATTTCCCTTATCTCTTTTGGCTCATGTTGCAGCTGAAACCATCTATTAGCTTCTTCTAATTGTTCTTTAGACAAACTTTTTATAGTTTCATCAAAACTACTATTTTTTGGGCTAAATGTTGTTAAAAAATCTAATAACATATGAACATCACTAATGTTAAACCATCCTACTAAATTACTTCTTAATTCTTGTTCACTATGTTTCATATTCCTATTTCTTTTCTTATATCTTTTATCTCTTGTGGTTCATATAAACGTTGTAACCATAGAAATTGGACTTTCATTTCTCCTACTGATTTACTTAAAACAATTTCATTAAAAGTTTGAATACCACTTCCAAAGTGGTTAAGAAATAATATTTTTTGCCTCGTTGCCCCCTGGTCATATAGACCTCGCACCTTTACTCTCCATAAACGTATTTGAGTTAAATCATTATTTTCTATCCCAGTCAATTTCATCTGAACTTATTATTTGTTTTAAATTTTGCTGCCGATAACATTTAATTATCTCTCTCCATTTTGGTTTTTGATTCCAATGTCCAAGTATATCAAGATAATCTGACCATTCAATATGGTTCTCTATTCCTTGAACTTCTTTACAAATAGGTTTGTTTGTAACATATTCGTTAGTTATATAAACTGTATGTTGTTCGTTATTCCAACGAACATAGTTAAAACCTAAAGTTTGATCAGCAACAAAGTGACCTAAATATATTGCTAATATAGGCTTTGATACTTTATAATAATATTGTTCTCCATCATGGTGAGAATGCGTATACTCTTGAAATAATATATAGTCGCCAAACTCTAACTTATTTGTTTCACTAAGGAATCGATTAAGGGTACGTTTCATGTTTTATTTGAATTAAATCATTATTTTCCATAATACTTAAATATAATCACTTTTTTGTGAACTATCTATTTAAACCTCTTCTAAAGGAGGTAATGTTATTTACTAATGTAAGTTACCTAGTATAGTAATTACCTTATTAAAACAGTTGCTAGTTTACTCTATGACAATAATTTTTCTCTGGCGCAAAACATAACTCCGGGCTGGTCGTGAAAC
>WSSedB1CaDRAFT_10000659_pt1 | contig 14313 bp, 13 predicted proteins | sample WetSurSB1Cattail_FD_9460 | JGI IMG/M metagenome (IMG submission 9460)
GCAAGTTAAAACAGAACGTTTTGTCAATAAATACAGCAGGTTAAACAAATAGAGACACCGTGGAGATGATGGGCTTAAAGCGTTAAGTCCGACAGACTCCTAGGTTTTTACGAGGTCATAAGCTGTTACGGCCCGAGAAACTGATAGCCGTTGCCCTCCATGAAGACTTTGGACAAAAAACGCCTGTTGCTCATGCTTTTTCATGGAAACAGTATTTGCCTCACGGCCGGGACAGGGATACATTGTCTGCCATAAAAACAAATGGTCACTTTTTTGATTTACAGAGAACAACCATGGGGAGACGTTGTCATAGAATTCGAGCTTACGGAAGAACAGCGCTTACTCCAATTGATGATCCGCGAATTTGCCGAGGCGGAACTCAAACCGGGGGCGGCCGAGCGGGAAAAAACAGGTGAGTTTCCCCATGATGCAATAATGAAGCTGCGCCGGATGGGCCTTTTCGGTCTGATTTTCCCCAAGGAGTACGGCGGGAAAGAACGCGACATCATGGACTTTGCCGTTGCCGTGGAAGAATTGGCACATTATGACGCTTCGGTGGCGATAATTCTCGACGCCCATACACTCTGCGCAAGCCATATCAATGCGTTCGGCACCGTGGAGCAGAAGGAACGTTTTCTTACCCCGCTCGCCAGTGGCGAGAAGCTGGGCGCCTGGGCGCTTGCGGAGCCCGATACGGGAAGCGATGCCGGTTGCATCACGACAACCGCGGTTGCCGACGGCGAGGGATGGTGTCTTTCGGGGAACAAAACCTATGTCACCAATGGCTCCCAGGCCGATATACTCGTGGTGCTGGCTTCCACCGCCAAGCCTAGGGGAGCCAAAGATATCTCCGCCTTCATTGTTCCCGGAGATGCACCCGGCTTGAGCAGGGGTGAACTATTGGACAAGCGGGGCTTTCACTCAAGCGATACTGTGGCCCTGGTTCTCGAGGATATCCGGGTGCCGCGGGCGGCCCTGCTGGGATGTGAGAACCAGGGGCTCATCCAGGTGATGGAGATACACGCCATCGGCAGGATAGGCGTCGCGGCCATGGCGGCGGGGATTGGCAGGGGCAGCCTGAAGAAGAGCATTGCCTATGCCCGGGGACGTTCCTCTTTCGGTCGGCCGGTCGCCGAATTTCAGGTGATACAATGGATACATGACGATACGATGAGGGGCTTGAAAAACATCGGCATCTCGCCCCGGGAAAAGGAGGTGCTCGATTGGCTGAAACAGGGAAAAAGTTCCTGGGACATATCGGTTATCCTCGGTATCAGCGAAAGAACGGTCTATTTCCACGTTTCCAATCTCATGAAAAAACTTGGCGCGTCAAACAGGCCCCAAGCGGTTGCAATAGCAACTCGTCTTGGACTTGTTGACATTGACTGAACCGGCATCTCTCTTTATCCGGCTGCTCGCCTTCAAAACCTCCTCACGGCATATCATTCCTTCCATCCACACCAAATCGCTTCCGTCCAATTTGAGTAAACGATTCTAAAGCAATCCCACTATGAGGTGCCTGTTGGTACCGACAGGCGAAAAATCACCGCATCTATGCAATCATCCAAAGAACGAGAGCGATACATGGAAATGTTATCACATGGGCAGTAGGTAGATTGCCGAAAGGAATGTAATGAAATACAAAATTGAAGATTTCACGGGTGAAGAAACTTGGAAGTTCTCTCATGGCCGGCCAGTTGTAGGACTAGACATAGGTTCGCGGGCAGCAAAAGCTACGCTTTTGACAGATGGGGAAATACACACAGCCCTCATTCCCACCGGCCTCTTTATGCAGGAGACTGCCGATGAATTGTTGGCCAAGCTTCTGCTGGCCTCCGGACTGGAGCGCAGGGATATCAGCTACATCGTAAGCACCGGGTATGGAAGGATATCACTTACATTTAATGATATTCCTTTTGAGGTCGTTACCGAGATATCCTGCCATGCCATGGGTGCCCATGCGCTTTACCCGAACACACGGACGATCATCGACATCGGCGGCCAGGACTCAAAGGCGATCAAGCTGGATACAGACACCGGAAAGGTCGTCGACTTTGTTATGAATGATAAATGTGCAGCTGGTACGGGACAATTTCTGGAGAAGGCCGCTGTTCTGCTTGGACTAAATCTGGACCAGATGGGCAAGGCAGTACTTCAAGCGACTAATCCCGCCACTATAAGCAGCCAGTGCGTTGTTTTTGCAGAGTCGGAAATGCTCTCTCTGAGAGCCAAGGGCGCTCGGCAAAATGACAGTTCAACGGTCGCCAATGTTGCCGCGGGGGTACACTATTCCGCGGCGCGCAGAGTTAAAAATCTTTTGGGACGTGTTGGGATGGAGTCCGAACTCATTTTTACCGGTGGTGTTTCCAACAACCCCGGCATGAGGCATGTTCTGGAAGAGTTGATCGGCGCTTCGTTCACCCCGACGAAATTCGACATGATTTTTGCCGGTGCGCTTGGCGCGGCGGTGTACGCCACGCTGCAAGCCGCTCAGCATAAGGGGAAGGCGGATGGTATCCGTCAAAACCGTGGGGTGAATACGCGGGGAGTTCCGGAGTTGATTGAACGGGCAAAGGAAGCCTTTTTAGACCCCATGGAGAGACGGAAAAAAGTTGGATATTTCTGCAACTATACCCCCCTGGAACTGCTGAACGCCGCCGGCGTAAAGCACGCACGGCTATTCAAGGCTGGTAACCCGGAAACCGTGGCAGCCGGCGAGCTATTCACCCAGAGCGTTTTCTGCGACTTCACCAAAAGCTGCATAGGAGCGTTTAAAGAAGGGGATCCACTCTACAAGTCGCTCGACAAGGTTTACAACTTCCATACATGCACTTCCATGAAACACGCCAGCGAAGTTCTGGAACAGTTCGTACCCATCAGGCTTCTCAATCTTCCAAAGTTGAGAGACCATGCCGCTTCCAGAAAGTTTTTCAGGAGCGAGATCATCAGTTTCCGGGACGACTTGGCTGCCCTGTCCGGCAACGATATTCCGGTAAGCGCGATCAGAGAGCAGATAACTCTCTACAACAGGGTTCGCGGGCTTATCAGAAATATTTCCGAATTGCGCAAACGCGCAAATCCCCCGCTGTCGGGAAGTGAATTCTTGGATATTGCGCGGGGTTTCTTCTACCTGCCGCCGGAACAGCTGCTCGAAACCTATGGGGAGCTTTACCGCACATTGAGCTCCGTTCCGGATCGCGGTGAGAGAAAGCTTCGTCTCATGATTGCCGGAAGCATCGTTGCTGAAGGGGACCGGCGGCTACTGGAGATAATCGAAGATGAACTTGGCCTGCAAGTAGTGGTCGAAGACCACTGCACCGGGGTGAAACCGTTTTAGCATACGGTCATTGAGGATGCGGACCCCTTCCAGGCCCTGGCGAATGGTTATCTCGACCAGTCTCCTTGCGCAAGAATGAAAAGCCTCAAAGAAAACGTTGAGTTTTCCGGCCGTCTTGCCCGTGAGTACGACGTGGACGGCGTTCTTTATGTATACCTCAAATTCTGCTCATGCTACGGCGTCAGCAAGAAGGGATTTCAACAGCATTTTCAGAAACTCGACCTGCCGGTGCTGGAGATATCGAGCGACTATTCTGAAAATGATCGTGGCCAGCTGAAAACCCGGATCGAGGCTTTCATTGAACTACTGAACGCAAAAAGGAGTAAGGCAAATGAGTACAACGACTGCGTTTGATGACTCAACCTCCGGCAAAGCCCTCCATATTGATGCCGTGCCCCGGAAATCGCCTGGCATATCCGCACTCGAGGCCTTGGCTGCCTCCTATTCATTTCATGAATTAGACCGGCTGGCAGCGGCGGGAAAGCCCACTGTGTGGGGCGTCACATCATGGGAAGCGCCTTTGATTTTCGCATGCGGAACTATACCTGTCAGTTTTGCCGATTTATGGCGTGAGCGGAGTATTGAAGCCGAGGCAATCGGCGAAAACTATTTCCAGGTACCCGCGGAATTCTGTTCCATGATAAAAGCGCTCATTGGCCGCCTCCACCTGCTCAGGAATGATAACATTAAGAAGATCCTTTACTTCGGCTCGACTTGTGAATCCCTCAGCATTGTCATGGAACTGGTGAAAGAAGATGGCTATGACATCCATTGCATAGAGAACATCACTTCTTTCAAACCTGAAGAGAGGCGTCCCGAAGTTGTTGAGTTCTTCGTCCACGAACTCCAGGAAGTTGCGCGTTGGCTTACCGGCAAGCCGGTGGATGAGGAAAAGCTTAAAACCGAGATCAGGCGAAAAAATCTGATCTCGGCTAAAATCAGACGGATACTCGACCTGCGTCTGAAAAGTCCGTTCCATATCACCAGTATCCCGACACTTTTCCTCTTTATGGGCTCATCCCATTATTTCGGCCGACCGGAAGAATATGTCCGGGTACTCGATCTTTTAATCCACGAACTTGAAACTGAACCACGGGAATCTGCGCCCGATGAATACATACCCCTCGTTTTCACCGGCTTCGGAGTCGGGATCGGCATTCTCAATGTCATCGAGGAATCACATGCGGCAATTGTCGGCTGGGAGTTAATCAAAACCGGCAACTATCGCGAAGATGTCCCACCCCTGGAATCGATAGCCCACTACGTGCTGGATGCCCAGAGCAGAGGGGAACTCGGGCCAGGCGCTGGCGCCTCCGCGACGGCCCGTTGTGTTCAGATCGAAGAGCTGGTCAGAAAAACCGGCGCCCGCGGGATCATTTCATCCGCTGTCACTGGCTGTCCTTATGGAAGTGTCGCGCAACAGATTGAGCGCGATTACTTCAAGAAGAAAGGGATTCCGATCATTTCGCTGGAGGCCACCGTGCACGTGGAGCGTCCCACAGAAGAGCAAGTGATGAGGGTGAAGACATTTATCGAGATGCTCTCCTGAAAAAGAGCCGATTTGAATATCAAAGGCTGGTCGGAAATTGCAGAAGCGATACGCCCACCCAAGGTGGTGTCTGGAGTATTTGTGATCAAAAACGGTATCCGACTCCACCGAGAATCACGTCGGCGTCATGGTTGTAGTCGGTGATAATCCGGTTCCAGGACACCCTGACATCCCAAGGGGGCAGAATCGTATAGCTTGAGGTCAGGGTTATGATGCCGCAGACAGTTCGAAAAATACTTGATTTATGCGGACTCTTCCGCTCATTGATGGGAAGATAAACGCCTCCACCTATCCCGAGGGATAAGCGGTCATTCAGAAAATCCCTTACAGCCCACAATTGGCTGGCAAGCCCGTTGCGACGGGTCAGCCGGCTGTCGCCTTCGTAAAGCCAGGTCCCGGTCCAGTCAACATAGGGATGTATGCGCCGGCGGTACTCTGTGGCCAGTGCGAGCGATTTCTGGGAATTAAGACTATTTACAATGGTTTGACCGGCATAGAGCGTGATTTCGTTCTTTGCTTTTTCCACGCTCGGGACGGAAGACATTTTTTCTGGTTCCGTTGCAGCCGGCTCCCCAAATTGGTAGCCAATACCCGCAAGAGCTGAGAACGAATTGAAATTATCGAAATTTTCCACCCAGTTGGCGCGTAGCTGAAAAAGCCAGCGGCTGTCCGTATGCCAGGTGACGGCAGAGCTGAAGATCGCTCCAACGCCGTGGTCGTTTTCATAACCTTTGCTGGATGTGGCCGGTATGGTGTCGTAGTAGTAGTACGGGCCGATGCCGGCAGCCAGCGAGAGTCTGCGATCCAGCAGCCAGGTGCGCGCCCAGAGATGCAGCGCATTTCCGTCGCGGTGGTGGTTCGGCACATGCCCCTCGTTGAGGTGCATCACACCCAGGCCGAGGTTGTCTCCCAACTTCTCGATGTACTCCAGTTGCCAGGAATAGGAGCTTTTGCCGTTGTCTGAATTCTGTAGAATGCCGCCCAGGAGGTAGATCTCCTGGGCCCGGACAGGAGATGAGGTGCTGAAAAACATCAGGAGGACCAGCGCTGTTCGGATATATTTGGCCGTCCGGTAGAACATGATTCCGGAAACAAGACCAGCGGCAATTGGAAAGATCGCCCCGGCATATCCGGCGGGAATTCGCATTAAAAATGCCAGCTAACGCCGATCTGATGCATGTCAACGCCAGGATTGGGAGTGTTTTTGGAATAAAGAATACGGTTGTTTGACAGGTGCTGTATGCGGTACCCGATTCCGAGTCCGCAGTCAAAATGATAGGACAGGCCGACGTAAGCCCCCCATAGAAGAATACTGCCGAAATCCTGTCTGCCGAATTGACGCCTGTCCATCAGGTCGAGACTGATGCCCAGTTCCGGGGTCAGGTTAAACCCTGTTTTACCGATGGTCAGGCCGGCTCCGAGGGAGCCGATGAATCCGGTATCTGCTGCTGTATAAAGCGCCCCGAGCGATGTATTAAGTTTCGGGGTAACCCCCCATCCCGAGGATGATCGCCAGTCCCACGGCAGTTCATAGACCGCAAACACATCATACCGATGGAAATACTCTCTCTTGGATGCGGCCTGAATCCCTATGCGGATACCGGCTTCGCTCCAGCCGCTTTTTGTATCCGAACATTCGGCCGTACCCAGGTTCAGTGCGAATGACAGCAAGAGGATAAAGAGGATTGCGCACTTGTTCATGATGGTGTTTTCTCCATTTTGAAAACGGTTTTTTCTTTGAGAGCGGTATCTTGCGGCAACTGCTCGTTCAAAAGCCGCTCAAAGTTGTTTTTCAGCCGCATCCTGACCGCGGCTTCCGACGGAGGTAGCCCTCCCTCCAACACCATCGAACTCACAGGACAGCCGGGGAGTCCACAGGGATTGATCCGGTCGTAGACGTGCAGATCAGGATGCACATTCAGGCAAAAGCCGTGCATGGTCACCCAGCGGCGTACCCCTACGCCGATAAAGGCAATCTTGCCGTGTTCGGTCCAGACCCCAGTGCTGTAGTGATGGCGCTGGCCGCTGATCCCGAATGAAGCCAGCGTTGCTATCAGCAACTCCTCAAGAAAACGCAGCCAGCGGTGCAGGTCGCGTCCACGTCTTCCCAGGTTAACCAGCGGATATCCTACTATCTGACCCGGACCGTGCCACGTTACGTCTCCGCCGCGGTTGATTCGCTCCACCATTATGGCCGGATCAAGGATATTGGCATGATCGCCGCCGCTGCCGATGGTGTAGACCGGGGGATGTTCCAGCAGCATCAGAATCTCGTCTTCATGCCCGGCTGCAATCCCGGCTGCCAGCTGCTGCTGCATGGCGAAAGCCTCATGAAACCCAATGATACCGCAATCGATGATTCTCATATCAAAATCCCGTGCACAGATACATTTCATGCAACACGGCTGGAGAGATAGCGAAGCATCCCACTCAGCGTAAAGACCTTCTCGTAATCCGCCTCGGGGATCTCGATACCGGTCTTGTCGCAGAGGCCGACAAGCAGTTTCAGAAAACTGTAGGAGTCGATGTCCAGCGCCTCGCGAATGTTGTCTTCCGGATCGACTTCGGTGGGGTCGCACTCTGGAGCTACCTTTTTCAACTCAATGAAGATAATTTCTTTCAGCTCTTTGTTGCTCATAACTTCTCCGGCGATTGCAGATGACGGTTGAGGGCTTCCAGAAACTGCGAACCGCGACGCCCGTCAGTGGCGCGATGGTCGGCGGCCAGAGTGGCTGAGACGCAGCGGCGCACTCCCAGCATGCCTCCTTCCGCCCAGGGTCGCTCCATGATACGGCCAAAAGCGACCAGGGCCACCTGGGGTGGATAAATGACGCCATAGACGGTTTTAACCCCCAGATCACCCAGGTTCGTCACCGTGATAGTGGTGTCGGTCACCTCCGAACTCCGCAGGCGACCGGCGCGGGTGCGCTCGATCAGGTCACCTATCGCTTGCATCAGCTCACTCAGGCTTAGCGTGTCCACGTTATGAATTGCTGGTGTAATCAGCCCCCCCTGGCGCAATGACACGGCAAAGCCGATATGCAACTCCGGTTTGACCTGCAGCTGGTCATCAAGCCAGAAACCGTTCAGTTCCGGCACATCCCGCAGCGCATTGGCCACCGCCTTGAGCAGAAGCGCGGCGGGCAGGATGCGCTCCCGGATGGGCCGTTTCAGGTTTTCCGTCTCCAACCAGCGCAGCGGGCGGCTCATGTCGATCTCCATCTCCAGGTAGTAGTGCGGTATCTCCCGGTTGGAGCGGCTCATGGCTGCTGCAATCGCCTGCCGCATACCTTGCTGAAGCGTAGCGGAGGCCGCTGTTTCCACGTGCGCCGGAGCCGCCGGTTCGGCTGAAGGCGCCGGTTTCCGCTTCAGCGCGGCTTGCTCCACATCGCTGCGTTGGATGGCCCCGTGCGGCCCCGTGCCTCGCACCTCTTCAATGTTTACCCCCAGTTCAGCTGCCAACCTGCGCGCCGACGGAGAACATGCTACACGTTCAGCCGAAACCGCCGAAGGCGTCTCAAGAGGCGGCTGTTCTATCCTGGCCGTTGCAGCCGGCGGAACTTCCGTAACGATTTCAACAGCAACAGGAATTCCCTCGGGATGGATCATGGCCAGCACGGTTCCCACCGGCACTTTCTGCCCCGCCTGCACAAGCGGTTCACCCATGACCCCTTCCTCGAATATCTCGACATCGAAAAGCCCTTTCTGCGTTTCCACCGTGGCGACAATATCGCCGCGCTTGATGCGGTCCCCCGGTTTGACCAGCCACTCCACCAGTCTTCCCCACTCCATGTCTGCGCCCAGGCTGGGCATGCGGAACTCACCCATGGCGTACCATCCTTTTTGCGGTTGCGATAATCGCATCGACCTGCGGCAGGGCCGCCTCCTCCATGTGCCGGGCATAGGGCATGGGAACCTCGGCGCTACAGATTCGTTCCACCGGCAGATCCAGGTCGTAGAAGGCCTGTTCCATGATCCGCGCCGATATTTCGGCGGAAATGCTGCCGCTGCGCCACCCCTCATCCACGATCAGGGCCCGATGGGTTCTGGAGATGGAAGCCAGATATGTGGCGTCGTCCAGCGGCCTCAGTGTGCGCAGATCGATCACCTCGGCTTCGACCCCTTCCTTGGCCAGCGCTTCGGCCGCGTCCAGGCACTTGAACAGGCTGGCGCTGTAGCTGATGATGGTAAGGTCGCTCCCCCGGCGCCGCACCCTTGCGCTGTCGATGTCCACCGGTCCGGCGTTTTCCGGCAATGTTCCCTCCATGTTGTAGAGGGTGTTGTTTTCAAAGATGAGCACCGGATCAGGGTCTTGCAGAGCTGTCCAGAGCATGCCGCGGGCATCCTCCAGGGTGGCCGGCGACAGGACACGGATGCCGGGAATATGGGCGTACATCCCTTCCAGGGAATGGGCGTGTTGCGCGGCAAGCTGCTTTCCCGCGCCGGTTGCCATGCGGATTACCAGCGGCACGTTGAACTGGCCGCCCGACATGTGCAGGATGGTGGCGGCGTTGTTCAGTATCTGGTCCAGCGCCAGCAGGCTGAAGTTGACCGTCATCACCTCCACGATGGGGCGCATGCCGCCCAGGGCCGCGCCGATCCCTGCTCCCACAAAAGCTGATTCTGACAGAGGCGTATCGCGGATCCGCTCCGGCCCGAATTCCGCCAGCAGCCCCTTGCTGACGGCATAACAGCCGCCGTAATGCCCCACATCCTCACCCATCAGAAACACCCGTTCATCCTTGATCATCGCTTCGCGAATCGCCTCTTTCATTGCCTCGCGGTAGGTGATTTCTTTCATTGCGGCCGGTTCGTTCATGCCCCCCTCCTTTCCGAGTAGACAAAACGGGTCAGATCTTCAACCGGCTCCCAGGTGCCTGCCTCGGCAAAGACCACCGCTGCCTCGACCTCCTCGGCCACGCTCCGTTCCAGTGAAGCCATGTCCTGATCATTGAAGAGGCCGACATCGTCGAGACGTTGAGCCAGCAGGTCGATCGGGTCGCGTTTCTTCCATTGCTCCACCTCTTCCCTGGTGCGGTACAGTTCCGTATCGAACATGGAATGGGGCCGGAAACGGTAGGTGCGGCATTCAAGCAGATAGGGGCCGTTGCCCTGGCGCAGATAATCGGTTGCTATTCGGGCCGCTTCTTCCACTGCCACAACATCCATGCCGTCCACGACCATCGCCGGCATGCCATAGCTTGCTCCCTTGGCGGCAATGTCGGGAACGGCCTGGGTGTAACAGATGGCGGTGCCCATGGCATAGAGGTTGTTTTCACAGAGAAACAGCACCGGCAGTTTCCAGAGCGAGGCCAGGTTCATGGATTCATGAAAATAACCCTCGGCCACCGCGCCGTCGCCGAAGAAACAGCAGGTTACCCGGTTGCGCCCCTGCATCTTATCGGCCAGGGCCAGTCCGACCGCCAGCGGAATGCCGCCGCCGACAATGGCATTGCCGCCGTAGAAGCGCGTCATTGCGTCATAGATGTGCATGGAGCCGCCTCTGCCCCGGCTGCATCCCTCCTGCTTGCCGTACATCTCCGCCATAATGCTGTTGGCGCTCACGCCGCGCGCCAGGGCCTGTCCATGCTCCCGGTAGGTGGCTACAACGGTGTCCTCGGGGGCAAGCGTTGCCATGACACCAACTGCCACAGCTTCCTCGCCGACATACAGGTGCAGGAATCCGCGAATCTTCGTGGCGCTGTAAAGCTCGGCCGATTTTTCCTCGAAACGGCGGATCAGCAGCATCTGGCGCAGTTGATTGAGTGCATGCTCACGGTCGATTGGAGTACTCATAACGATTCGCCTCCTTCCAGAGTTGAGGTATCGCCTTCGGGAAGTCCCAGCTCCCGCGTCTTGAGCAGTCTGCGCATGATCTTGCCGCTGCGGGTTTTTGGCAGGTTGTCGATAAAATCCAGTTCTTTTGGCGCAACCGCCGAGCCGAGCTTTGTGCGGCCAAAGCCGATCAACTCCATGCGCAGTTCTTCATCAGGATTAAAGCCGGGCTTCAGAACGACAAAGGCCTTGACGATCTCGCCGATAATAGGCTCCGGCTTGCCGATCACCGCTGCCTCGGCCACGGCCGGGTGTTCCATCAGGCAGCTCTCCACCTCGAACGGCCCGACCATGTGACCGGCGGTTTTGATGATGTCGTCGGCCCTTCCGATGAACCAGAAATAGCCGTCCTTGTCGCGTTTCGCCAGGTCGGAGGTCAGGTACCATTCTCCGATAAAGCTTTTTTTGTAACGCGCCTCGTCATGCAGGTAGGCACGGAACATCGACGGCCAGCCGCGACGCAGGGCCAGTTCTCCCTCGACTCCATCTTCTTCAATGCGAACCGTGTCAGTATCGATGCGGGATACAATGACAGCCTCAATCCCCGGCAGGGGGCGGCCCATGGAGCCGGGGCGAATTTCCATGGCAGGATAGTTGGCGATCATGATGCCGCCGGTTTCGGTTTGCCACCAGTTATCGTGAATCGGCAGTCCCAGTACGCGCTGTCCCCAGAGGACCGCCTCGGGATTGAGCGGTTCGCCGACGCTGTACACCAGCCGCAGCGCCGAGAGATCGTAGCGCTGCCGCTGCTCCAGCGGCGCGCGCATCAGCATCCTGATCGCGGTTGGGGCCGTGTACCAGACCGTTATCCGCTGATCCTGCAATATGCGGTACCAGCGCTCCGCGTCGAAGTCCGCTTCGTCCACAATGCTGGTAATGCCGTGAACCATCGGCGCGATGATGCCGTAGGATGTGCCGGTTACCCAGCCCGGATCGGCGGTGCACCAGAAGATGTCATCGGGATGCAGGTCCAGCACGTATCTGCCGGTGACAAGGTGTGTCTTTACGGCATCATGGACATGCACCGCCCCCTTGGGCATACCGGTGGTGCCGCTGGTGAAGTGCAGGATTGCCATGTCTTCGGGATTGGTGGGCGGTATGGTGAACGTGCCGGAGGCGTCTTTCATCAGCCGGGGCAGAGACAGAACGCGCTCATTCAGGTCATATTCCAGATCGTTCAACAGCACATACTTCAGTTCCGGCAGTCTTTCCAGCAGGGGGGCTATCTTTTTCCTGTACTGCCGCTCGGTAGTAACCAGCACTCTGGCATTGCCTCTTTCCAGACGCTGGAAGATCGGCTCGGGTCCGAAGGCCGAAAAGAGAGGGCAGAAGACACTGAGATTTTTCAGTGTGCCGAAGAATACCGGGTAGAGTGACGAAATGCGCCCTTCCAGGCAGAACACCCGTTCTCCCTTGTCTATCCCCAGCTTGCGGAGCAGATTGGCAAAGCGGTTGCTCCGTTCCTTCAGGCCGCCAAAGGTCAGATCCACGATCCTGCCATCCTTGTCCAGGCAGCGGATGGCCACATGCTCACGCAGAGGGCCGTCCGCATGACGGTCAACAGCTTCATGGGCGATATTCAACCCCTTTTTATCCGGCAGGCCGGACAGTTCACGGCAGACGTCATCCCAGGAAAAGGCGGCGCAGGTCTCCTCATAGTCCAAAAGGTTCGGTTTTACAGCCATTGCAGCGAGATTCTTTTTAATGGGGGAAAAGTTCATGAATTCCTCCTGTGGGGCATGTCATTCCAATTCCAAATCAAGGTATTATCTAAACAACCACCCAAGCCATACGAGGGTTCCAGATGAAATCCATCTTAAAAAAGTGTACGTTGCACTTGACGCTTGTCAAGGCGGCGCCGGGTAATCAGGATGCAACGTCTGACGATGGATATTTACGGGGTTTTCGATGAATCCAAAAGGTGAACTGGTAAAAGGAGGCAAGCAAGGCGGGGGAAATGCCATTCATGCTTCGATGGGCTCGGCACGAACGGCTTATGAAGAATGGTGTTGAAGGTTAACCTGCTTTGTTTCGGCAGTGCTTTACGAACCTGAGTTACCGACCGAAATCTCGAATTTTTTCTTGCCGCGACTGAACCGGACCCGGTTTTCCTGGATATCCTCGATGCGTGCCCCCTCAATTACGGAACCGACCGAAACCGGCATGCCGTTGACAATTGCCTTGCGTTTTTCTCCATCGGAAAGGGCAATACCGTTGACGGTAAGGGAGGTGAATGATGTGCTCTGGAACGAAGATTTTGGCGCCTTTGCGGCTTGCGGCATGCGTTGTTTTTTGATGGATACCTGTTTGGTCTGAGGTTCGGACTGGTGTTTTGCGGGTTGTGTTGCATGGGGCGCGGGGGCTGGTTTTGGCTGCGCCTGTGCTGGGGGGGCGGATACGGCGCGCAGAGAAGCCGCACTGCTCCTGTTTGCGAGCGCCACGGTACTCGAAAGGGCTGAGGTTGCCGGCTTGAAGGCAATGGCTTGCCGGGCCTGGGGCGCTACAGGCCGAGGAACGGGGACAGGCTTCTTTTCAGCCTGGGTCATGAACAGATAGGTTGCCGTACTTCCGCAGGCAAGCAACAGGCCCACCATCAGTACACTTCTCAGCGGAGAACGATGTGGAGCGGGCGTTGCAGGTGAACTGCTCAGGAACTCCAGGTCGATGTCGGCCGGGTCCGGTTTACGGGAAGTCTTTTCGTGCTCAAGTTTTTTGAGTGCTCGCAGGATTGTGCTCATGATGTCACGTTTATTGTCAGTGGCAGAAAAATATCTGTTTCACTGACGACCCCTTTCCTGAAGCTGACGTTCAAGCAGGATTTTTTCCATTGCAGCGCCTGTCTGTGACAGAAAGATTTCAAGTGATTCGGTTCTGCCGATCTTTTTTTTGTCCGGTAAATTGTCGCCATACAGGAAACCGATCACCCGTGACCGGCTGACAATCGGGCCAATAAACGCTTCATCCGGAATTCCTCCACCGAGTTGGTCAAAAATCAGCCTGTTGGCCAACGTCGATTCAGGTTTGAAAGTTGTTGCCCTGGCGGACCGGTACGGAGTGTGGAACATGGAGCCGGATTCCAGTGAAAAATTGATCGCCCGCACTCTTTCATCGCTGCTTAGTGTCTCATCACCGATTCCGAACTGGCCGACCCCTGAAACAATCGAGTCCTGGACCATAAAGACAACGGCACGATTGAGATACTCCGCGGCAAATCTGAGCACCAGCAGCAATATGCCACCCTGCTGGTCCGGATCGTTCAACTCCTCAATCATGCTGTGAAGCAGCGATAATCCTCTGCCGGAATCGGATTCCGTGTCGGAGAGGCGGTCGTCATTATCCAACTCCAGCCGCAGCTCTTCACCAAGGTCAAAATGCTCCGAAGACACTGGTTCACAAGCAGATGGTTCTACCTGATGCGCTTCAGGTTGAGGCGCCGGTGCGGCATTGCTGAATGCCGGGGCAGGTTTATGGCCGGCAAAGAAACCTGGTTTACGCCTTCTGCTGGCGGCGGATGGACGATACTCTTTTGCTTGTCCCGGCGTGGGCAGTTCCCGGAGTTCACAGATGGCTTTGAAGACCGTCCATGCCGCGA
>WSSedB1CaDRAFT_10000660_pt1 | contig 14288 bp, 15 predicted proteins | sample WetSurSB1Cattail_FD_9460 | JGI IMG/M metagenome (IMG submission 9460)
TGGTTGCCGGGCCGCTGGCCCGGGCGTCGGGCGGCGGGGTGCATTGGCTGGCCGGGAACGAGGTGCCGGAACTGCGCCGAACCGAGGAGGACCGAGGGGCATCGGGCAGCTCGTGGATCGGATTGCAGCGGCGGCACGACCATGTGGTGACGGGTGTCGCGGCACTGGAATTGCTGCCGGGTTGGCTGTCGCTGCCCCTCATGCTCGGGCTGCTGCTACTGGCCTGGCGGCGAGAGGGGCGATAATGACATTCCCGGCCCGCAGTGGTGGGGGCTGTGCCAAGCGAACAGAATCATGACCTAGCCAAGTCGGGCCTCGGCTGATACCAGCCGGCCAGGCAAAAGGAAGAGTCATTGTTGATGTTTCGCTGGTTTCGCCGACTGCTGCCGAGTGAGAACACATTCTTCACGCTGTTCGGCCGTCATGCCGATGAAATCGTTCGAGGCGCGGAGCAATTGCGGGAGATGCTGAACGGCGGCGAAGCGGTCCGGCGGCATTACCCCACGGTCCTTGCCGCCGAGGATGCCGCCGACACAGTAACGCGTGAGGTGATCCAGGCGGTGCGGCGGACCTTCGTGACGCCCTTCGATCGGGGCAGCATCCAGACGTTGATCAGCCGGATGGACGATTCGATCGATCAGATGAAAAAAGTGGCCAAGGCCATCATCCTGTTCGAGATGACCGAATTCGATGCCGACTATCGGCGCATGGGCGATGCCATCGTACGCTGCGCCCATCTGCTGCGCGAGGCGGTTCCGCTGCTGCAAGCGATGTCCCCGAATGCCCAGCGTATTAACGAACTCTGCGAGCGGATCCGCCGGGTTGAGAGTGATGCCGACGACATCCATGAAACCGGGATGATCGACCTTTATCGCCATTGCCCCCCCGACGGGGTGCTGCGCTTTCTGGCCGCGCGGGAAGTGCTCGATCAGCTCGAACGGACGGTGGACCGGTTCGATGACGCGGCGAACGAAATCGAGGGCATCGTGGTCGAGCATGTCTGACCGCACGCCATGACCGCCGCTTTAAGCCTGCCCCTGCTGGGCGGACTGATCGCCGTCGCTCTGCTGTTCGACTTCCTGAATGGTCTGCACGACGCCGCGAACTCGATAGCGACCATTGTCTCCACCCGCGTGCTGCGGCCGCGCTATGCTGTGCTGTGGGCCGCGTTTTTCAACTTCATCGCGTTCCTGTTCTTTGGCCTGCACGTCGCGCGCACGATCGGGACCGGCATCGTCGAAACTGAAATCATCGACTCCGCGGTGATCTTCGGCGCGCTGGGCGGGGCGATCGCGTGGAATTTGATTACTTGGGTGGTCGGCATCCCATCGTCCAGCTCCCACGCGCTCGTCGGAGGCATCGTTGGCGCGGGAACGGCCAAGGCGGGCTTTAGCGTTATCGTTTGGTCCGGACTGGGGAAGACACTTGCCGCGATCGTGCTGTCTCCACTGCTGGGGCTGGTGCTGGCGCTGGTTTTCGTGCTCCTGGTATCTTGGATGTTCGCACGTGCGACGCCGTTCAAGGTGGACACGACATTTCGCTGGCTGCAATTCGTATCGGCCTCGGCGTACTCGCTTGGACATGGCGGCAACGACGCACAGAAGACCATGGGCATCATTGCCGTGCTGCTCTACTCGCAGGGGTTGATGACCGGCGACTTCGAGATTCCGCTATGGGTGGTGCTCTCCTGCCAGGCGGCGATGGGTCTTGGGACGCTGCTGGGCGGCTGGCGGATCGTTCACACGATGGGGTCGAAGATTACCCGCCTGACACCGATGCAGGGTTTTTGCGCCGAGGCCGGCGGGGCCATCACCCTGTTCGCCGCGACAGCGATGGGCGTACCGGTTTCCACCACGCACACGATCACGGGCGCGATCGTCGGCGTCGGCGCGGCTCGGCGAACCGCCGCGGTGCGTTGGGGTGTCGCGGGGAATATCATCATCGCCTGGGTTTTGACATTACCGGCCGCCGCCCTGATCGCCGCGCTGTTCTACGGAAGCACGCGGTTTTTCAGGTAGCCGCCTTGCAACCATAGATGGCGAAACTCCTGGTGAACGCCGGGGCGAACGAACAGTGAGCGTAACCGTTTTGTAGTAAAATAGGTATTACATGCGCATGCACGGCCGAAAAATACGACGGTCAGGATGGAGATGCCGGCAATGGCTTTCGGACGAGCGGCCCCACGGCCGGTAGCGATTGAAGCGGCCCCCGTCGGGGACAGCAGGCGCCGCGAAAGCCGCGCAATGGTCATTAAGGGCGGCAAGATCTGCTTCGGGCAGACCCTTGTGGATTGCACGATCCTGGATGTCTCGCCGCACGGCGCACGGGTGCGTACGGATGTCATGGTTCCGCTGCCCGAAACGGTCATCGTGCGGTTCAACGGCGGAAGCTCATACGTGGCCAGGGTCCAATGGGCGCGTGGGACCGAGATCGGCTTCGCGTTTGAACAGCCGGAGCCGATTACCGATAGCGATACCGCGTCGGTGGCGCTCTCGGCGCTGAACGCATTGCCGCCCGACGATCTGGGCATTTCGCTGCGGGCGCTGCGGTCCACCCGCTTTTTTGACGATCCGGCTTTGGCGAAAGCGGCGGAGGATGCCGAGGCGGCGTATTTGCGGTTCAAGGCGATGTTGAAAGAACGGATCAGGTTCCCGGACTGACGGCCCCCGCTACTCAGGTCGCAATCGTCCGGCCGCCTGCCGGAGCCCGTGTTGCAGCGCCGCCGTAAACGCCTTGATGCGGGGCGTCTGACGCATATCCCCGTGCACACCCAGCCACAGTTCGCGCACCTGCGCGGGCCCAGCCGTCGGCAGGCGCACCAGCCCTGGCTCACCGTCGCCGAGATACCGAGCCAGGCAGGCGATCCCCATCCCGTCACGCGCCGCCGCACGGTGAATCAAACGGCTGTTGCTGGCCAGGGCGACCACGGCCCTCGGTGCAAGCCCCCGCACCCACCGCATCTCCGGCGTGTCCAGCAGGTCTGGTTCGGTTTGGATCAGGGCATGCCCCTCCCCGGCCTTCGTCCAGTCCGGCATGCCGAACCGCTGCAGATAGGCCGGCGCGGCATACAAATCGTAGGCAACCTCGGCCACCTTCCGGGCGTACAGGTCCGGCTGGGTGAAAGCCGCCATCCGCAGGGCGACGTCAGCCTCGCGCCTGGTCAGACTCAGCGACCGAGGGGCCGCCACGACCTCGACCTGCACATCCGGGTGGGTCGCGCGAAACGCCGCGATGATCGGGGAAAGGACCTCGGCGGCCAGGGTTTCCAGCGTCGTCAGCCGCACCGCTCCCTCCAGCCGCAGATCCTTGCCGGCGATCAGGCGCTCGACCGCCTGGGTTTCCGCCTCGATCCGTTCGACATTGGCCAGGACTGCCTCGCCAGCTTCCGTGAGGACATAACCCGAGGGGGTCTTCTGCAACAGCGTCGCACCCGCCCGTTGTTCCAGCGCCTCCAGCCGGCGCCCCATCGTGGGCTGCTGGACGCCCAGCGCACGGGCAGCACCTGACAGCGTACGGTGGCGCGCGATCATCAGAAACGTCCGCAGATCATCCCAGTCCAGCATGGAAGGCGCCTCCACCCATACGGTTGTGCATAGGGGTTCTACACCTTTCACCACGAGCGCGCCGCCCCGCGTGATCCCATTTTGCGAGCATCGACCTGTTCAAGGACCAGACCGCCCATGATCGACAATCGCACCGCCCCCTATGCCGCCACGTTGCTGCGCCTGACGCTGGGCGCGGCATTCCTGAGCCATGCCGCGCTGAAGATCTTCGTCTTCACACCAGCCGGCACCGCCCATTTCTTCGAAAGTGTCGGCGTTCCCGGGTTCGTGGCCTATCTGACCATGCTTGGGGAGGCCGCGGGCGGCCTGGCGCTGATCGCCGGCGAGTACACGCGGATCGTTGCGTTGGCCCTGACTCCCATCCTGCTGGGCACGATCGCCACGGTGCATGGACATAACGGCTTCTTCTTCCACAACCCCAATGGCGGCTGGGAATATCCGGCGTTCTGGATCGTCGCGCTGGTCGTCCAGGCCCTGCTTGGCGACGGCGCTTTCGCGGTCGGTTCGCCGCTGCTGCAAGGCGCGCGCGGCAGGGCAGTTGCAGCCGAGTAGCCGACGCCCGATGATAAGTGTTCCAGACCCACGAGGCTGACCCATGTTCCCTGCCCTGTTCCTGAGCCACGGCTCACCGATGATGGCCCTGACCGATTCGCCGGCGCGCGACTTCCTGTGCGGGCTGGGGCGGGAAGTTGGAAAACCGAGCGCGATATTGGTGGCGTCGGCGCATTGGGAGACGCGGATTCCGGCGTTGAACAAAGTCGAACGCAACACCACGATCCACGACTTCTACGGCTTCCCGCCAGAGCTGTTCGCCATGCGCTATGACGCGCCGGGCGCGCCGGCCCTGGCCGACAAAGCCGCCGCGCTGCTGCGGGAAGCGGGAATGGAAACCGGCATCGACCCCGAACGCGGGTTGGATCATGGGGCATGGGTGCCGCTGACGCTGATGTATCCCGCGGCGGATATCCCCGTGTTACAGGTGGGCATCCAGTCGCGGCTCGGTCCAGATCATCACCTTCGGCTGGGTCAAGCGCTGGCACCGTTGCGTGCGGATAACGTGCTGATCGTCGGGTCCGGGTCTTTCACCCATAACCTGCGACTGCTGCGTCGGGATGCGGTGGATGGCCCCCAGCCGCCGGATGTTGTGGCGTTCGCGGACTGGTTCGACACGGCGATAACCGAGGGTCGGACACAGGATCTGCTTGAGTACCGCACCCGCGCGCCCTACGCCGAACGCCAGCATCCGACGGATGAGCATTTGCTGCCATTGTATGTCGCGATGGGTGCCGGTGGGGCGGCGCACCGACTTCATGCTTCAGCGATGTATTCGGCGTTGCGAATGGATGCCTATTCGTTTGCATAGGCGCCGGGTATTCCAGGCCTGAAGGCTGACAACCCCCCGCACTTGCTCCAAACTCCCCTGACGCCGGACAGTCCGGCCACAAAAGGGGAAACGAGACATGAAAGTTGGCTTCATCGGCGTGGGCAACATGGGTGGCCCGATGTGCCGGAACATCATCCGCAACACGAACCACGAGGTCATCGTCTTCGACCTCAGCCCCGATGCGGTGAAGGCCTGCACCGATCTTGGCGCGTCCTCCAGCCCGTCGGTCGCCGACGTTGCCAGCCGTTGCGACGTGGTCATCACCTCGCTGCCGCTGCCCCGCATCGTCGAAGACGTTACCCTGGGCGCCGGCGGTATCGCCGAGAACGCCAAGCCCGGCACGACCTTCATCGACCTGTCCACCAACTCCCCAGCCACCGCCAAGCGCGTTGCCGCCGGCATGGAGGCCAAGGGCATCCACATGCTGGAAGCGCCGGTCTCCGGCGGCACATCCCGAGCAACCGACGGTACGATCGTGATCATGGTCGGCGGCGATGCGAAGGTGTTCGAGCAGAACCTTCCGCTGCTGAAATCCTTCAGCGGCGAGGTCATCCATCTTGGCGAGATCGGCTTCGGCTCGACCGCCAAGCTGATCAACAACATGCTGGCGTTCTGCAACGCTGCCGCCGCGGCCGAGGCGTTGATGATCGGCAAACGCTCCGGCATCGACCTCACGAAGTTGGACGCGGTCATCCGCAACGCATCGGGAATGTCCAGCGCCTATGGGAACATGGCGAACAAAACCCTGGCGGGTGACTTCAAACCCACCTTCGCGCTGGATCTGGCACACAAGGATCTGCGCCTGGCGCTGGAAATGGCGGACGAACTCGGCGTTCCTGGCATGATCGCCCCACAGGTGATGAACCTGATGCGGATGGCACGCGGGATGGGCCTCGGGTCGTCTGACTCCGCCGCGGTGGTCCGGGTATATGAGACGGCATTGGGCGAAGACATCAGAGCCTGAACCACCGAACCGCCCGCCGCCAGGCCGGGGCGGCGGGCGGTTCGTCAAAACACAATAGTGTGCATGCCCCAGCGCGCTATCCGGGTTTAAGTTATCCCGCATATCAGGCAACAAACGCTGCTGACGATCGGTGTGCGTGACTACGGATAACCAGAGGCGACCGAATGACCGAGAAAAATGCCATCCTGGTGGTCGAGGACGACCCCCTCGTGTCGGAGGTCATTGCCGCCGCGCTGGATGACATTTATCAGATTACGATCGTCGAATCCGCCTCCGAGGCGATGGTTTCCCTCAGCCAGGGTAATATCCGCCTGATGTTGCTGGATTGCACCCTGCCCGGCGGTGTCGATCCGGGCTTGATTCCCGAAGCTGACCGCCTCGGCACCGCCGTCATACTGATGTCGGGCGATCCCGGACGGATGGCGAAACTAACCGACCAACCGCGGCCGTTCATGTTGAAGCCTTTCACGCTGACCGGCTTGATCGATACCGTCCGCTCGGTTTTCGCCACCTAAATCACGCGCTTCGCTGCCCGTTCAGCTTTTTTGATCGGGTGGCCGTCGCAGTCGCGGCCGACGCCGATGGCCCCGTAACGATTCAGCGCCCTTCCCGCGGCGGTGGGATGGTAGAGGTTGCCACGGACAGGCCGGCCATCGAAACGCCGCGCTTTTTCAGCGCCGCCAGCGCGGTTTGCTTCCAGCCGGACCGGGCGCGTGATAATGACGTGGCTTATTCAACGTGGCGCGGCAAGGACTGTCATGAAAAGGAAGGCCCTGTTCGCTTGTACCGTGGCCTTTATGGCCATCGTCACGATCCTGATCGCGTTTCGTTGCGCCGACTACTTCGAGGACAATCTCTATAACACCGGAACGATCCTGCACAGTGCCTCCGCCGGTCCCGGCCCGTTGCTGCAAACCTCGCTGGTGACGGAATATTTTGTCCAATATCCGATCGAGCGGGCGGAGGATTGGCATCGCAGTCTTTCTATCCTTATTGCCTCCCGGGTGGTGCGCCTGACCGGCGCGCCCGTCGCGATTACGGCTCTTCACCTGTTTTATCTCGCCGCGTTCGGCACCCTGCTGTTCCGCATCGTCCGCACGGCCGCGCTTGAGGCCCCGAACACCCGCGATCGAGCCAACTGGATCGCGCTGGCATCCATCGCCGCACTGGCGTTCAGCCCCGCCGGCCTACTGATCCTGTCGCGCACCGCGATGGACGATCCGCTGGCCGGCAGTCTGGCACTTGGCGGTTTGCTGCTGAGCCTGCGCGAAGAGTTCCCGACAAGACGCGCGGCGGCATGCGCCGGACTTTGCTTTGGCGCAACGTTCTGGGCAAAGGACTTCTATCTGCTGTGGACGGGATTGGGCTCATTGATCCTGCTTGTGGGCCTGTTCCTGGGGCCGTTGCGGGTGACGTTCGGTCGGCTTCTAACGGCGCTGATCCCCGGTATGGTCGCGGCCCCCATCGCGGCGGGCAAGCTGCTGTGGAACCATGCCGACCTTGGAACATTCCTGCCGACGCTCGCGCTGACGGAAAACCGAATCTACATCTATGGTTTCTATACCGGGTGGAATCCGCACTTTCCGTTCTACCTCACAGGTAACGACAACCTGGCCAGTGCCATTACGCTGGCGGGCGGATTGCTGCCCGCGATCAAGGCCGCGATCCTTGTGCAAATCCCCGCCATGCAGACATTGATCGAGGCTTTCATTCCGGTCGCGCCGCTGCTGATCGCGGCGCTGTTCGTCACCCGCCGCTATATCGCGCACCGGCCACTTCATGGGCGTGTTTCCATCGCGACCGCGGTCATCTTCATCACCTATATCGCGTTCTTCATGACGGGATCGAGCACGGTCGATCAGCCCCGCTACTGGATCGTTCCAGTCGGTATGGCCTGCGGGCTTGGGCTGATCCGCGGCCTTGATTTGCTGTCCGACCGGACACGGGAACGACCGGCGTTGCGCCTGGGGGTGTTGGGGGTTCTGTATGCCATCGGCGTCTATCAGATCCCGGCCGCGTATGCCGGCCTGCGCAAACCGCCCTTGATCGCGCCGGCGATGGTCGGCTGGATTCATCAGCACCTGGCCCACGGCAATCCGGTGGATACCGTCGCCCTGGATGGCCGGATGGCGTTCTACTACTATTCCTTGACGGGTGACCGGGTCGTAACCGTTTGGCCGGCTGCACTGGGCAAGCTCACCACCGATCAGACGCGGCGCTGGCTGACGGATTATCATGTCGGCTGGGCGCTGCTGGCCGAAAGCGACATCGCAACCCGGAACGCCCTGGAGAAGATCGGCTTCGCGGTGGAGAAACAAGATGCGGGCTGGATCGCGATGCGGCCCCATGTTTCGCCTTAGGCGTCACCATCGTAGGCGGTATCGGCGGTCACGTGGTCAGGTAACGCGAGCAGTGCGTTCGCCAAGCGTATGACACCGCTTTGACGCGGGATGATGTTGAACCCAATCAGGCGCCGCATCGGCGCGTCTGGCCTGCCGTGTGATCGCGACAGGTACCAGCCGCATAAAGTCATCTGGTCACGTGATCATAGAGGCTGAAGAGTACAGGTGGCACAAAAGGCTTCAATCGGCGCCGAATGCGCCCCTTGAACGACTCCTCTGGACGGGGCCTGAATAACGTGGAATGCCTTTCGGATATTTCCTCGTCCGGCCTCCCGTTGCTGTAGTAGTAGAGCGCCAGGGACTTCCGCGAGCGGTCGGGTGGGCACTGAAGCTCGTCGGGATGCCCGTGATAGCTGAAGTCGGTGGTTGAGAAGATCACCATGCGATTAAACAGTGGCGCCACCTTCTTTACACAAGCCGTCATATCGCGGTTCCAAAGTTCGAAATCGCCGCCAAACTCCGGGCTCCAGTCTTTGTTTAGATAAATTAGTAGATTAAGCCGCCGATCCAGCCGCAAGCGATCTTGACGGTTGAAATCAGCGTGGACGGCCAGCTTTCCTCCCCGCTCAATCTGATGCAAGCCCCCACCAAACCAATGCGGATCTGGTATCAGGCCCGAAATACCAGTTAAATGTTCCAAAAAACTCATAAACAGAGAGCCGTTCAAAAAATACAGAAAAAGCCTGATTTGTATGGGAATAACATCCTCGGCATCGAGAGCGAGCTTGATTTCCTGCTCTGCATCGAACCTGTGCCAATGGCGCAGCTTGGGGTCAGGAAATACCGCCAGGAGTTCGTTCAGAACGTCATCGTCAAAGAGGTTGTCGATTACGATATGGGGGAACGGCGAACCGGCCTGATACTCCTCGCGACGTTCGTTCGCGATCGTATACAGTTTGGTTGTCGGAATAAGGGACGACGCGTCACTCAACCATCGAAACGGAGTCGCCTGAGCCGCATCAGGAACAACAAGATTCTGGACATTCACCGCCGAGTCTCCACCATACCGGAAAGACATTTATTACGAAATCAGTGGATCAGTCAAAATTACCGTACTGATCGGGCCATGTCACCGGCGCACTCTGACGACCTACCCGCCGTTACGGCCGAACACCCTCTCTACCTGAGCATTGAACTCCAGTCTTTCACCCGCGATTATCGCCCGGTAGATCTCGAAGTCACCGATACGGTTTTGGTAGTCACTCATGATTTGCCGGATGGCACGAACAATGCGCGGTATTTGAAGGCGTGAGTCGCGGAATTTGTAGCCCGCCAAAATCGGTATATCGAATGAGTTTCCGGCAGACCCGCGCTGGCCCGTGACGATGCAACAACCCAATATAGCAGCCTCCCGCGGCATACGATCCTTCCCGGGATGACTGCCGAAATCCACATAGAGTTTTGAGGTAAGAAACAAGTTCCGCACTTCAGATGGGCTGAAACCCACGATTTCTTGCCACGCAAGATCGGGCGCCCACCATTGCAGCCATTCGGTGAACCATTTGCCCCTTGCGGGGTACAGGATGCGATCCACCCGGGAACCATCCCAGCCCGCCGCGGCGGTCACGTGTTGCGGAGTAGTATAATCGAAGACGGGAAATCCTAGAATATTCTTTTCCAGCAGATAGGACATCGCGTAATAAGATTGGCACAAGTGCTTTACACGAGCCAGGCGAACCGCCCCGAACCCGCCGAACGCGCGAACCGCCCTGAGTCCGTTGTCGATACTAAGCCACCATATATAGGGCGATATTTCACTTAAGTATTGCAATATATCAAGATGCAGTTCGCCTATCACCATAGCGTTGCCAGGCTCGTCCAAAACCTCAAACGTCCGCGGCACATCGTAATGTTCATACGCCGCCGGCATCGGGTCCGCGATCTCCGGGAACCTGACCACCCCCTTTAGGCATGTTGGAACTGCATCGGACTCCGCGTAGACCATCCTGGCATCGTGCCCCAGATCCCGCAGCGCACGACCAAGTTGGTGAAGCGCCTCGGGTCCCCCAGTACGTGAACGGGCATGACAGAGAATATAGATCGTGCGGTAGCTGGGCGCCGGCATTGGAAGCGTGTTCCTCTCAAACTGATTATAGGGCGGGCGGTAACGCTGGCAATCCATTTCGGAAGAGGTTATCTGGCCGCTCCGGCCGCCCTTTGGCGGCCCAGCGGACGGAAGCCCTTCGCCGATGCCGGATTTGACCACCTGTGATCTCGTTGTTGTCGGCAGTGGATTTTACGGTGCCACGATCGCGGAACGCTGCGCCGCCGAACTGGGTTTACGGGTGCTGGTGCTGGAGCGGCGAACGCACCTTGGCGGCAACGCGTGGTCGGAAGCGGACCCTGACACGGGGATCGAAGTTCATACCTATGGATCGCACCTGTTCCATACCAACAGCGAGGATGTCTGGAATTACGTCAACCGGTTCTCCGGCTTTTCGAACTACCGGCATCGGGTCATCACGCGGCACCGGAACCGGTTCTTCACCATGCCGTTGAACCTGGGCACGCTGTCCACGCTGTTCGGCCGCTTTCTCACCCCGTCCGAGGCGAAGGCGATCATCGCGGCGGAAGTGGCCGAGTCAGGCATCACCCAGCCGGCGAACCTGGAGGAAAAGGCGATCTCCCTGGTCGGGCGCTCGATGTATGAGGCGTTCATCAAGGGCTATACCGAAAAGCAGTGGCAGACCGATCCGCGCGCGCTGCCGGCCGATATCATCACGCGCCTGCCGGTGCGGTTCACGTTCGACGACTTCTATTTCAACGACCGGTTTGAGGGTCTGCCGCTGGCGGGCTACGGTGAAATCTTTAACCGCATGTTCGCCACGCCGAACATCACGACCATGACGAAGGTTGATTACTTCGACCTGAAGCCTGGAATCCCGTCGCATGTGCCGGTCATCTACACGGGACCGGTCGATCGGTATTTCGATTTCAGCGAGGGCGAGCTGGGTTGGCGAACCCTGGACTTCGAACGCGAAATCGTTCCGGTCGGCGATTTCCAGGGCGCGAGTGTGGTCAATTATCCAGACGCTGACGTCGCTTTCACGCGCATTCACGAGTTCCGGCATTTGCATCCCGAGCGGGACTATCAGTTAGAGAAGACTGTTATTTTTAAGGAATTTTCGCGGTTCGCCGCGCGGGCCGATGAGCCGTATTATCCGATCAACACCCCGGCCGATAAAGCCCGCTACGACGCCTATCGCGCGAAAGCGGATGCGGAGCCCGGCGTCATTTTCGGCGGCCGCCTTGGTACCTATCGCTACCTGGATATGCATCAGGCGATCGGTGCGGCGTTGCGGGTGTTCGACAGCCAGTTGGTGCCGTATTTCCGTGACGGGCGGGCGCTGAAACCAGGGTAACCTCCCCGCGGATGCAAAGGCCGTACTTCTAAGATATGGGAATGACATAAGCACGATGGAGGAGCAGACCTTGCCCGATACAACAACACCGCCCGTCCCCCGCAAGAACCCCGCCGAGTTGCGTAGTGCACGGTGGTTCGGGCCGGCGGACCTTCGCTCGTTCGGCCACCGGTCCCGGGCGATGCAGATGGGATACGCTCCAGAGGAGTGGACGGGCAAACCCGTCATTGCCATCGTGAACACCTGGTCCGACCTGCAGCCGTGCCACGCCCATTTCAAGCAGCGCGTGGACGACGTGAAGCGCGGCATCCTGATGGCGGGCGGATTCCCGGTGGAACTGCCGGCCCTTTCGGTCTCCGAAAGCTTCGTCAAGCCGACGACCATGATGTACCGCAACATGCTGGCGATGGAGACCGAGGAACTGCTCCGCTCCCACCCGGTCGATGGCGCCGTGCTGATGGGCGGCTGCGACAAGACCACGCCGGGGTTGCTGCTGGGGGCAACCAGCATGAACATCCCGGCCATCTTCCTGCCGGCCGGGCCGATGCTGCGCGGCAACTTCCAGGGCAAGTTCCTCGGGTCCGGCTCCGATAGCTGGAAATACTGGGACGAACTGCGCGCCGGAAAAATCACCGACAAGGATTGGCTGGGTGTCGAGCAAGGCATCGCCCGCAGCTATGGCACCTGCATGACCATGGGTACCGCCAGCACGATGACCGCGATCGCCGAGGCGGTCGGGATGGTGTTGCCGGGCGGATCCTCGATGCCAGCCGCCGACGCCGGACATATCCGGCTGGCGTCGGAAAGCGGGCGACGCATCGTGGAGATGGTGTGGGACGACCTGGCTCCGTCCCGCATCCAGACGCGGCCGGCGTTCGAGAATGCGATTGCCGTCGCAATGGCGATGGGATGTTCCACCAACGCCATCATCCACCTGATCGCGATGGCTCGGCGGGCCGGCCAGGACATCGGGCTGGACGACTTCGAACGCTATAGCCGACTGGTGCCCGTGATCGGGAATGTGCGCCCCAGCGGAAGCCAATATCTGATGGAGGATTTCTACTACGCGGGCGGCATTCGTGGGCTGATGGGCAATATCCGCCAGCATTTGCACCTCGATTGCCTGACCGTGACCGGCAAGACGATTGGCGAGAACATCGAGGGCGCCAAGATCTTCAACGACGACGTCATCCGCGGCACCGACAACCCGATCTATGGCGAGGGCTCGTTGGCGGTGCTGAAAGGGAACCTCGCACCGGATGGTTGTGTCATCAAGCCGGCGGCGATGGATCAGCGGTTCCTGAAGCATTCCGGGCCGGCTGTGGTGTTCGACGATTATGCGTCGATGAAGAAGGCCGTGGACGACGAGAACCTTGATATCACCGCGGATCATGTATTGGTGCTGCGGAACGCCGGTCCCCAGGGCGGCCCGGGCATGCCGGAATGGGGCATGCTGCCGATGCCGAAGAAGCTGCTGAAAGAAGGCCACCGCGACATGCTGCGGCTGTCCGACGCCCGGATGTCCGGGACCAGCTATGGCGCCTGTGTACTGCATGTCTCGCCGGAGAGCTACATCGGCGGCCCGCTGGCGCTGCTGCGAACCGGCGACATCGTTACGATCGACGTCGATGCCCGCGTTATCAACATGGAGGTTTCCGAGGAGGAACTCGCCCGCCGCCGAGCGGAATGGGTGGCGCCGGCGGTGCGGTTCGAGCGTGGGTACGGCTGGGTGTACACCAAGCATATCCAACAGGCCGACAAAGGCTGCGACTTCGATTTCCTGCGGACGGATTTCGGCGCGCCGGTATCGGAACCGGTGATTTACTAGTCGATTGGAGGCAAACGCATGACCAAACTCAGCGCGGAAACGCGGGACAAGTTAAAGGGCGTCAGCACCGCGACGCTGGCCAGCGCCTTGTTCAAGCGCGGGCTCCGCAACCAGATGATCCAGGATGTGCATCCGCTCAGCCCGCCGAAGGGCGGCAGCATGGTCGGCGAGGCCTATACCCTTCGTTACATGCCCGCTCGGGAGGACCTGAATCCGATGTCGGTGTTCCGCGATCATAGCCATCCGCAGCGAAAGGCCGTGGAGGAGTGCCCGGCCGGCGCCGTGCTGGTGATCGACAGCCGCAAGGACGCGCGCGCGGCCTCGGCCGGCGGAATCCTGATGACGCGGCTGATGGTCCGCGGTGTCGCCGGGGTGGTGACGGATGGCGGGTTTCGTGACTCGATCGAGATCGCCGGACTGACGATGCCTTCGTATCATCACCGACCCTCGGCGCCGACCAACCTGACGCTGCATCAGGCGATCGACATCAACGTGCCGATCGGCTGCGGTGATGCCCCGGTCTTCCCGGGGGACGTGATCGTCGGCGATATGGATGGCGTCATCGTGGTGCCGGCGGAAATGGCCGATGAGATCGCCGACGAGGCGGTGGAAATGACGGCATACGAGGACTTCGTCACCGAACGGGTGCGGGGCGGCCAGAAGACGTTCGGGCTTTATCCGCCCACCGATGAGGCGAATCTGGAGGCCTTCGCGGTCTGGCGGAAGCAGCACGGACGGTAGGGGCGCCTTCCCGCCGAGCGCGACACCAGGCATCCCCCTCATCG
>WSSedB1CaDRAFT_10000661_pt1 | contig 14275 bp, 13 predicted proteins | sample WetSurSB1Cattail_FD_9460 | JGI IMG/M metagenome (IMG submission 9460)
AGGAAGCGGCAGCCGCCGAAGCATAGTGGCAGGTAAGCGCACTCCAGACATTCGCCGTTCTTCCATACATCCAGATTGTGGGATTCACGGTAATCGTTAACCCCTTCGGACAGCGACCCGACCCGCAGTTGTTCCTCTCCCATGAAGACCGGGCATTTGTAGAGCCCGCCGTCATACCCAACCACCACGTCGTTTTTAAACTCGATCATACAGGCGCTTGTTCTGAGTCTGGGGGTGGGAAAACCGCGCCGGATGGTCTCCTGCCGGAGAAAAAGGCCGGCCTCGATCATCCACGGTTCGTCACCACAGGTACAGGTGGAGGCCATGTCGCCGGAAACGCTGCCGTCCGACTTGGGAATGACCGGTGAGAAAACCACCGCCTTGAGTTTAGCGGGGTTGATTCCTTCATCCAGCAGCTGATCCAGCAGTTCCGGAAAGCGGTGGTAATTGTCGCGGGTGTAGTTGCCTCCCAGATCGATGGGGAGTCGTTCGTGGATAGTGCGGATATTGGCCAGGATGGTGTGGAAACTTCCCTGGCCGGAGATGAAGGGGCGTTGTTGATTGTGAATTTCTGCAGGGCCGTCCAGGGTAATGCGCACGGCGGCCAAGCCCAGGGCGAGCAGTTCCTCCACCACCGGAAGGGTCAGCAGAGTGCCGTTGGTAATGATGTTGAAGCGAAAGATTGCGTTATGTTCTTGCGCGGCCCGCTTCAGTCCGGTGGCAATGTGTTTCAGCAGGCCCAAGGTCAACAGGGCTTCACCGCCGTAGAAATCCATGGTTATGTCCAGTCCGGCGGCCATGTGTTCGGTCATGCGTTGCAGCAGCAGGTCGGCGGTGGCGTCGCTCATCACAAAGCGTCCCCGGAAAGGGTCCTCGAAACAGTAGGGACAGGCCAGGTTACACTCCAGGGTCAGGGTCACCAGTACTGCCAGATGACGGCTATCGCGGTTGATGCGCCCGAAGCTGTCCAGCATCTCGTCTTGTTCCGCTGCCCGGTCCGGTGTCAATACTCCCAACCGCAGCAGTGTCTCTCGCTCCTTTTCCGGTAACTCACCGCTGTCACGAATTGTTGTCCATTTACTTTCGGACAGCTCCAGCACAGCGCAACGCCGGGTGGCCAGCAGCAGGACCCGTCCCGGTTTGTCCGGGCAGGGGAATGCTTTCAGATAGCTTGATAACTCCATAAATATCTCCCCCCAAAAACCATAATCATAAACTTGTGTTAATATTTTGGTGTAAAAATATCATATGTTATAAAAAGTAACCACAAGCATATGAATGCAATACATCACAAATGACGGCAGAATTCAGGGGACATCCATGATGTTACTAATTGCGAAAAACGATTTGACCCGTAAGGGGAAGATATTTATGCTGTAAACCGTATATGGGTGAGGCAACACCAATCACGGGGAGGGACATTGAATGGCACAGAAGAAACAAGCGCAGAAAGTGGAGATGACTGCCAAACAGACGAGTCATGAAATACAGCAGTTGATGAAGGCTCTTGGTCCGGAAGAATTTCAGAAGGTGTTTGAAAAGTCGTTACTGGGTTGGATAAAGACTATACCAGAGGGAAAAAAGAAACTGAAGTTACTTCAGGATCTGTATCCTACGTTGCCACAGACGGTACAAGAGGTTTTGACACAGGAAACCGGCTTTACGTTTACTAACGCTGTTGATTAAACAGAGGTTGTTGAAATAACATAAAAAGCCCAGCATCCACTGGGCTTTTTATGCGGGCAACCGGAAGCGATTATGGGGTTCGGTCAAGTTTGTGTTTGTACAGGTAGGTTGTTCCCTGGTAATAGGCCAGCGCATCAAGCAAATAGTTGGCTGGGAGTTGCACTGCTTCTGTCTTGCCGTTTACCCGGTTAAATTGATAATACTCGATTTTCTGCTTTGGGTCGAGAATGACTAATTTATCGTCTTTCAGATATCCAAGCTTTTCATATGTTGAAATGAACGCCCGCCCCTCGTTGTCCCCCATTTTCAGAATATCTTTGCCGAGAAATTTAGTTGTATAGCTGAAATTCAGCAACCCGAGGACTGTTGGGGCCAGGTCAATCTGGCTGGCCAGTTTGTCGATCCTTTGCGGCTGAATATGCGCGGGGCTGTAGATCAGCAGGGGAATCTGGTATTTCTTTATGGGCAGGGCTATTCCGCGGGCGCTTGCCGCGCAGTGGTCGGCAACAATGACAAACAGGGTGTCATTGAACCAGGGTTGTTTCTTCCCGATTTCCAGTAGCTTGCCAATGGCATAATCAGCGTACTTCACCCCGCCGTTTCTGCCTGACTTGGATGGTATGTCAATCTTTCCATCCGGATAGGTAAACGGACGATGGTTTGAAGTGGTCATGACAACGCTGAAAAACGGTTTTTTTGCGGCAAATGAGCTATTCGCCTCTTTGATCACCTTTCGGAAAAGATCCTCATCACAGGCGCCCCAGGCGTTGTCAAAGGTTACCTCGTCGTGTGAAAAATCCATTTTATCGATAATAGCGAAGCCGTTGTGGGAGAAGAAGTTGTTCATGTTGTCGAAGTAGCCGTGCCCGGAATAGATGAACTTGGTGTCATAGCCCCGGTTTCGCATCAGCGTACCCCAGGAGAAGAAGTTATCGTTGTGCGGCCGTTTGATAAGGGAGGTTCCCGGTTGCGGGGGAATGGAGAGGTTGACTGCTTCCAAACCACGCACTGTTCTGGTCCCGGTTGCGTACAGGTTGGTGAAGAATAACGATTTTTGCGAAAGTCGGTCGAGATTCGGCGTCAGTCCATCCTTGTTGCCAAAGGCTCCGAGAAAATCACCACTCAGGCTTTCCTCGACAATGACGATGACATTGTGTCTTTTCTCTTTTCCCGTGTTACGGATTACGCGGGTCATGTCCTGATAATCCTGCCGTAGAGAGATGTTATTGGGTTCCCGAATAAGTTCCTTCAAGTGGCTCAGCACCAGCCTGTTGTCTTGCGTGGCGTAAAACCGGTCATAATCCAGTTCATTGTTGGTGAAAGCGGCAACAAGGTTGTAGAGGCCGTTTTCCGAAAGCTCGTTGGCATAGTTGTCCACTGATACGACAAAATCGGTCAACTCGACAAAAACAAAGGACATGACCGGCAGGATGGCGAGAGCCACGCCCGTTTTCAGTCTCTGCTTTACGTTGGTTTTGCAGGTCAGGCATTGGTCGACACGTTTTCTGAGAATAAGGAACAAAAGGATATTGACGACAAAAAGGCCCGCCAAAATCCAGTTGACCGGATATGATTCCCGGATATTGCGGATGACTTCCGTCGTATAAATCAGATAATCGACGGCTATAAAATTGAAGCGTGCCCCGAATTCCGCGAAAAAGAAGTATTCCGCGGCTATATCAAACAGCAGGGCATACGTGAGGATGAAAAAGAAGAGCCAGACAACAGGCCGGCAATTGAACAGCCTGTCAGGAGCGAAAAGGGCGAACAGTAAAAAGGGGATCGCCATATACGAAAAGGTGATGCAATCAAAGAATAAGCCGATTCCGTAGATTTTCACCAGCATAAGCAGGTTGATATCCATATTGGGAATGGCCATGAACAACAACATTGTCCTGGTAACCAGGGAAAAGGCAAGGAATACCATTAACAGCAGGTATAATAAACGTGATCTGCCTTGTAGCAGCATGCACATACTCCTGTATTCGAATGAGATTTGTTCAAGGATATAGAGATTGTTACTGTATGGCAACAACGATGTTTCAGGCCCGACAGATATGTTGCGCCTATTCCGACGGCAGATAATCCTTCGTTTCCCCGAGCAGGTCATGTACAAAAAAAGCCCGGCATCCACCGGGCTTTTCACTCGTCAATTCTCAGTTTTCACATCACCCTTTGCGCCCTTTTCGACCGCTCTGGATCTTGCCGTGGGGGGTGATGATATGGGCATTGTGGTTGCTGGCGCGGCGAAGCATCATTCCACGTTTGCCGGACAATGCCATTTTCATCATGCTGCGCGGTTTCATTGTTGGACGTTTCATGTCTTTCATGGTCGCCACCTCCTTTCACAAACCTCTACATATAGTATAGCATTATCCATACACAAGAGCTGTCTCATATTTCGCGACGGAAGATGCAGCCGTGGTGATGCAGCTCCGGCATTTCGTCCTTGACAAACAAAATTGATATTCATATATTGAAANTCAACATCATTAAGCGGAGGGCGGATGATTCTCGACAAAAAGAACGCATTCAACAGGTTTACCGTTGGCAAAGGTCTTCGCTCCACCCGCCANCGGGATATNATCCTCGACTTTTTCCTTGCCACCCATCAGCACATAAGTGTTGAAGAACTTTACCTGAAGATAAAGGCTGTACACCCAGGTATCGGCAATGCCACGGTCTACCGCACTCTCAAGCTGTTTGTCGAGGCCGGACTTGCCCGTGAAGTTCTGCTGCATGACGGGCAGACCCGTTATGAACATATCGTGGAAGGCGAACACCACGATCATCTGGTTTGCACCCGCTGCAATGCGGTTATCGAATTCGAAAACGAGACAATCGAAAAACTGCAGGATGAGATTGCCTCCCTTCACGGCTTTTATATCAAAAACCATAAACTGGAGATTTACGGCCTTTGTGCGCAATGCCGCGCTGTGCTGAATTCATCGGCAAAGTCTTCTCCNTGAGAGTAGTTTTTTTTGCGGGATAGTGAAAATGAATATCAATAGCATAAAAACAAGAGCATAAAAAGGTCTGATTCTATGGCAATACTCTGCGCTAACCAGCTGGAAAAACCGAATGCCGGCGATACCATCAAACGAGTGGCCCTGGTGGGTAATCCCAATGTGGGCAAGAGCGTGCTTTTCAATGCCCTGACCGGCGCCTACGTTACCGTATCGAATTATCCGGGAACCTCGGTCGAGGTGTCCCGCGGCAACGCCACTATCGATGGCCGGCATTGGCAGGTGATCGACACCCCCGGCATGTACTCAATCCACACTATTACCGAGGAAGAGCGCGTTGCTCGCGAGATCATCCTGCATGAAACACCTGACGTGGTAGTGCATGTTCTGGACGCCCGCAATCTGGAGCGTATGCTGGCCATGACCATCCAGCTGATAGAAGCCGGATTGCCGGTGATTCTGGTGGTCAATATCATGGATGAAGCCGAGCGGATTGGGCTGGAGATCGACCTGGAGCTGTTGCGGCAACGCCTGGGCATTCCGGTGATCGGAGCCGCTACAGCCCGCAAACGCGGGCTGGATGAAATACGACGCACCATTGCCGGATATGGTGGTGGTGAACGTGTCCCAAAGCAGTTCTCCTACAGCCGCTTGCTGGAGGAGAATGTCACCGAGGTGGCCGGGTTGATGAAGGGAGAGTACATCCTCTCTCGCCGGACCCTGGCACTTCTGCTGATGCAGCAGGATGAGGAAATCACCGAACTGGTGCGGCAACGGGAAGGGGAACAGTATGCAACCATAGCCGGGAAGGTCAATGGGATCGCCTTTGAACGACGTGAATCGTTCCATTTGGATCTGTCGCTGGAACGTAACGATATTGTCAGAAAGATTGCGCAGGGAGTGGTTGTTGCTCCGGAAAAGCGGGTCATAACCTGGGCTGAACGTCTGTCGCGCTGGTCCGTGCAGCCTTTGACCGGTATCCCGATGTTGCTGGTGGTGCTTTATTTCGGTCTCTACAAGTTTGTCGGAGATTTTGGCGCCGGCACACTGGTCGACCTGCTGGAGAAACAGATCTTTGTGGATCGGGTCAATCCCTGGGTTACCGGTCAGATGAAACATATCATCCCCTGGGAGATCATCCAGGAACTATTTGTGGGAGAGTACGGCATCATCACCCTCGGCATCCGCTATGCGGTGGGAATCATCCTGCCGATAGTGGCTACTTTTTTCATCTTTTTCTCGTTTCTTGAGGATACCGGCTACTTTCCCCGCCTGGCACTGCTGGTGGACCGCATCTTTAAAAAATTCGGCATGACCGGCCGGGCAGTGATCCCGATGATACTGGGGTTTGGCTGCGATACCATGGCGACCATGGTGACCCGTACCCTGGAAACGGTTCGGGAGCGGATCATTGCCACGATTCTGCTGTCGCTGGCAATTCCCTGCTCGGCGCAACTGGGGGTCATCATCGCGCTGCTCTCCAAAGCGCCTGGTGCGCTGGCGGTGTGGAGCATCTGCCTGCTGCTGCTGTTCATTGTCGTCGGCCTGCTGGCCGCACGGATTATGCCGGGCGAAGCGCCCATGTTTTACATGGAGCTGCCGCCCATGCGTCTGCCGCAGCTCGGTAATGTGCTGACCAAGACCTATACCCGCATGCAATGGTATTTTCTGGAAATTCTGCCGCTGTTCGTACTTGCGTCGGTGTTGCTCTGGCTGGGCAAGGTGACCGGTTTCTTTGAAAAGGCGGTTGACGCCATGACTCCGGTAATGGCCTCCCTCGGCTTGCCCAGGGAGACGGCCGTGGCTTTTATCTTCGGCTTTTTTCGCCGTGATTACGGAGCAGCCGGTCTGTATGATCTCCAGACCAAGGGGTTGATGAATCCCCGCCAGCTGACCGTGGCTGCCGTGACATTGACACTGTTTATCCCCTGTGTGGCTCAGTTCCTGATCATGAAAAAGGAACGAGGCTGGAAGGTGGCGGGGTCGATAGGGCTTTTCGTAAGCCTGCTGGCCTTTGGCAGCGGCTATCTTCTCAACAAGTTTTTACTGGTAACCGGTATGCTGACATGAAGTGCGGATTCTGTGGATATGAGTTTGAAGAAAGTCAGGGGAAAAAAGCCTGCGGAGGTTGTCCCGGCGGGTGTCATGCGGTGCACTGTCCGCGCTGCGATTACAAAAATCCCCTGGAGCCGAAATTTATCGGTAAATTGCGGGATGTTTTTTCGAAAAACAACGAACGAAAAGGAGGTGGGGCATGAAGCTGTCCGATAAAGCGGAAGAAATTTTAGAGGCATTGTGGGTTGCGGTTGAGGAAGAAAAAGTTTCCGCTCTGGATCCCGGTAAAGCAGGCCTTTCGCTTGATGATCCCGCTTTTGCTGAGTTGGCCGAGCGTGCACTGGTGGAGATCAGGCAGGGGATGGTCTACTTCCGGCCGGAGGGGAGGGAAGAAGGGCGTATGACAATCCGCCGGCACCGGTTGGCGGAACGGCTGATGATGGATGTGCTCAATATCCGCGGTGAGGATGGCAACAGCAAGGCCTGCCAGTTCGAACATCTTCTCAACGAAGGGGTCGACTCCAAGGTTTGCACCATGCTCAACCATCCCACCACATGCCCCCACGGCAAACCGATTCCACCGGGCGAATGCTGCCGGCAGGCTCGCGCCGAGGGTGATCTGGGTATCGTGGCTTTAACCGAACTCAAATCGGGGCAGGGGGGGGAAATCGCCTATATCCAGACCGACGACAATAAAAAGATGCAGAAACTGATGGCCATGGGTGTTCTGCCGGGAAACAAGATCACTCTGGTGCAATCCTTTCCCTCGTACATCTTCCGGGTGGGCTATTCCGAGTTTGCCATCGACACGAACCTGGCCAGAGAGATTTTTGTCAGGAAATAGTCGCGTTATGAGCCATGAAGGTTGACAAGCAGCGGATTAGGAAACTAATATGCGTCCGGTATATATATCAGATGCAAGCGGAAAGGCTTATATGAAGGTCATCATCCTCCTGGGCGACGGAATGTCGGACGTAACCTACAGCGAACTAGGCAATAAATCACCCCTTCAGGCGGCGGCGACGCCGAACATGGATTTTATGGCGGCGCATGGCCAGGTAGGGCTGGCCCAGACCGTCCCCGACGGTTTGCCTCCTGGCAGTGATGTGGCCAACCTCTCGGTCTTCGGCTATGACCCGCGCACGTGCTATACCGGCCGCTCGCCGCTTGAGGCAATCAGCATGGGGGTTGAACTGGGGCCGGATGATGTTGCCTTTCGCATGAACCTGGTTACCCTCAAGCAGATGAGCACCAGTGTTTTCATGGAGGACTTTTCCGCCGGGCACATCACCACGGCCGAGGGACGGGTGCTGGTGCAGGCGCTTCAGGAAAAACTGGGCAGCGCTGAATTCGAATTTCACCCCGGCGTCAGTTATCGTCACCTTATGGTCTGGCGCGGCGGCAAGGACGGCATGCAGGTCACCCCGCCTCATGACATCACCGGCAAGCCGATATTGAACTACCTCCCCACGGGGGATGGCGCTGAACAACTGAATGAACTTATGAACCATGCCCAGATGGTGCTGTGCGATCATCCTGTCAACAAAAAGCGCGAGGAGGAAGGCAAGTCACAGGCCAATTCGGTCTGGTTTTGGGGACACGGCAAGACTCCGCGGGTTGATTCCTATCGGGATACGTTCGGTCTGAGCGGGGCTGTTATTTCAGCGGTGGATTTGATCAAGGGAATCGGGCTATGCGCCGGGCTGGATGCTATCAACGTGGAAGGCGCTACCGGCTATATCGATACCAACTACCAGGGCAAGGCCCAGGCCGCCTTGGCTGCCCTGGAAGATCATGATTTTGTCTACGTCCATGTGGAAGCGCCCGATGAGGCAGGGCACGCCGGCAGAATGGATCACAAGATCCAGGCTATCGAGGACTTTGATCGTCAGGTGGTCGGAACGGTGTTGGAGGGGATCAGGAAATTCGGCGAATATGCCATTCTCTGCACACCGGATCACCCCACGCCGATCAACCTGATGACACATACCTCGGACCCTGTTCCGTTTATCATTTACCGCGGAGGTGAAGGGGAGGGCAATGGAGCCGCTTGTTACGATGAGGAACAGGCCACGTCAACCGGTTTGTTTGTAGAAGGTTACACCTTAATGAAGATGATCCTCAACAAATAGCTTTACGGTGATAGACGCAAAAAGGGCGCCCGTATGAGATTGGGCGCCCTTTTTCGTGGCATGTTCTCGATAAAGAATACAAAAAATGAGGTGGGACCATGTATGTGGTTCCGCCTCATTTTTGATTACCGTACCGCTATCACCGGCCTCCTCCTATTGCACACCATTATACACGGCAGAAGTGATCCCCACCTACCCACCAGCACAAAAGATGGCCAGATGGCCGGTGCCCGGTAATCCTCATTGGGATGATTGATGAAATGCAGCCGGGTTTGATGAGAAAGCATTATGGCTGGCCTTCCCAAATGGCGCCAGGATTCACGCACAAAAAAAACGCTCCATCAGCTTCCACATTGACCAAGCGGCTCTTTGAACCTGCACCCTGATATTCCATCACCCCTCCGGGTGTTCCATAAAAAATTTCTCACATACATACACCCCCGGAGGCGACAGCGTCAAAAAATTTTTTCCGTGGGGAACATGAGTTATGCAGCGGTAGCCAAGATATACCGGAGATTTGCGAAGGATTGGGCTGAGAATGACCAATTGAGAAATGATGCGCGGGGATTGAACAAGAAGTTGTCCTATGTCGAGGTGACCCCTCTATGACGCTCCTTATCCGACTCGTTTTAGTTGCGAATTTTTATAATCCCATTTTGGGGCCAGTCGTTGTGGCCTCCGGGGATTTCGTTGAATACCGCCAAGGGCAACGACTTGGCCAGTGCCCTTGCATGGCGGATCGGTATTATCCTGTCGTCGATTGCTCCGTAGATCTCCAGTTTTCCGGCATATCCCTCAAGCGCCTCAATATTGTCCCAACGATCAAACAGGAGGAGACCGGCCGGGATCAAGGGAAAATGATCTCTCGCTACGCTCGCAAGTGTGTCGAAAGGAACGACCAGTACGATCTTGTCCGGCTGTCTTTGCAATTTGGCCAGCCTGGATGCTGGGCCGCTTCCGATTGATTCACCCGCGACGCAGACGGGAGTGTCCGGATATTCCCGTCTCAACTCCCGGTACGCCATCTTCGCCGCAGAATCAAACGACGACTTGCTAGGGGAACCTTCGCGGTTGCCGTACCCCGGATATTCCAGGATGAAGACCGAATCGGAGCCGGAAAAACATTGGAGGGCGTAGGCGCGATCCGCCGCCTGTCCGCCGTTTCCGTGAGTGAACAGCCAGACATTCTTGGGATTATTCGCTTTGCGTGCATAGCCGATGGTACGGCCATCCACTATCCATGGGGCAAGACCGTTCGTTTCCGAATGGTGGCTCGGGTAGTAGATCATTCCGCGCTGGAAGACGGTAACGACAGTCAGGAGCGTTATAAAGGTTGTCAGCGCAACTATGAGCATGCGTTTCAGTCGGTTCATTTTGGGTAGATAAATTCCCTGTTGAATCGGGTAGGAGGTGGGAGTAACCTCGCCTCCTACCCGATTAAACCGTATGTACAATGGTATGTACTGTTAATGGTTGTTTGGTTTCAAGTTTTCCACTACGCCGAAAATCATTGGGCGATTGACCCGTAAAACGGGAAAAAGCCTTGGCAAATGCGCTCAGGCTGTTGAAACCAACTGTGTAGGCAACATCGGTAACAGTGGTTTGTGGCAACACCAGCAGTTCCATTGCCCGCAACATCCGCGCCTGATGGTGGAATTGTCGCCAGGTAATGCCGCTCTCCGCCAGGAATCGGCGGCGGAACTGGCGTGGCGACAGGGCAGCCGCTCCGGCCGCATCTTCAAGTATGGCTCTTTCCAGGTTCTCCATGGTGTATTCCATTGCTGTGGCTATCTGCCTGGTTTTTGCAACAGGCAGGCGAAACGGCACCTCTTCCTTGACCCACTCCACGCACAACAACCCCAGCGTTTTGAAGTAGGAATCCGCCAGTCCATTATCCGGTTCGCGATTGGGTGGCCAACGCAGGGCATACTGGACCATTTCCCGGACAATCGGCGCTGCCGAGATGATACGCACGCTCGCTTGATCGGAGCTGACCAGAGAGGGGGTGAAGAAAACCGAACCGGAAAGGACGTTGTGCAGCGTCGACCGGTGCTTGACACCGGCGGGAATCCAGGCCGCCCGCTGGGGGGGCAACAGGTAGATCCCGTTCTCCGCCTCCAGCCGCAGTGTGCCGGAAAAAGCGTACATCAGCTGATGCAGCGTATGGGCATGCCAGTCGTAGCGGATGTTCTGATCGCTGTCCAGATAGGCAAACGCCTCTAGCGATGAAGTATGGATCCCTTTGACGTCAAGTTGTACCTTGGTATCGGCCTGTGACAGTTCCTTAAACATGCTGCCAGTATATTCGTTGGATATGTCCGTTTCAAGCTTAAATATGTCCTTTACGCATTAGACGGCCATGCGGGCAGGCGGTAAGATATCCCCAAACGAAATTACCGTATGCTGTATGGAGGGGTGTTATGGAAATACGGATTGAGCCGCTGATGGGGGGGCAAGGGAAACAGAAATGCACCGATCCGGTAACGCTCGGCTTCGGCAGGCATTTTGCCGATCGCATGCTGGTAGCTGACTGGAACGAATCGAACGGATGGCACGACGTCCGAATAGTGCCGTATGGGCCATTTACACTTGAACCGTCCGCAGCGGTTTTTCACTATGGGCAGGAGGCTTTCGAGGGACTCAAGGCTTATCGCCGGGAAGGTGACGTCGTCGCCCTCTTCAGGCCGGAGATGAACCTGGCCCGCCTCAATCGCTCTGCTATGCGTCTTGCTCTTCCCGAGGTGCCTGCCGAGCTGTTTCTCCAAGGGCTGGAAAAGCTTGTCCGGCTCGAACGTGACTGGGTGCCGGCTGCCGAAGGGACATCGCTCTACATCCGGCCGGTCCTGATTGCGACTGAGGCGGCGTTGGGAGTGCGACCGGCACAGGAGTACCGGTTCTTCATCATTCTTTCGCCGGTTGGAGCTTATTACGCCTCGGGTTTCAAACCGGTCAGGATTCTGGTGGAGGATCGGCTGGTGCGCGCCGCGCCCGGTGGAACGGGCGAGGCTAAAACCGGCGGCAATTACGCTGCCTCGCTGATTGCCGGCAGAGAAGCCGCGAAACGCGGGTTCAACCAGGTGCTTTGGCTTGACGCCATTCAGCATCGTTTCGTGGAGGAAGTTGGCGCCATGAATATCTTCTTCGTTATCGACGGTCGACTGGTTACTCCGTCATTATCAGGATCATTCCTCGACGGCATTACCCGCGATTCCATTATGAAGCTGGCCCCGACTCTGGGGCTGACTGTTGAGGAGCGCCCCGTGGCTATTGATGACCTGATGGCCGGCATCAGGAACGGCCGTGTTTTGGAGGTATTTGGTTCCGGAACTGCTGCGGTGGTTTCTCCGGTGGGCGCACTCTGTTATCAGGATGAATTGGTCATGATCGGTGATGGTGCGGTTGGAAGGGTGACACAGCAGATGTACGAAACCCTGACCGGCATCCAGTATGGCCGGCTCCCCGACCGGTTTGGCTGGATGCGCAAACTCTGAATCGGAAGCCGGATTCGATATAAGTTAGTTATTATTTGTTTACAGGGTATTCGGTTCCGGAACTGCCGCAGTGGTTTCTTCGGTGTTTATCCGGATCGAGGACGATCACGCTGACCATGCCAGCCGATCTTCGGTTTGCAGCGCCTTCGGACGATGGGGGATGTACGACTTCCCCACAGCCAGGGCGCGCCTCACCCGGCTCACCAGAGTAATATCCCTGGCCGGCATCGGGATGTAATCGAAGAACCCCCGCTTGAACGCCATCGCCTCCTCTGCCTCGCTCGCACGCTGGGAGAGAAGAATGAAGGGAATCCGCCGGGTCTCCGCCACCCCTTGTAGTGTAGTGAAGAAGGCATCGGCATTGCCGTCCGGCATCTCCTTGGCAGTAAGCACCAAGCTAGGGAGGTGAAGAAGCGCCTGCTGGAAGCCATCAGTCGCATCGACTGCCTCCACGACCACGTACCCCTCCTGGGCCAGCGGAGAGACCACCGCTTCCCGCACAAGGGGGTTGGTTTCCACCACCAGGATCGAGTTCGAGCACGATTTAAGCAACTCGCCGAGGTAGTACTTCGAAATCGCCTTCATGATGTCCTGGGTAGTGGCGATGAACGGGACCACCCGCATGTTTGTGCTCGCGACGAGGGTGCCGACAATGTCAGTATTGGTGGGATCGGACATGGCAAGGGCCAGGCTCCCATCTCGTATCCCTAGCGGAAACACCCGATTCTCGAAGGCTGTTTCCACCGTGACAAGCCGTAGCGCTTCCTGGGGAATAGTGAACCGGCAGATGTCTGTGACGATCTTGTGGTTGAGCTGGATCGCAAGCGCCTGGGCGATTTCCTCTCCGGTGATGAGGCCGAGGTCTTCCAGTGTCTGGCCGAAGCGGCGATGGGTGGCGTTGGCTATCCGGATGATCCGCTCAACGATAAGCGGCGTCAAAATCTTCTGCTGGATGAGAACTTCCCCCAACTTTATTTTTTCCTTGGTCTGCATTGTTCCCTCCTCGCTTCAGTGGGGCGTTAGGATAATAGTACTCTCAAATGTAGTTTCTGCAACTGATGTACGATACCCTGACCGGCATCCAGTACCCCATCCAGTGTGTTTCTCCATATTCATGGTTTCGTTCTCCTCATTCGTGTCACCGCTGATTTATAGCGTGCTTATTTTCCTCACCTAGCGGCTCTCTTTGGCAGGCTTGGCTACGGCGTTTGATCGGAGTAGTTTCTCGTACCTCTTCCCGCCGGCCTGAAAATAGGCCGACAGCTTTGCCTCGAGATCCCACTGTGCCTTTGCTTTCGGGCTGCTGCCAAGGAACGATCTGCATGGATCCGGAGGGTCCGGGATGCCCGGTTTTACGCCGGCACACTGGACTGCAATTTTTTGTGCCGCCACTTCCGACCAGAGCGCATCTCCATGGATGAAGCTGTGCTGGAAACTTTCTCGCGCCAGGCGTATCAAGTCCTCTGCCCCCAGCCCGTATCTTTTGAATCCGTAGATCCATTCGCTGGTGTAATCGGCATGGGATACACCCTCGTCATCTGTCGAAAAAGCTGTGGGGACTCCATGCCCGAGGTACTGCAGGAAAGGGTGCTGAAGTCCCGCGACACCCAGTATCTGGGCATTGCTGGTGAACATTATCTCGACGAGGGCGCTGTTTTGTTTCATCAAATCGGCCACGTCTGATTTATCTTTTTCGCTCAGGTAAGCAAAGGAGACGCCGTGGCCTATACGCTTTGCACCTGCTTTCAAGGACCCGGTAAGGTGCTCTTTCAGAGACGGGTTGCCGGCGCCCACGAAACAGGGAGTGAGTTCCCCTGCGTGCAGGGCAATATTCACGTTTGGAAATTTATTGTGGAGGTAGGTGAAAAACTGCATCTGTGTCGCAAAGCTGTTCATGGAGACACTTGCGTCTTCGCCGCTGAGAAGGTTTATCCCGACAACACGG
>WSSedB1CaDRAFT_10000662_pt1 | contig 14273 bp, 14 predicted proteins | sample WetSurSB1Cattail_FD_9460 | JGI IMG/M metagenome (IMG submission 9460)
TTCTTGAGCAGCGCTAACCCGCAATTCCCTACACAACAGTGGATACAACGACATGCAGAGTTTTCCCTACATCATCACCATCGCTTCGGAAAAGGGCGGCGTCGGCAAAACCACCCTGGCCACCAACCTGGCCATCTATCTGACCGCCATGCGCAAAGACCTGCCGGTCACCATTTTCTCCTTCGACAACCACTTTACCATCGACCGGATGTTCGAGATCCAGGGGCAGAAACTCAAGGGTTCCGTGCGTGAATTTTTGTTGGGTGAAAAAGGCTCCGCCCTGGCGCATACCGGCCAGTACAGCGTGGACTACATTCCATCCTCCTCGGAATTAGTCGAGGTTCAGGAAAGTTTCAGGGGACCCATGACATTGTCGCGCATGCTGACCGAATCCGGTTTGTCAGGCATAGTGATCATCGATACCCGCCCGGATCTCAACATCCTGACCCAGAATGCCCTCTTTGCCGCCGACCGGGTCCTTATACCGGTCAAGGATATGCCCAGTCTGGAGAACTGCAAGAACATCTTTGCCCTCTTCGACCAGCACAATATCGATAAGAAAACCCTGATGCTGCTTCCCTGCCTGATTGACTCGCGCATCAAGTTCGATAGCGTTTTCAAGGACCAGAAAACCCTTCTGCGGGCCTTTGCCGCCAACCGCGGCTACCGTTCCATGGACACCTTTATTTCAAAAAGTCCCAAAGTGGAAAGTCTCAACACCAACCCTGACGGCAGGATTTATCCGATTTTGACCCATGCCCGCGGAACCGAGGTTCACAACCAGTTTACCGAAATTTCCAACGAAGTTTTGCGCAACTACGACGCCACGTCCGAGCCACGCACATATCTGTATGCGCGCTGGCTGGCGGAGAAAGAGGGGCGGAAAAAAGAGGCCTATCTGGCGCGGCTGGAAGGACTGGCCGAACGTTGTCCGATCTGCGGAGTGCTACTTGCCGAGCAGCCGGAGGGGCGCGGCTACTACTATGAATCATCGGACCGGGCAGTGCGGGGATTTCTGCACAGCGACTGTTTTGCCGACATGCTTTGTGGGACGCTGTACGGACTGCATGATGATTCCCAAGCCCATGGCGCGGCCAAGGCGGTGATTGCCGAAAAAGCCGGCAAGTCGATTTCCCTGTTCCTGCCGCGTGAACTGGATGGCTCGTACCAGCTCGACTTCAAGCAGTTCAACCAGGCCGGGGAACTGGCTTTTCAGAAAGAGGTGCCCTTGACCGGATTTGCCGAGGGATGTTTCAATGGCTTGCATGACCGTCTGTATCTGTTTTTGAACGAGGGATTGTCCGGCTTTGAAGGAAAACTACGCGAGGGAAACTGGTTAACGGTCCACTCCGTCGACCCCCATAACCCGGAGCAGGTGCTGCACGAGCAACATTACCGGGTTGTTCGGCAGCTTCAGGCCCGTATCGGCGAACAGCTGCGGCCTGCCTGATCTCGCGACTGTTTTAATCGCAACGAGATCTCATTCACGGCCTGCGCCGGTTTCCCGCTTCACCCGGGCCAACTCCGCAAAGGATACTCTAAAATGAAACAGATCACTTTTTCCCCCCTCAAAATTGCGGATATAGATCAACTCATCGATGTTGCCCAACGATCCTGGCACGCCCACTATCCGGGAATCATCACCGTGGAGCAGATCGATTACATGCTGAAGCTCGGCTATAACCGTGCGGTAATCATGAAGGAGATATGCGAGGATGGTATAACCTGGCTCTCCATAATGGACGGTGAAACCATAATCGGACTCATTTCAACCGGTCCGTACGGAGCTGGCATCGTCAAGCTGCACAAACTGTACTTACTTCCCGAATACCACGGCAAAGGCATCGGCGCCATGGCCCTGGCCAGGGTTGAACAAGTGGCGCGAAATGCAGGCGCCCGCAAAATTGTGCTAAATGTCAACAAACGCAACGCCAAAGCAATCAGCGCCTATGAACGTTCAGGTTGGCGGATCACCGAAGAGGTGGTCAACGACATCGGCAACAACTATGTTATGGATGATTTTGTGATGACAAAACAAATAGTTAAGGAGAGGGATTAAACATGTCATTTATTGCCAAGGTGCTCGAATCGATCGAATTGACGGAAGATGAATTGATACATATGCTTATCGCAGATGTGAAAGAGGTTTTCAGCACCATGGTGGGTGTTGAAGACCTGCTGCATCTCCCTTCACTGGTTGAACCGATTACCCATTTCGAAAACTGCGTTACCGCAATGGTCGGCATGGCCGGTACCTACAGCGGACTGGTCTGTGTCCACACTCCTCAGGGCTTGGCCTTGCAGATCACCTCCGGCATGCTGGGAATGGATGTAACCGAAGTGGATGATGATGTTCGTGACGCGCTCGGAGAGATCGCCAACATGATTGCCGGATCTTTCAAGCTGCACCTCACCCGTTGCGGCGCCGACATCCGCATTTCAACCCCCTCGGTGGTTACCGGATCAGAATACGCTGTTTCCGCGGGCACCATGCAGGATACCATCACACTGCGTTTTGCGACGGACAACGACTGGTTTATCGTGGCTATCACAATGGAAAAGGAGTAGATTTTTCCACCTATACCCATGTAATTATATCGGGTATTCAATCGCGAGATTTCATACTGTTTTCGTGTTAATTAATATTGACAACAAGAGTAGGTAAATGATATCCGTATCTGACTAGTTCACACATAATGCAGCAGACAATATTTTTCTTATCAAGAGCGATGGAGGGACTGGCCCTGTGAAATCGCGGCAACCTACCCCGAGGGAAAGGTGCCAATTCTAGCGGGATTTCCGGTCCCGAAAGATAAGGAAGAGAACACCAGCCCAATCCTCTTCCCCCCCCCCGGAAGGGGATTTTTTTATTGTGGAGGTACTAATGAACATCGATACGCAGGCAATTCAGATCGGACTTGAGTGGGATACGCGAACAGGAGCGCTCTCGATCCCCATTTACCAGTCAGCCACCTTCCGTCACCCGGGGCTCGGCCAGAGCACCGGCTTCGACTATAGTAGATCGGGCAACCCGACCCGCATGGCGTTGGAAGAGGGCATAGCCCGGCTGGATGGCGGCAGCAGAGGCTTTGCCTATTCCTCGGGCATGGCGGCCATCGCCAGCTTGCTGCTGCTCTTCAAAAGCGGCGACCACCTGGTCGTTACCGAGGATCTCTACGGCGGCACCTGTCGCCTGTTCGACAAGGTTTTCAGCCGGTTCGGACTAACCTTCACCTATGTGGACACCAGCGATACGGACGCGGTTCAAGCTGCCATCACACCATCTACCAAGGCGCTGTTTGTGGAAACCCTCACCAACCCGCTGCTTAAGTTTGCCGATCTCAGCGCCCTCTCCGCCATCTGCCGTGAACGGGACCTGTTACTGATCGCAGACAATACATTCCTGACCCCCTATCTGCTGCGGCCGCTGGATCTGGGCGCCGACATCACCGTCTACAGCGCCACCAAGTATCTGTCCGGACACAATGACACGGTGGCCGGCCTAGCGGTAATCAAGGACCCGCAGCTGGCCGAGCAGGTCTATTTTCACCAGAATTCGGCTGGAGCAGTGCTCGGTCCGCAAGATTCCTGGCTGGTGATTCGCGGCATGAAGACTCTTGGCATACGCCTGGACCGGCAGCAGCAGAACGCTCTTTCTCTTGCGCGCTGGCTGAAAAAACATCCATTGGTTCGCAAGGTCTTTTACCCCGGCCTGGAGGAACACCCCGATCATGAACTGATCAAACGCCAAGCAAACGGCTTCGGCGCCATGATCGCCTTTGAGGTCGGCAACCACGCGCTGGTCGAGCAAATCCTGCTCAAGACACGGTTGATTTCATTTGCCGAAAGCCTTGGTGGCGTGGAAAGCCTGATGACGTTTCCGGAGGGTCAGACCCATGCCGACATCCCGGCCGAGCTGCGCGCACGGCTGGGGATCAACGACGTGCTGCTGCGCCTTTCGGTGGGCATCGAGAATATTGACGACCTGATCGCAGACCTGGATCAAGCATTTAAGAGTAAAGGGGTAACTATATGAAATTCGGAACACAACTTATTCACGTCGGCCAGACCCATGACCCTCTCACCGGGGCGCTGGGAGTCCCAATCTACCAGACATCCACCTTTCGCCAGCAGTCGGTAGATCATTTTGGAAAATATGATTATGCCCGTTCCGGCAATCCCAGCCGCGAGGCGCTGGAAGAGGCCATTGCCTGCCTGGAAGGTGGCACTCAGGGCTTTGCCTTTGCCTCGGGCATGGCTGCGATTTCCTCCACCCTGCTGATTTTTTCGCCCGGAGACCACCTGGTCGTGTGCGACGACGTGTACGGGGGAACCTATCGGGTATTGACCCAAATCTTCGACCGCCTGGGCATTCAATCGACCTTCGTGGACGCAACCTGCCTGGATGCAATCGCGGCCGCCATTCGACCTGAGACAAAGGGAATCTATCTGGAAACCCCTTCCAACCCTCTGCTCAAGGTCACCGATCTGCGGGGTGTCGTGGAACTGGCTAAGCCACGCAACATCATCACCATGGTGGACAATACCTTCATGACCCCCTATTTGCAGCGCCCGTTGGAACTGGGCTGCGATATCGTATTGCACAGCGCCACCAAATTCATTAACGGACACAGCGACGTCATATGTGGCCTGGCCGTTGTAAAATCCGTAGATCTTGGCGACCGCATCCGCTTTATCCAGAATGGTTTCGGCGCCATCCTCGGCCCCCAGGATTCATTCCTGACCTTGCGGGGACTCAAGACACTCAAGGTCAGGATGGATCAGAGCCAGAAAAGTGCCGGTGCCATTGTTGAATGGCTGAGCAAACAGCCGCGGATCACCAAAATTCATTATCCCGGGTTGCCCCAGCACCCCGGCCATGCAGTGCAGTGTGCCCAGGCAAACGGACCGGGAGCAGTGTTTTCCTTTGAACTGGATTCGGTGGAAACCACCAAGCGCCTTCTGGAACAATCGAAACTTTCCGCCTTTGCCGTAAGCTTGGGCGGCGTGGAAAGTATCATCTCGTATCCCGCCAAAATGTCCCATGCGGCGGTACCTCCGGATGAACGCCAGCGCAAGGGTATTACCGATACCCTGGTGCGCCTGTCGGTGGGGCTTGAGGACCCCGACGATCTGATCGCGGAAATGGACGGCATATTCAACGGCAAACAGGTGTAATTGCGCAAATTATTTTTTGACAAAAAACCTGTGTTACCCTACAAGTGAGTAACGAACGTTTTAAGTTATTCAATGGCATACGGAGAAAGGAGACGCAGCATGATTCGCATATTTGAAGACAATTCGCAGTCCATCGGCAATACACCTCTGATCAAACTCAATCGGGTCACGGACGGCGCCAAGGCCATTGTGCTCGGCAAGGTTGAAGGGCGCAACCCGGCCTATTCCGTCAAATGCCGCATAGGCGCCAACATGATCTGGGATGCCGAACAGCGCGGCATCCTCAAGCCTGGTGTGGAGATTGTCGAACCCACCAGCGGCAATACCGGCATTGCCCTGGCCTATGTGGCCGCCGCCCGCGGGTACAAGCTGACCCTGACCATGCCGGAGACCATGAGTATCGAACGCCGTCGCGTTCTGGCTGCCCTGGGCGCCAACGTGGTCCTGACACCGGGTGGCGAGGGAATGAGGGGGGCCATCAAACGGGCCGAAGAAATGGTCGCCTCCGATCCAGCCCGCCATTTCCTGCCCCAACAGTTCAAAAATCCGGCCAACCCGGCTATCCACGAAAAGACCACCGGCCCGGAGATATGGCAAGATACGGACGGCGGCGTCGATGTCGTGGTATCCGGCGTGGGAACCGGCGGCACCATCACCGGCATTTCACGTTACATCAAGAACGTCATGTGGAAAAAGATCGTCTCTGTCGCCGTGGAGCCCAGGGAAAGCCCGGTTATCACCCAACATCTGGCGGGACTCCCCCTGCAACCCAGTCCCCACAAAATCCAGGGGATCGGCGCCGGCTTTATCCCCGAAACCCTCGACTTGTCTCTCATCGATCGAGTAGAACAGGTGGAAAGCAATGAGGCCATCGAGTTTGCCAAGCGTATGGCCAAGGAAGAAGGCATGCTGGTCGGCATCTCCAGCGGCGCAGCCGTGGCAGCGGCGGTCAGGTTGGCCAAACTGGATGAATTTGCCGGAAAAACAATCGTGGTAATCCTTCCCGACTTGGCGGAGCGTTACCTTTCAACCCCCCTGTTCGAGGGAGTCTAGGAAAACACTACATGACGACAGAACTACAGGACTACAGACTGGACGGCATCTACCGCCAGAAACAGGAAGGTTTTCTCTTGCAGCGGGTCAAGCTGGCGGCGGGAACTATCTCGTCGAACCAAGCCCGCATGGTTGCGGATATAGCCAGCCGCTTCGGACAAGGCAGCATCCACCTGACAAGTCGCGGCAACATGGAAATCCACTGGCTACGGGAGCCTGATCTGCCGGAGATCAAAAGACACCTGACAATGGTTGGTCTCACCGCCCGGGGAGCCTGCGGAGGCGCGGTGCGTGGAGTTACCTGCTCCGGACAGAATGTAGCCGCTTTCCCTGTCATTGAAGCCCTGGCCCGCAGACTCCACCGCCATTTCACCGGTAATCCCCGTTTTGAACGGCTCCCCAAGAAATTCAAGATCGGAATTGAACCTGATGCCAGTGGACGCCGTCACCTGATCCAGGATGCGGGTCTGGTGCTTGTTCGTTCCGAGGATGGCCGCGGATGGTATAATCTGTGGGTTGGTGGTGGCCTGGGGCGCGAACCGCAACCAGGTTTTCTGTTGGCCGGCGAAATCGTGGAGGATCGCATCATCCCCCTGATTGAAGCTGTTTTGCGCGTCTACATTGCAGGCGCGCCAGCCGGAAAGCGGCTGAAACATCTGCTGCGCGAAATCGGTGAAGAAGAATTTCTCCGGCGCGTCGACGCTGATCCGGCCGCACATGAAGAACTCCCCCCCCAGAAAGGACTGGCCGATATCCTGGTTTCCACCGCCGTCAGCAACCAACGAATGGAGACGTTTTGTTTTGCGGGAGAACTTACCGGTGACAGGCTCAGGCAGTTGGCCGGTTTCGCTGATACCTGGGCTGACAGCGTGCTACAGGTAACCACTGACCAGAACATCGCCTTCCAGCTTGCGCGGCAGTGTGATCCCAGCCAGGCGCAAGTTGCCCTGGAAACGACCTGTTACCCTGTCCCAACCTCTGAAGAGAAGATCGCCTTCCGTGTCTGCCCCGGCACCCATGAATGCCGCGCCGGCCTGTCCGCAACCCGCGACATTGCCCGGACGGTACTGGAAGCAATGGGACCGATTGCCAGGAAGCTGAGCTGGGCACTTTCCGGCTGTCACAATTCCTGTACGCAACCGCAGCTTGCCGATGCGGGTATTGTCACGTCCCGTCTGGTTGCGGAAGAAAGTGGCCTGCGTTCCCCGCGCTTTGACCTGTATCTTCCCCTGAGCGACGGGCTGAACCAGAAGATGGAAACAGCACTAACACTTGAAGAACTGATTGCAACCATTCAAAAAATAGGCTGATTTATCTAAACAACCCACAATGCGGATACGACTCAACGAAAAAACGATTACCGAGGAAAAGGGTGTCACCTTGGCCATGCTGGCCGAACGCCACAAACCGGGAGCCGATGTCCTGATACTGAACGGCTTTCCCGTAACGGGCGACACGGCACTGAACGAAGGGGATGCGGCATTCCTCATCAAGCGAGGGGAGCTGCCGGATCAGGATGAGTTGGAGTCTGTGATGGCTGCCCGCCACACCCCTGGCGTGCATGCCAGGCTTAAAAGGGCAAGCGTTGGCATCGCCGGTGTCGGCGGACTCGGGTCAGCCGTGGCCGTGGCCCTGGCGCGGGTGGGTGTCGGCCGTTTGGTTATCGTTGATTTCGATGTGGTGGAGCCATCCAACCTCAACCGGCAGCAGTATTTCATCGACCAGCTCGGACTCTACAAAGTCGATGCGCTGGCGGAAAACCTTCGACGCATCAATCCCTTTGTCACGGTGGATCGTCACCGGGTGCTACTCGACCCCGAGAACATTACCGCCATCTTTGCTCCCTGCCCCATCGTGGTTGAGGCTTTTGACCGGGCCGACATGAAGGCCATGCTGGTAAACACCCTGCTCAGCGGCATGCCGAAGGTCACGGTTATCGCCGCTTCGGGCCTGGCCGGCTACGGACCCAATAACGAGATCGCCACCCGTCGCGTTTCCAGAAGGCTCTACCTGGTAGGCGATACAGTTTCGGAGGCCAAACCGGGTAGCGGTCTGATGGCTCCACGGGTCGCCATTGCAGCCGGCCATCAGGCCAATCAGGTGGTGCGTATTATTTTGGGAGAAGTGGAGTAACGCTGTTCAGGGGTCCCAGTGGCTCTTCAAATCCGTCTTCAGTGTCCTGAACAGGTCGCTCTTTTCATATTTTTCGAAGAAAAGGGGAAGTAGCTTGAAACGGCGTCCCTCCATCTCAATTTCGTGATGACTTCTCAGTTTCTTCAACACACGGGTGACGGTTTCACGGGTAATGTGGACGCGGTCGGCAATACTTTGGTGCGATAACGTTGCGTTGATAATCACGCCGTTGGTGTTCCGTATCCCCAGCGTCTTGCTGTAATGCGCCAAGGTTGCCCTGATCTTTGACTCCGCATCGTTGATCCCGATAATGCTGTGAAACAACCAGCTTTCACGCAGACGATTGCAAAGCACATCGATGATCTGAAGCAATGTGTGTTTATCCTCCATAAATAAATCATCAAACACACTTTTTGAAATTAAAAGAACCTTGCACGCTTCGTTGGCGATGACCGTGGCGGAATCGGTTTTGTTGTCAAGCAACCCCATGTCGCCAAAGCAGTCGCCGCGATGCCGAAACGCCATGACCCGTTCCTGGCCGTCAGCCGTAATATCCACAACCCTGATCTGACCTTTGAGAACGACGTACATTTGACTGACTTCTTCTCCAGCCATCATAATGACTTCGTCCCTGCCGTAGCTATAAACATTGGATTTCTCCAGCAGTGAAGACAGTTGCTCGTCGCTGAAGTTGTCAAACAGGGGGACTGACTTGACGATCTTTTTCGCAAGATCGTGATCGAATTTTTTCCTGATCACTCTATTCACTCCTTATCCGGGGATAAGAACATGAAGGCGACTCACGCTTCCCCCTGATGACCCCGGGCGATATCTTTAGCGTCCAAAATGTGAGAGAGTGCCGCATTTTCAAGAGATATGTCTCAGAACTTTGACGAACCCGGATACGCATTATCTCGTGATATGCCTTGCACTGTGTATTCTAACATTTCTACGATATTTTGCAGATGCTATTCCATAATTCCAGTTGCGTTTAAGGTGTTAAAAATTTTGATTAAATCAACATGAGCACGACAGTTCAGACAATCGATCACGGGATATATCCGAAATCCATTACAATAGGAGAAATACCATGAAAATAGCCGTTGCCATGAGTGGCGGGGTGGATTCGTCGGTTACCGCGGCCCTGCTCAAACAGCAGGGACACGAGATAATCGGCATCACCATGCGGTTGTTCACGTCCCGCTGCCTTGGGAAGGGATCAGCTGCCCATGACGCCGCAATCGTGGCCGCACACCTGGATATTCCCCACTATCTGGTGGATTTCGAGACCGCTTTTCAGGAGCTGATCATCAATGATTTCATCACCGAGTATTGTTCGGGACAGACCCCCAACCCCTGTGTGCGCTGCAATCGTTTCGTAAAATTCGGTCTACTGCTGGATGCGGCGCAAAGACTGGGCGCAGACCTGCTGGCAACCGGGCACTACGCCCGGAAAACCGTCGACCCGGACGACGTCCGCCACCTGCGCATGGCGTGCAACATCCGCAAGGACCAGTCATATTTCCTCCACACCCTCTCCCAGCAGCGCCTGGCGCACGTCATCTTTCCCTTGGGCGAAATCGAGAGCAAGGACGAGGTGCGCCGCCTGGCAAGGGAATTCGGTCTGCCGGTGGCGGAAAAGAGCGACAGCCAGGAGGTCTGTTTTATCCCTAATGACGACTACGTGGCCTATCTGGAGGAGAATGGGCATCTGAAAGATGCACAGGGCGATATCATCCATGTGGGGGGCAAGCTACTGGGACGCCACTGGGGTACACACCGCTACACTATTGGTCAGCGCAAAGGTTTGGGCATTGCCTGGAGCGAACCGCTCTATGTGGTTGCCATTGATGCGGAACGGAATATCGTCGTGATCGGCGAGGAACCGCATGTGTACGCCGATGGCCTGTTTGGCGGGGAACTGGGCTGGATCATTGCGCCGGAATCCGAACAGTTCGGCGCAACCTGCAAGATCCGTTACCGGCACCAGCCGGTCGCCTGCCGGGTCAGTCTGCTGGAGGGGGGGCGTTGCCGGGTGCTCTTCGACGAACCGCTCAAGGCGGTCACGCCGGGACAATCGGTAGTGTTCTATCGGGGAGATGAGGTGCTGGGCGGAGGCAGAATTACCTCGGCAATCAAGGACAACCGCGTCAGCGCATTATGAATTGATGGCATTCCGCAGGACGGGGCTCGGCTTGAATGTCAGCACACGCCTCGCCTGGATGGTAATCGTCTCTCCGGTCTGCGGATTTCTGCCCCTGCGGTCCGACTTCGACCTGACCACGAAGGAACCAAAACCGGCTATCTTGATCTTTTCTCCCGTCTCCAGGGTATTCTTTATGATGCTGAGAACCGACTCAAGCATCGCGGCGGACTCGTTCTTCGGGAAGCCCATGTTTGCGCTAATATTCTCAATGATGTCTGCTTTGGTCATCCTTATCCTCGTTCTCTCTATTAAAAAATTGACGTACAAAGACCACATGTAAGACAAAAAAAGGGTCAACCATAGTTTGGCTAACCCATTGTCTTTACTGGCGGAGAGGTAGGGATTCGAACCCTAGGTACGTTTCCGTACACCTGATTTCGAGTCAGGCACCATCGACCACTCGGACACCTCTCCGGAAGCGGGAAAGAACCTTACCTCATTCTGGTCAAAAATTCAAGCATGTATCTCCGTAATATCAGACCACGAAACCATCATTTCGAATGTCAATGATGTTTATGAGCCTTTGGGCGTCTTGACAACATATACAGTAGATACGACACAACAAAGACATTAATAACGAACACGATAACTCGTGGCCATGTAAGGCCCTTAGCCAGCTCAAACAGCTCAACAGGGAGATACATCGCTCCCGTCAGAAGCCCGAACCATTCCGCCCATCTGCGCTCCAGCCATAGACCAATGGCTTCGGCAAAACGAACTGCCGAGTACATGACCGCAGCGCATGCCATAGCCCACAATTTCGCGTCACTGGTCCGGTCAGCGAGATCAAGGAAAATACGAGGATATTTACTGGCTGGATTGAAGTGGAAATGCCTGATCAGGACAGCTGCCGCTTGGTGTAAATCCTTATGAATAAGCAGAAGAAGTCCGAAACCCGTGAGCAGAACCAGTGCGCCTTTTGCTCCTTCGAAAAGCGCAACGATTCTGAGACCGGCTTCCCTGGATTCAGATCTTCCCTTGGTTTTCGTATGCTGAGACTTTTTTTTCGTCACAATAAGGTTCAATATGCACCAGGATTTGGCTATGGGGAAGGCACTTCTCGATTTCAGTTATAATTTCATGGCACAGTGCGTGTCCCTGTTCAACAGTTATCTGCTTCGGCACTACCAGATGCATGTCAATGTGCCTGACATGGCCGGCTTTGCGGGTACGCAGCTTGTGATATTCGATGAAACAGCCCGTGTAGCGGTTCATCACCTCATGAATCAATGTCTCCTCGTCATCCGAGAGTTTGACGTCAAGAATATGGAAGAATGCCGTTTTGGTAAGATCCCAGGCAGCTTTAATAATCATGAGCGCCACGATAATGGCAACTATCGGATCGAGCATGGCAATGCCGGTGAACTTGATGGCGGCAAGCCCCCCGAGTACGCCGGCAGAGGTGTACACATCGGTTCTCAAATGCATCGCATCAGCCTCTAGCGCCACCGAATCGGTCTTGATCGCCACGCTCAGAAGATGCCGGGATACAAAGTAGTTTGCTATGGCTGAAACCGCCATTACCGCGGCGCCCCAACCCAGACTTTCGATTTCCACCGTTCCGGACCTGAGTTTGAGAGCCGCCTCCCAGATGATATAGAAAGCCGCGCCGAAAATAAGTACGGCTTCGATAGTTCCGGCCACATTCTCGATTTTGCCATGACCGAAGCGATGCTTGTCATCGGCAGGCTTGCCGGATTCCCTGACCGAGAACCAGGCAATTATGGCTGCGATCAGGTCAATCCCGGAATGCACAGCTTCGGAGATAACGCTGACCGATTGCATCATGATGCCGACGATCAGCTTCAGGATGATTAGAATTGTATTGGATGCTATTGACAGGGTTGCGGCTCTGTTTTTCGACGTCTGGACTTCAACTGATTGAATCACTTCGTTCCTCCGGCTGCGGTCATAATCATTTTAAACTTGTCAGTGGCTCCGGTATAGAGTTCCAGCGCTTGTGAACTTTTCTTGCGGTACTCAAGCAAAGCCATTGGGTTCTTGTCTGTGACAAAGCTCCTGATAGCGACGAATGATTCAGCATATGCCTTATTGGCTGCGATCAAGCCGGTCTTTCCATCGTTAAGAAGACGTTTCAGCTCGGGTGGCAATGCTTCAGGAACCTTCTTTTTGGCCAGCAATTCTCCAGCCAGCAGGCATTCAGCCTTTGCCTTGTCGATGATGGAAGGCAGGTTGATGGAACCCCCTCCCCCTTTGATGACATTCTTCAGTTCATCTCCTGCCAGCTTGACAGCCTTATCTGTAAGGCTCTCGACATTCAGAATCTCTTTCTGGAATGCAAGCAGCTTTTCTTTGTCGGCAGGAGAGAGCGTGATGGCTGGGATTTTTTGCAGCGGTTCCGGCGCTTTTTCGGCTGAACAGCCGCATAATGCCATGATTACACTGATGAGAGCAATCACTACGATATGTTTCATGATGTGTCTGTTTTCCACTCCCTGGCGCTCAGCTATTTTGAGGTCTATTCCTATGCATACCGGGCATTTCATATAGATTTCTCCTTATCGTTTGGTTCGGTTGTTGTGTTTACAGTTAGTTGCGGAGCGTAGCATCCGCTCCCGCACCATGTGCAGCAGTCTGCGAGCCCAGGCAAACTCGGTGGCGAGGATACCCAATGCAACCGGGATAACTACTATGGCCGGACCGGGCAGAACTATCATGGCAATGCCGATGACAAGAATCGTAATGCCGATGACTGCCACGATAAGCCGCCTCAGTTTTTTGAGCGACCAATCATACATAGTGATTTAGTCCGGATTTCTGCTACAAGTGATGAGTTAACATTATACAGGGACTGAATCAGGAATGGTTCTGAGGAGGTACAAATATCCTGTCTAGAAGCCGTGGCAAGGCAAGTTGTGGCTCAAATGACAACTGTTTGGAAGTCAGGAAGGCATAGGGGATTTTTGTGAATGCGGATAGAGGGGTGTGCCCGGCACAGCAGCAGGAAGTATCGCAATTGTCGGTCTCAGTCGTTTCCGGGCAATCAGTGGCCTGCTGGCTGGCCGATGGTTCAATAATTTCAGTCGGAGAGCTTACGTGGAGTTCAATAGGATCTGCATAGCACATGGACGGAAGCAGGAAGTAAACAAGAATAAGTATTAACGAAATAATTTTTTGAAACATTGGAAGCAGGTTCTCTTGTCAGCATGATATCTGAAAATGAATTTGGCTGACTTTACCATAAAATCAATCTGTGTGAAGAAAAATAGATACGTAATCATCCCCGTGCCGGTCTGTTAATTCCAGTCACTTGAAGATTGCACTATAAGCGGCACCCCGCAGCGCTCTGTTCCAGATTGCTGAGCCCCCCAAAGGCTTGACTCAACCCTCACAATGCTTACCCTCCCTGTGCTGGTACCGGCACACAAGATTATTGCAGTGCATCAGACAACATCATTGTAACAAAACATTAACCTGCCTTTAACAACCCCTTCCAAAATATCTGGTAAGTACATGCAGCATCGCATGGCAACCACCGGCAAGAAAGACCCGTTGGAAACTCCTTAGGGACTCGGAATCAACTGATATACCAAGTTTTACGCTCAGATTTAGGTCAGATTTGTCGTTCCTGATTGAGCAAAACCGCAGGCGTAGCAGAGCTACGCTGAGGATTTTGCGATTGAAGGGACGGCAAAGATGGCCTGAAGATGAGATGTAAAACGGTATATTGGTTGGTTCCGGG
>WSSedB1CaDRAFT_10000663_pt1 | contig 14240 bp, 9 predicted proteins | sample WetSurSB1Cattail_FD_9460 | JGI IMG/M metagenome (IMG submission 9460)
TTCGATCTGGAACGCCGCGATTCCCTTTACTGTGTCCTTGATCCGGATTCCGGAAAGAGAGCCGCCCTGCGAGAGAAGAAACGCACCGATGAAGATGTCTGTTGTCTCAACAATGTGGGCCATGCCTTTCACCTCCTTTCCACCAGCGCCCGGCTGTTTTGTATTTCTATTTAAAAACCTGTCAAGTAGATTGTGTGCTATTATGCGTAGCATATAATCACTTAAAGGGGCAAGGAGAAAATAGCGCATGATATGTTCTTGCAAAAAAGTAGAGGTAGACTTTATGGGATTCTCGGAACGGCTGGCAAAAATACGGAAGGATAAAAACATCAGCATTAACGAGCTGGCTGAGATGATAGAGCTTCATCACACGCAGCTTAGGCGCTACGAGAAGGCGGAGTCACAGCCGACACTTGATGTACTGCGGAAACTGGCGATAGCGCTGAATGTGCCGGGTGATGCGCTTCTTTTTGATGAGGAAGAGCGAAAGCCGCCGGGAGATTTCCTTTTGCAGTTTGATGCTTTGATGGAGTTAAACGAGGAAGAGAAAAAAGTGGTGAGAGCGGTTCTTGACGGCCTGGTTCTGCGGCATCAGGCAAAGAAGTTTATGGACAGGCAACATGTGGAAACGCCGTAAAACCTTCAATGAATGGGCTTTACGGCGTTTTGTTTTTTTGTTTTGTGAAGAATGTGGACCTGACCCCTACGGCTTCATGCTATTTATCAAAACGCATTTTCAAGACTGAGTCCATCAATTGTTTTATATCATTTTCATTTCCAGTTATTTTTAATATTACTTTTTTGTCAGGAATTAACATTTGGACTTTTTCTAAACCAGATGTTTTTGATTTGCCTACTAAAATTGGCACGTCAAATCTCTCAATCTTAAGCTCTTTTTTTTCAACATTAGAGTAGTGTTCAGTAATAGCAACCATATATGAGTCTATAAATTCAGTTTTTGTCATTTTCGTATCACTGATAAACAAAGAAGTACCATTCAATGGATATTTTAATACCATCAGTGATGATTCAGTTCGCACTTTTTTATTTACAAATGGTACTTTAATTGTGATTCCTTTGAATCTAACTATTTTTGATGTGTTATAAACATATAGAATAACAATAATAAATAAAACAACAATAATAGTTATAGCTTTTAATAACTTCATATATTTATCTCTTATCTCAATTTTGGATCAGTAACTGGCCCACTGACAGTTGTTCCTTTAGGTGAACTTTTTATTACATTCATAACTTGTGGATGTAATAATTTCTCAATTTCATTTATACCCCATTCGTAAATTGCTGCTCTTTCAGTATCATGATTATCATATGCTATTTTACATTGCCGATTTAAATTATCTAAAATCTTTGTTGTGTCATTTGCATCATCCCATGCCTTGTTAAAATTAAATATACCTGTTGGATCAAGTTTATCAATAACTTTATCGATAATTTTATCATAAATATAATCAAATATCCTTGACATGTCTTTGCCATTCGGATCAATAAAATTAACCGGATTATTTTGGACAATAACCCGGTCGTGAACCGCCCCGCCTAGTGCCGTAAATCCTTAAGACACGGCCCTTTACAGACAAACCTCGCAGCCCGGAATAATCCCTCATTTCAGCCGATTTTCAAAAAAGTGTAGCCGTACTTTTCCCGGTTTTCAGCGCTGCCGGAGTCTACCCCTTTTAAATCCACTGATCAAGTTTTCTAATGTATTTTCAAGCGGTTAAAGAATAAAAGATGTGATTGTCCCGTTTTTTCTTTTAATCGCTTTGTTGATTCTGGGAGCCTTGGAGGGCGGCGGGTTTAGTGGCGGCATGTCAGACGCGGGGTGTTTCGCGGCTGTCTTGCCGGTGCGATGGGCGGGCGGGTGATCAATGAGCGGGCTTGAAAGCGCGGGGGGTGTGCGCTTTGAAGCCCCAAAGATGGGGAGCCCCAAGGGGTGGTCCGGAAGTGGGGCGGCGGAAGGCCCCGGTTATTCGAACTTCGATGATGACAGAGGGGGAAAGAGTTGGTCCGAGATTCGCTGATAAACAGTAAAACAAAACCGCCGGGAAGCCGGGAGATAAAAGGCTTTACGGCGGTTTTGTCAATTGTGTAGGCCTGACACCAGGTGGTTCCTCCCTGCGGAGTGCTACAACTTTCCTGTTATTTTTCCTTTTTCAAGGCCTGACCCCGCCTCTTTCCGGTGTCATCAGGGTTCACGGCGTTTTTAGTTGTGCAGATTATAGCTCAATAGAAAAATAGCAAGCAGCGTCCCGGTCGCCCCCCCGACCCCTGCCGCCTTCCTATGTGTGCCCTTTAAGATACTTTTGATTTTCAAGAGTTTTTGGGGCAAGAACTATCATTAACTCATTTGCTGCTTCGCGAACTAGCTGCCACTCTGGATTGGACATTCCAATTAAATTGTCTTCTCTGGTACTACCACCCTTTAATGCTTCACCACTTAGCCCATTCAACGCCAAAGACAATTTTTTCATCCCTTCAATTTGATCTGAGGAAAAATCGATGATTTTTTGTCCAATGAAATCATCAACAACCAGCCCATCGTCACGTAGCTCAAAGGCAACATTGTAGTCACCCATTGCAGTACATTGCTCAACAGGAGATTTAGCAAGAATTGAAAGTGTCTCAATGAAATAGTAATATGAATTTTCAATTGAGTCCCTATTACTAATAAATTCCTTCACGCTCATGATAATTGAACTCCTTGCCATGAAACAACCTCAAAAACCATAACTTAGGATGCGTTATAGCGAGGATTGAAAAAACTAGCGGATACCGAATCAAGCAACCTATTGCCTCTAATAACTGTAAAGCACACTTGTAAAAGCTCTTTTACTGTCAGATTGTACTACCTGGACAATTAGGATGATACCCTGGCAAGGCGCATTCCATTCCATTAATCCAAATAACGGGATAACGAAGAAGCTCTTCCCACCAAGGCATTGGGGGTGGTTCAGGCTTGGGTTTTGGTGGGGGGGATACACTAGGATGGGCTTCATTAGGCGTAATGGGGTTTCCACATGGATTAAATCTCTGCCAACCCTTTTGACTTGGCGTTTGGGCTTTCCAATAGCCTTCCGAGCCCGAAGGGCCGCCGTTATTTCCATCTGGCACCCATCTGACAATACTTCGAGGCCCAGAAGTTTGTTTGGGCCCAAAAAAAGTACCGGGTTTCTGGCCAGGACCTGCCGGCACATAGGGTCCACCAGGAATATTGGGTGGAACCGATCCTGGAATAGCTGCCAACCCTTCCGGATCAATCCAATTAACCGGATTATTTTGGACATACTGATACAGGTTCCCCTGTCCACCCTCAAAGAATATCGGATCCTTGGCAGTCCACCTGCCGTTGTTTGGCTCGTAATCCCTGTAGCCAAACCTGACAAGCCCGGTTGTTGTGTCCGTTACCCCACTAGCAAAACCAACCGGCATGAAGAAGTCGGGGTTACTGGCAAGCGTTGGCATGCCGAAGCTGTCATATTCCAGGTATTTTACGACTGCTCCGGTTGAGTCGGTTATCGTTTTTGGCGTGCCTACCTGATCCGATGCAACGTAATACCGTACGCCACCTTTGTCAAAGGCAAACAACAGGCCTGCATCGTCGTAGTAATAATACGTCAGGACCCCGGCAGGATCACGCATAGCGGTTAGCTGGAACGGTTTTTTAAGATTGCCGTAGAGGTACTGGTATGTTCCGCTGCTGTCCGTGTGGGCCACACGCCTGTGCATACCGTCGTAGGCATAGCTAATTGTTTTGCCGGATACCGTGGCTTTCTGTAGTTCTCCCACTGAGCTATAGGTAAAGGTGTCATCCCCCCGTTGTATCATCTGGCCGTCAGCGTTGAATTTATAGAGCGTTGCGCCCACCTGCACCAGGCGGTCCTGTGTGTCATAGCCGGACAGAATATTCGATGTGGTGCGCTGGTAGCCGGTTCTGTTGCCGTTTAGATCACCATAGGTGTACACCTCTTCGTCGACTCCGTTCTTGGTGACGTTTGTCAACTGGCCGTCGCTGTCGTAGCTGTAGCCCCAGGTATCTGTTGTTCCTGCGACGGTTTCGGTTTTCTGGGAGATATTGCCCCGGCTGTCATAGGAAAGCTGGATGGAGTAGATGCTTTTCCAGTTTACCGTGTGCGTGCGGCTGGATACGCGCCCCAGACTGTCATAGGTGATGTTGATATCGAGGCCGGCATTCGCGGAGCAAACCACCATGGAAACGGCTGTGTTTGATACAACCGAGGTGCCGGCGGCAGGAGTCTGGGAGATGACTGCTCCGGGCTGAATGGTGCTGCTTATTGCGGCCGAGATTGTGCCCACGGTCAGGTTGGAGGCGAGGATTGCCGCCTGCGCGTTTGCCTTGGTCATGCCGACAACATTGGGTATTGTGATCATCGGGCCGGATGATACCGTGATATCTACGCTTGAAGCAGCAATTCCGCCCACGGGATTCTGACTGATTACAACTCCAGAGGCAACGGTATCGCTACTTACTTTTGTAACACTCCCCACGGTAACACCTGACGCCAAGATTGCCGCCTCGGCGTCTGTCTCTGTCATTCCCACGATATTCGGCACGGTAGTGGTGGGCGTGATTACCATGGAAACGGCTGTGTTTGCGGCAACCGAGGTGCCGGCGGCAGGACTCTGGGAGATGACTGCTCCGGGCTGAACGTTGTTGCTTGTTGCGATCGTAAATGTGCCCACGGTCAGGTTGGAGGCGAGGATTGCCGCCTGTGCGTTTGCCTTGGTCATGCCGACAACATTGGGTATTGTGATCATCGGTCCGGATGACACCGTGATATCTACGCTTGAGGCAATAGTTCCGCCCACGGGGTTCTGGCTGATTACAACTCCAGAGGCAACGGTATCACTACTCACCGATGTAACACTCTCCACGGTAACACCTGCCGCAAGGATTGCCGCCTCGGCGTTCGTCTCCGTCATTCCCACGACATTCGGCACGGTAGTGGTGGGAACGATTGTAATTGCGATACGATCAAACGATATAAAATCATTCATGGCCAGTAACGGTATACCGGACTTTTCAGTGGAAGATTTCCGGAGTTCCGTCCTATTCCCCGTGTCAACATGTTCGAGCAGAGCTCTTGCTATGTGCTTTCGGGCAAGGAGTGAATAAAGGGGCGTTTTACGTTGTCCGCTCTTTTCGCCCTTGAATCCTCTCAATGTATCCAGATTGCCGGCGTATGTGAGCAGGGACACGGAGTCGTCATTTTGCAATGTCGTACTTGCTGTTTGAAGACTTGCTGTGTCATTTATTCGGCTGATCGCCCCTACGGGACCACCACGGGTAAAGGTAAACGGGCCGTAGGTTTTGATCAGGCCGTCGTTGTCGCGGGTTATGGCGGTGGTTACCGTATCAGAACCGCTGGTGAAGTTGATCTTATTAATATGGAAATTATTGTCATAGGTATAGGCAAACTGGCCAATTGCAGCCCCGGAATGCACCATACCGGTTACAAGAGATCCATCATAGGTAAAAGAAGTCACCTGTGATGCGCCTCCACCCGCTGGTGTGCGTATACTGTGGGTTACACGATCCGTCGTGTCTCCATAATTGAGGCTTACCGTTGCTTCCGGATAGACAATTCCGAGAGCGCGTCCACCGGAGTCATACGCCGCTTCCACAGTACGGCCGCCGGGCAGAAGCGTTCTGAGCCACTCCTGGTCAACGCTATATTGCCACGAATAGGGAAGATTATCAGGAGGTGTATAGTCACTGCCCAGGTTGATAACCGTGTAGCCCAGGGTATGCGCCGATCCGTTCGGCATGGTGATCTTGGTGCGATTGCCGTTGGCGTCGTATGAAAAACTGTATGCGCGACCACTTGGCAAGGTCAACAGAGTTAACCTGTCGGCCAAATCATAAGCATATTGTGATTTGTTGCTCAAAGCATCCGTGCTACTTGTCACCCGGCCCGAGGAATCATAGACATAGGTTGCCAGTTGATTCCCTTGCGCCGCCTGGATGAGTCTGCCTTTGCTATCGTAGTTGAAGGTTATGGGGGTTAGAGCCTGATCGAGCGTAAACGATAGCGGCCGCCCCAGGCTATCCGTGAGAGCTACTAACTTTCTTCCGGCTGGCGTTGTTAAAGTAGATTGGTTTTGTGTTGCATCGAAGAGCGATGTATAAATGCGCCCATTAATCGAGAGTTTGTCAGTCTGGGTTGCCAGGGAGAGAGGGTTGGTCGGATCGGCAAATGTTGCAGTCCGGGTAAGGGAGGTAGACTGGATAAGCCCGGACGGGGTCTTAACAGTCGACGAGGCCGGTATGTATACCAGTGTGCCGAATCGCGGGTCTATCCCAAGCGTTACGGAACTGGTCGTCCCGTCCGGCATGGTGGCCTGCTCACTGCCATCGGTCTTTGATAACGTCACGCTCTGGGTGCCTGCGGGGGTGGTGATGGTCTGGCGTTGATCACCGGTGGAGAGATATTCCGTCAGAAACGTGGAAGTTCTGCCAAGTGCCGTGGTCAGGATCTCCTGTTGAGTGGATAAGGTGCTCGTCCCGTCAAGTGTCGTGAATCCGCCGGCGGGGTTGTCATCACGGACAAGGAGGCCGATGGTGTCGTAAGTAAAATTATGGATGTTCCCCTTTGGATCGGCATAGGTGGCCATCAGCCCGCCGCCGCTATACGTCATCAGGGTCGATTCACCGGCGGGATTTGTCAGGCTAGCAAGATAGCCGTTAGCGTCAAGCGTGAGGGCTGTGCGCTGCCCAAAAGGAGCAACAATGGCTGCGGGATTGCCGCCGGCATCTCTGGCAATGGTTGTTGTGTTACCGGAGCCGTCTGTGATAGTGGCGAGCCGTCCGCCAGAGTCGTAACTAAAACTGAATACTGTCGCACCAGTCAACGAGTTGAGGGTGCGTTGGTGTTTGCCTGAACAGTTGAAAACATAAAGCTGGCCACCATCTTCTGAAGGGATGGAGATATCGCTCGTCGGTTTGTCAGGCCAATAAGAAGCTACTCGGCGAATACGGCTAATACCAGGCTCTGCAATATAGATGCTCCCGTCTGGGCCAACTGCAACACCATTTGGAGTGCCAAGCAAACCGTTGGTAGCAGAGCCGTCACCTCTATTACCTGAGGTGCCCCCCCCAGCCACTGTAGTAATGATACCGTCTGGCCCTACCCGGCGAATACGGCCACTAACATCATCTGCAATATAGATGCTCCCGTCTGGGCCGACTGCAACACCAATTGGCGAAGAAAGCGAAACGCTGGTAGCAGGGTCGCCGTCACCGATATAACCACCATAGGTGCCATTACCCGCCACTGTAGTGATGATACCGTCTGGCCCTACCCGGCGAATACGGTAATTTCCCGCATCTGCAATGTAGATGCTCCCGTCTGGGCCAACTGCAACACCAATTGGAAAGCCAAGCGAAGCGTTGGTAGCAGGGCCGCCGTCACCTCGATCATCTGCGGTGCCATTACCGGCCACCGTAGTGATGATACCGTCTGGCCCTACCCGGCGGATACGGTTATTACGCCCATCTGCAATGTAGATGCTCCCGTCTGGGCCGACTGCAACACCAATTGGAAAGCCAAGCGAAGCGTTGGTAGCGGGGCCGCCGTCACCACTATAACCTGCGGTGCCATTACCGGCCACCGTAGTAATAATACCGTTAGGCCCTACCCGGCGAATACGGTTATTATTCCCATCTGCAATGTAGATACTCCCGTCTGATCCGGCTGCTACACCATGTGGCAAATAAAGCGAAGCGCTGGTAGCAGGGCCGCCGTCACCACTATAACCTGAGGTGCCATTGCCGGCCACCGTAGTAATAATACCGTTAGGCTCTACCCGGCGAATACGGTTATTATTCCCATCTGCAATGTAGATACTCCCGTCTGATCCGGCTGCTACACCATGTGGCGAATAAAGCGAAGCGCTGGTAGCAGGGCCGCCGTCACCACTATAACCCCAGGTGCCATTACCCGCCACAGTTGTAATCATCATCGCGCCAAGCAAATCTGCGGAGCGCCAACTACCATCGCCTAACAAGAGAACCTTGCCGACAGGGTCATACGCATGATGAATATCCAGATCCCAGCCACCCAACCCTTGCGTGCGGGCATCGAAAACGAAACCGCCAATCGAACGCAGCTCAGCCTGCCAGAGAGTGGCCTCTCCTCCGATCGCCCTATTATCATTGAAACTTGAGGAAAGGGATATTGCGGAATCCGAGAAGTTGCCAAACGATATGCTTCCATTGCTCGCCTCCAAATAAACGAGCTCATAAACGTAACCGATTCGCACCGTAAGAGGCTGCTTGCCTTGCATTATTCGGCCGTAGGCATCCTTGCCGTCCCACGTAAAGGTATAGCTCTGGTTAGTTGCTGCGGAAAAACTTTGCGAAAACCGCCGACCAGCGACCTGGATAATGAGATCAATTCTCTTGAGGCTGGCCGGCACACTCGCTCCGCTAACGGGGATGTTCACTGTGTAAGCCGTTTGATAGCCGGGAACGCGGCTACTTCTATAGTTCAAGGTGAAGGGTGTGCCGGGGATGCCGATCCTCTCTCCCAAGACCTGATTCTGGCATTCAATTATGGATCCTCCCTTTTCGCAGGGACATGGAGTGGGTTTGTTTTCAGACTCAGGCTGGTCTGGCGTAGTGGCGTCTTTTGGAAAGCCCCAGGGCCAGTTGCAATCCCAGATGGAAAAGTGGGTAACGGGAGCACGCCAGAGAGTTTTGCCCGCCGCATAAAGAATTCCCAACTGCTGCCGTTCGGCATCGGTTACATTAAGCGCGGCAAGTTTGCCGGCGTCCGCGGGTTGCCCGCTGCCGTCGGTATCCAGGTCCGCAAGTCCGTTGGAAATAGAAAGAATCTTTATGATCCTGCCATTGTTGGACGGGATCCAGGCAGACTTTACGCGGTCGTAGTATCCCACCGGCACAGCGCCTCCGATCGGGAAGTTGAGGAAGTTATCAACGTAGAAGTAGACCGGCTGACTGAACGTTACCTGTTTGGCTCCGGCGGCAATAGCCTCGTCGGCGCTGAGTTCTACCGCATAGGTGTAGCCGCTTGCGGGAGGAAGTTCTCCAGGCATGGTCTTGGGGCCGTTGGGACCCACGGTATATTCCGATGCCCTGACATTCAGGCTGCCAAGGGGTTGTGTGCTACCGTCAGGCATGACCATCTGGGCGGTGGTAGCCGCTGAAAACAGGAGCGTTGCCTGACGTGAACCATCCGCGTCTGTTACGATATTTCCCCGGTGCACCTGAATCTGGGAGGCCGAGCCGAGATTGATCGTGGTTACCTGGGTATCAACCGGAATTAATACCACGACAGGGAGCCAGGCGTAGTCCTGCCAGGGAGCATTTATCTGCCGCTGGACAGGAAGGTAGCTAGTCTTCTCATATGAGACTGTCAGAAGTCCGCCACCATTTACCGCCATGTCGAACATGCCGTCGGTGCGTGTGACTGTCTGGCCGAATTCGGGGTGGTTGAGAATGGTGATGACTACGCCGGAGATGGGATGGCCGTCCCTGTCATTGACTTGGCCGCGCAGAACCGCTGCCCGCTTGATTTCGATTGTTCCGGCAGCGACTCCTGTCTGTATTGGGTTGTTCCCTGTATAGAGAAACGCCGTGCTGGCCGCAATCGTGGTTGCAACTGTCCCGTCCGTTGCGGGTGCTACCGTGGCCGGGTCAGGGGGAACGGCTGCCGGGGGAGGACCGCTCGAAACCACCAGGGCTATTGAAGATCCCTGCGTTACAAGCGCATTTGCCGCCGGGTTCTGACTGATGACGCTACCTGCCGGCACGGTGCTGCTGTTTGCCGAGGTGATAGTTCCAACCGTCAGCATGGCTGCCGTGATTGCCGATTGCGCATTTGGCTGCGTCATGCCGATGACATTCGGCACAGATACCGGCGGAGGTCCGCTTGATATGACGAGGCTTACGCTACTTCCCGCCTGGACGGATGTGCCTGATGCCGGATTTTGACTGATGACGTTACCTGCGGGCACGGTGGCGCTATACGCTGAAGATAAGGTTCCAAGGACAAGATTTGCCGCGGTGATGGCTGAACCGGCATCTGTCTGTGTCATGCCGGTGACATTGGGTACTGAAACGGGTGCCAAGCCCTGGGAGACTGTCAGGTTTATTGCGCTGCCTTTTGCAACCAATGCGCCTGAAACGGGATTCTGACTGATGACGCTGCCGCTGGGGACGGTGCTGCTGTAAGCGGTTGTGATCGTTCCGATTGTGAGACCGGCGGAGGTGATGGCGTTCCTGGCGGCATCCTGGGCCATTCCCACAATGTTCGGGACAGTTACATTCGAAGGAGGGGGATTCTTTGTCTTGGTTATGGCAATGACAATGAAGCTTTCGCGTTTGCCTTCCAGTTGTACCTTCAGAATATTATGTTCCTGAAGCGTCACTTGGCGCTCAAGGGTTCCTGTCTGCTGATTGAAATCGGAAGGGCCGAAAACGTCTTCACCGTTCAGGGTTATGTGCGCACTTGATACCCCGTGGCATCCACTCCTGTCTCCGTTCTCGATTTTCATTGTGAAATCGGAGCCTTCCTTGTGGGTATGGAAGATGAACCTCTCGGTCTCCGGCTCTCCTTTTTCGCACCCGAATATCTTCGGGCCGAAAACAATGTGTTTGTCCCTGTCGTGCGGATGTTCGTCCCTGTCATGTGAATGTGCGTTGATTACGAAGAAAGGGCAGGTAAAAACAAGCAGGAGGAGTGCTGGCAGAATTTTGTTCAGATATTTCAAATTGTTCAAAACATATCTGGCAATGTTGTGAGAGTATTTTGTATTCATGTACTGCCTCCATGCTTGGGCGATTGCGGGCGCTTTCAAGAGAGATAGAAACAAAAAAGCCTACCCCGTTAAAAGGTAGGCTTTCATGATCAGACAGACCATCATCCGTCACTTCGACAGCCCCGCTACCCAGTTCATTCTGGGTGGTGGCTTTGTGTCACACGGTTACCCGTGCTTTACCCTTTCGGCGACTTCTTCTATGTGGTTTTACTAAGACATCAAAAAAACGACATAAGGCGCATCTATATATCGAGTGTGCGATTTATAAACGGTCAATTAATCCATGTCAACACATATTTGAGCAGAGCCGAGAGAAGAATAATGTTGGTTTTCTAATGACCCAGAATAGTCACTAGAAAAGCTGGCTGCGGGAACAGCGGAGTAGTGCGTATCCCCGAAATGAGGGGCAGAAAAAATAAAAAGCCCCGATTCGCGGAGAGAGCCGGGGCTTTTATACAATGTAAGAGACGGAGGGCGTCAGGCACTGGTCAACTGGCAGTACGTAATACGATAAAACTGCCCGCCCATGCTTGCGTAACGATTCAGCCGCCTTCAATCAGTTGGTCAATGACTGTATCGGCGCTGGAATCCTGCCGCCGCGGGCAATGAATACCTCCGAACTGAAATTGTGCACCGCCATGACCGGGGCGCTTCCGAGCAGGCCGCCGAACTCCACCACATCCCCGACCTTGGTCCCCGGCGCGGGGATGATCCTCACGGCCGTGGTCTTCTTGTTGATCATGCCGATGGCCATCTCATCGGCAATGATTGCCGAGATGGTTGCTGCCGGCGTGTCACCGGGCACGGCAACCATGTCCAGCCCAACCGAGCAGACACAGGTCATGGCTTCCAGCTTATCCAGGGTGAGTGAACCGCGCTGAACGGCCCGGATCATCCCCTCGTCCTCGCTGACCGGGATGAAGGCCCCGCTCAGCCCACCCACGGAAGAGGACGCCATGGATCCCCCCTTCTTGACGGCATCGTTGAGCAGGGCCAGGGCCGCCGTGGTGCCGTGTGTCCCGCAGCTTTCCAGCCCCATGGCTTCCAGGATGGCCGCCACACTGTCGCCAACAGCCGGCGTCGGCGCCAGAGAGAGATCCAGCACGCCGAACTGCGCGTCGAGCCGCCGGGCCACCTCGCGGCCGACCATCTCACCCATGCGGGTAATCTTGAAGGCTGTTTTCTTGATGCACTCGGAGATATCTCCCAGGTCGGGGGTGCCCTGAAGCGCGCGTACCGCTGAATTGACCACGCCGGGACCACTGACCCCGACGTTGATGACGCAATCCGGCTCGCCGATGCCATGGAACGCGCCGGCCATGAAAGGATTATCCTCGGGCGCGTTGGCAAAGACGACCAGTTTGGCACAGCCGATACCGCCACGGTCACCGGTCAGTTCCGCTGCTTCCTTGATGATGCGCCCCATCAGCGCCACGGCATCCATGTTGATTCCGGCCTTGGTGGTGGCAAGGTTGACCGACGCGCAGACCTTAGCCGTTGTGGCCAGCGCACGGGGAATCGATTCAATCAGTTTCAGGTCGCCGGGCGTCATCCCTTTCTGAACCAGGGCGCTGAAGCCGCCGACAAAATCGATGCCGGTCTCATGGGCGGCCCGGTCCAAGGTTTCCGCTACAGAGCAGTAATCCTCGGCCTTACAGCTCTCGGCCACGATGGCAATGGGAGTGACCGAAATGCGCCTGTTGATGATTGGAATCCCGTAGAGGCTCTGGATCTCTTCGGTTGTCCTGACCAGGTTTTCGGCGCAGGCCAGGATGCGGTCATAGACATTCTTGTTGAACGTCGCGATATCGGGATGGCAGCATCCCCGCAGACTAATACCCATGGTGACGGTCCTGATATCCAGGTTTTCGTTGTTCACCATCTTGATGGTTTCAAGGATTTCTTCCGGATGAATAAACATGAATGCCCCCTCAGATCCGGTGCATGAAGCGGAAGACGTCTTCATGCTGCACAATGACCTGCACTCCCAGCTCCGTACCGATAACCGACATGGCGGCCTTGAAGGCTGTCAGGTCAAAAACCTCGGATTTGACTTCGGCCAGCATGAACATGGTAAAAAGATCACCCATGATGGTCTGCCTGATGTCGGCAATATTGACGCTATGTTCGGCCATGACCCGGCTGATGCCGGCCACGATGCCTACCCTGTCCAATCCGATGACGGTGATGACGAAACGACTTGATGACATGCGATTTCCTTTTGGTGTGATGTAAAAAGATTAAACACAATTACCTATCAGGTTTTCCGCGTTCAATCCACCCCAAACTGTTTGTGTGCACACAGGCTGGCAGGGGACGCGGGAATGAAACGAGCCAGAAATGGTATGTTGGCAACGGAAACCGGTGTCCGTCCCCCAATGACCCCAAACGGTCACGGAGCAGACTGCTCGGACAACTCGATCACCGCATCCCTGCGCAGCCGTTCGCGGAGCGGGCCGCGAATTTCGTCGCCGGCGGGAAGAATTTGCTTGCGCTGATGGATCACGAAAAGATGCAACCCGCCGTCTCCGGGAATGATCTTGGAAAGGCTGGCAAGAGGAAGATCGCGGGCCTCGGGGGGGATGACGTCATAGGAGTATTCCTCGTGGTCCCCGATATGCCAGGCATCGCCCTCAACCTGAAGCTTGGTGTAGGCATTCGGAATGGTCGCTCCGGCCGCGACCAACGCTCGCAGCCGCTCCATCAGTACACGCCCGGAAGCGCGTTCCTGTTCATCATCGGCATCCTTGAGCCAGACATGATCCACGATGAGCACAATACGGGGAGTGGCAACTTCCAGCGCAAGCGCCTTGGCAAGAGCTAATTCGACACCGGCGCGTTCCTCCGCGCTCCATGCCTTCGCGGGCGCACTGATTCCTTTCTCGGCTGCCGCGGCCCGCACCAGCGTAAGGTCGATCAAATCATCAAGCGCATCCTCGGAAGACAGCTGGGTTGCCTCGACGTGCGCATCGAGTTCCGCTGTTGTTATAGCATGCCCGTTAACTACCGCAACGGGCTGCTCCGGAACATCTGGTTGGGCAATGGACGGCAAACCTTGTTCCTCACCCGCCTCCTCAGCCCGTAACGACGAGACGCAGACGACCATGAGCAGCATACCGCATATAAAGATGGGCGCCATGCCAGTCCGGGGTGTAAGAGGACCGAGGCGTGATATCCGCACACCAAGGGTTGAGTAACCTGCCGATAGTAAAGACATACAAGATACCGCCAAAGCTATTATCTTTTTCATAACCACTCCTCCTCAAGCTTGTTATTGTATTAGTTTTGTAAGGGAGTCGGAATTAACTGATATGCCAAGTTTTACGCTCAGATTTAGGTCAGATTTGTCGTTCCTGATTGAGCAAAACCGCAGGCGTAGCAGGGCTACGCTGAGGATTTTGTGATTGAAGGGGCGGCAA
>WSSedB1CaDRAFT_10000664_pt1 | contig 14225 bp, 14 predicted proteins | sample WetSurSB1Cattail_FD_9460 | JGI IMG/M metagenome (IMG submission 9460)
TCCGGATGCCAAGAAAACCATGCTGACCATCTTCGACTCCATCGACGGAGCCGCCAAGGCGGTCTCATCGATCATTGGCGCCAAGATCATCCCCACCACGCTGGAATTCATGGATTACGCAACCCTGCAATGCGTCGAACGGCGCTTTAACCTGGGCATCCCCCCCGAAGGAAGGGCGGTACTGCTGATCGAGGTGGATGGCGACCGGGATCTGATCGAGAAACAGGCCAACCAGATCCACGACATCATCAAACCGTTGGGACTGGTGCAGTTCCGAGCAGCTCGGGACAAGGCCGAATCAGAGCAGTTCTGGCAGGTCCGCCGCCTGGTGTCCCCATCGATGCGGGACGTGAATCCGGACAAGTTTAACGAGGACATTGTGGTGCCGCGCAGCAAGGTGCCCGATGTTATTCGCCGCATCGAAAAGATCCACCAGCGCTATGATATACCGATCGTAAATTACGGTCACGCCGGCGACGGCAACATCCATGTCAACATCATGGTTGACAAAAAGCTGCCCGGCATGGAGGAGAAGGCTCATCAGGCTATTCGTGACGTATTCCAGGCAGCGTTGGATCTGGGAGGCACCATGTCGGGAGAGCACGGCACAGGCCTTTCCAAGGCACCTTTTATCGACATGGAACTGACCCCGGACCAGATTGCGGCCATGAAAGCAATCAAACATGCACTGGATCCCAACAACATTCTCAACCCCGGCAAGATGTTCCCCTGGTAGACACCATTCCGCTTCACTCCCAAGGAGGCTTGACATGGACAGCAACAAACAGCTTCAGGAAGCCTCGCTCATCGGCCGTTTCCTCTCAATGGAGGCTTTGCTGATGCTGATGGGAGTGGCTTCGCTGCTCTACGGTATATTCAATGGCGCACTGCTGAACATATTCTGGGGCCTGATCATCATTCCAGGTGTGCTGTTGCTGGTAAAAGTCCGCAGGGACCGAAAACGCAAAAGAACCAATCACTAATCAACCAGAGGATAATCACCGCATGCCAATAATTACCGCACCCATTGTACTAGCTTCCGCTTCCCCCCGCCGCTCTGAGCTGATGGCCCTGGCAGGCATTGATTGCAGTATCGTTCCGGCCGACATCTGCGAGGATGCTCTGATGGACGAACAACCAGCGGAGCACGTCATGCGCCTGTCCCGTGAAAAAGCCCAGGCTGTTGCGGAACGGACTGACGGGCGCTTTTTTATCGGAGCCGACACAGTGGTGGTGCTGAATGACAGGATCATGGGCAAACCCGCGGACGAAGAGCAGGCCTTCGAGATGCTGGCAGCCCTGTCTGGTCATACCCATCAGGTGATTACCGGCATCACGGTTTTTGATCGGGATACCAACACCTGCCTGACCCGCAGTGTTTGCACCGAAGTACTCTTCAAGGCGCTCACCCACCAGGAGATCCGGGACTATATCGCCACCGGCTGTCCCATGGACAAGGCAGGCGCCTATGCCATTCAGGGCGGCGCGGTACATTTTATCCGCTCGATCAACGGATCCTACACCAATGTAATCGGGTTGCCCATGACGGAACTGTACGAACTGTTGCAGAGCGCACAGGCGTTGAAGTGAGGTTTATGATGTCGATTGCGGAACGACTGGTGGAAGTGAGGGAGGAAATACGGGCTGCTGCGCTTGACGCCGGGCGCAACCCGGATGAGGTGCAGCTGGTAGCGGTATCCAAGACCCGTCCGGCAACGGATGTGGTTGCTGCCTTCCAGGCAGGCCAGATTATCTTTGGCGAAAATTACGTCCAGGAATTGCGGGCCAAGGTATCGGAGGTGACCGAGGCGGTGGAATGGCACTTCATCGGCCATCTGCAGAGCAACAAGGTCAAGCAAATCGCTGGACTGGTCAGCATGATCCACTCCCTGGACCGTCTTTCCCTGGCTGAAGAGATCAGCCGCCAGTGGGGCAGGCTCTCGCAAAGCTGTGATGTGTTGGTGCAGGTCAATATCAGCGGTGAGGTTACCAAGTCAGGCACAACCGCGTCGGATGCCCTTCAACTGGTTCGTGATATTGCACAGCTGCCCAATATCCGGGTAAAAGGTCTCATGACCATGCCCCCTTTTTTTGACAATCCAGAAGCTGCCCGCCCCTGCTTTGCCGGACTGAGACAACTGGCAGACCTGATTGACACCGAGGACATACCCGGCGTTGAAATGAAAGAGCTTTCCATGGGAATGTCAGGCGATTTCGTGGCCGCCATCCGGGAAGGAGCAACCCTGGTTCGGGTCGGAACCTCCATTTTCGGAGAACGTCACTATGCCTGATCATCCAAGCGAACCCGGCAATTCATGCCGCCCAATTTCCTCCAGATATTTCAGCACCAACCGTTGAGCCGCTTCAACTGCCCGCGGTATGTCCCATGTCTTCATGTTGCGCTCTTCCACCAGATTGCTGATTCCTCTGATTTCCAGACAGTCGACACCATACCTCAGGCACATCATGGCAACGGCAGCGCCTTCCATGTTTTCCACGATGGCGCTGCAACGCCGCACAATCTCTTCGCCCCGCAACAGCGAACCACTGCAGGTGGATACGGTCACAAAGCGTCCACGAGTCAGGCTGACACCACAGTAGTCCGCCAGTTGCATTGCCTTTTCAGCGGCAAGGCGTGACATCGGGATTTCATTGTAATAACGCTGCTTACCCTTGACGACATACGGAAGATTCATCTCTTGCAGCCCCAGCCATCCGTTGGAGGTTATGGCTCCCTCATCCCCCAGAATCTCGACGCTTGCAACCGCCAGATCCCCGATGGCAAGCCCGCTGCCCGGATACGCGCCGGCGCAGCCTGCATTGATGACCAGTTGTGGCTGATGACGCTCGATCAGAGTCGCCGTGGCAGCAGCAGCATTGATTTTTCCGACACCGGACACACAAATCACTATTGGCAGGCGACCCAATGCACCCATCACTGTTGTAAAGCCGGGGGTTATAACGTGGGTGACGTTCCCCAGAGCCAACTCCAGCAATTTCGTTTCCTGGCGAACAGCGGCAATAAGAAGAACCGGTTTCATGCAGAGCATTCCTTTGTTGGGGAGTTAAGGATTTTCGGCATATCCCGGAGAAGCTCCCTTTATCCTCTCCTGTCCAACTCCACGGCGGCAAAGGCCGAATGGTTGTGGATCGACTCAAAATTCTCCGTCTCCACCGAAAACCAGGTGATGTTCTCGAGCACCGCCAGACGGGAGTAAGCCTCGCGCACCATATCCTCCACAAAACGCGGGTTTTCATAGGCCTGCTCGGTGACAAACTTTTCGTCCTCCCGCTTGAGCAACGAATACAGCGGGCTGCTGCCACATTGTTCAATCAGCTCAACCAGGTCCTCGATCCAGATAAAATCACGATAACGCACCCGCACCGTCATTACACTGCGCTGATTGTGAGCGCCGTAACGCGCCAATTCTTTGCTGCAAGGGCAGAGCGATGTCAACGGCACCTTGACACCCAGGACAAAATCCAAAGAGTCAGTCATTGAAGCGCTGAACTCACAGCTGTACTCCATCAGACTTTTGGCGCCCGAGACCGGCGCCCGCTTGTCGATGAAATAGGGAAACTGTATCTCCAGGTGGGCACTGGCAGAACCGAGTCGGGCCTTCATCTCCTCAAGGATCACCTCCAGCTTGTCCAGAGCAATCTGTTCCCGGTGACGGTTGAGGATCTCCACGAAACGGCTCATGTGGGTTCCCTTGAAATGATGGGGCAAATCCACATACATATTGACCCGCGCCACGGTATGCTGGAGCGAGCGGTTCTTGTCCATAACCACGATCGGATAAGTGATATCCTTGACCCCCACCTTGGAGATCGGAATGCGGCGATGATCCGGCCGCTTCTGCATGTCAGGCATGGCTGTTGCCGGGGATGGTTTCTTTTCAGTGTGTGTTGTCGCTGTATTTTTCATATACCTTCTCTGATACTCACATCTGTTGGTCAGTATTCTGTTCCGTATCCGGCGCCGTCAGCCGCACGATCTCCTGCCAGATCCGGTCGCGCCCTTCCTTTGAAAGCGCCGAAAAGTGTAACAGTTCGCTCTTTTCGCGCTTGATGGCTGTTGCTATCAGGGCTGTCTGTTTGGCCCGCTCGAGCTTGGAGAGTTTGTCGCACTTGGTCAGTACGATGATTGCCGGAATGTCATAGGTGATCAGCCAACCCAGCATTCGCAGGTCCCCCTCAGAGGGGATTCGGCGGATATCCAAGATCAGCACCACGGCCTTGAGGTTATTCCTCTTGGCAAGATAGGTCTCGATCATCGGCCCCCACTGCTTACGCAACTCGGGTGGCGCCTTGGCATAGCCGTAGCCGGGAAGGTCCACCAAGGTCAGCACACCATCGTTGATATCGAAAAAATTGATCAACTGCGTTCTGCCCGGCGTGGAACTGGTACGAACCAGCGACTTACGGTTGGCAATCACGTTGATCAGCGATGATTTTCCCACATTGGAGCGCCCGACAAAGGCCACCTCCGGCAGCTCTGTCTGCGGATAATCTTTGGGTTTTACTGCGCTTTTTACAAACTCGGCCTTTGAGACCTCCATAATAATCCTCCATGAACGGCATTATAATGCGCCGTTCTCTGCGGACACAAGCGCTTATTTCCCCTACAAGGCACCAGCGAAATGCTATGGCGTTCGGAACTGTTGTGTGGTATAAAGATTACGTATTGGTTACTTTCCTCTTACAGGCAGGTGACAGGCTCCGATGATACCTTGTGATCCCGATATAGAGTCGTTTACGGCAACGTTCGGAATGGTAATGCCGGCGCCTTTCCGCGCCGGATCGGCCGGGCAGAAGGTGTGGGTCACGCATCGCAAGGACCTCATCCACGCCGCCCCCCCGAACTCTTTCTCTCCCCTCGAACAGAATCAAAAACTTCTTCCAGAACAACCCCGTTTTCCCGCAACCTTCTATCTCATCCCAGCTTCAAACCCCATCTCTGGAACACCACACATCAGACAGCCGGAAATAATGATCCACGGACCGAAATGTCCGATTACCATAATCAGGAGGAAATGCACATGGAGAGCGTAAACTCAAAAGATCGTCACGGACACACGCCGCTTATCAATGCCGCAAAAGAAGGCCAGAAAGACTTTGTGCTCGACCTGCTGAATCGCGGCGCGGACGTAACAGCCACCAGCGTCAAGGGTAAGACCGTCCTGCACTATGCCGCCGCCAATGGCCATACCGAAATCGTCAAACTGCTTGTAGCCAAGGGGGCAAATGTCGATATTCGCGATCTCGAAGGGCATACCCCGATCATGCTGGCCGCCATCTATGGCTGCAACAAAACCATTCAGGCTCTGCTGGATGGTGGCGCCAGTCCGTCGCTCAAGACCTTTGCCGGCACAACGGCAGCACAGTATGCCGAAAACAACAATCATCCCCTGGCAGCAGCCCTGCTGAAGAAAGCAGAACGTGCCAAACACGGCAACGCCTGATCAGACCCGGAAAACAGCAAAAAAACGCGGATGGTCGCGGACTGTGCCGGCCAGCAATCCTGTTGCTCAGCACGTTATTTGGCACTGATCTTTTGAACCCTGTTTCCTGGTTCGATTCCGACATGCCCGATTCGACAAATCCTCGTCATCCGCGTTTCAATTTTTCATCAGCTTCGTGTGTTCCTTGCTTCGCTTGATCCTTACTCTCGGAACTTGCTTGCAAAATCAATGACACACATAGTCCCGAAACGGGGATGGGGGCCGCAAGCCACCCCGGCTGTGCCAAACACAGGGTTGAATTGGTTTTTCCTGTGTCCACGGCCTGGCACCCCATCATCAATGATCAGCTGCATGACCATGCTCCGTGGTTCAGCTGGCCCATAACCGATGTTTTCCGCTATACTCCCTTCCCACTTCCCCTGGCGTTCGATCCGCTCCCGCATGCCGTTATTCCCCACACCGTGCCCAATTGTGCCGGTCTCGCCCTGTTCCCCGGCAAGTTCAGCCCCAGCAGCACCAAGCCCCTCCGACCAAACCAGGGCCGGCAGCGCTTTCTGGCGAGAAAGAAATCTGATTGCCTCGTCCACCGCGGCTACGCCCTCGCTGGTCAGTACGTGAACACGGCTGCCTGGAAGGGTATAGCTGTTTCCCTGAAAGTGGCTGCGAAACTCCCGCAGAAAGCCTGCATAGACACGAGGATTTCCACGGGCCAAATTAATTTCCGCCAGAACCTGTCTAGCCAGGGACTCACCAAAGGCAATGGCAGGGGCAGCAAGCGCCAAGAGCAGGCCGAGAACACTAATGATAAAGAAGACTCGTTTCACACAACATCCTTTCATACCTCAATAAAACAGCAACCAGGCATCAGTAAAAAAGAACAGCCAGCCGATGTTGGCTACCAAGGCAATGTACCAGAGATACTTTCTCTTGGTCAGACTGGAAATTGACGAAAGCATCAGAGCAATTTGCAGAAAGATCAAGGCATAGGCAAAGTTTCCCCCCATATCCTGGGACTTGAGCTTCCGTTTGGCAATTTCCTCTGCCTTGGCCTTTATCTCTTTACGTTCATTCTCGTAGCGCTTGATCTCGTTCTCGTAGCGGGCAATGGTACTGCGATAGGACTCGGATGCCGCACCGCTGAGCCCCTGTTGCGCCCGCATCTGCAACTCAAGCTGTGTGCGGCTTATTTCAAAGGCATGCTCCTTAATACTCTTGGACTGATAATAGGCCCACTGGTCACTCTCCTGCCCCTGGGCCATGATGGCCCGTGATGAATACTTGCCCATGTAGAGCGTGGTCAACGCCGCCAAAACCGCCATGATGGCGGTGGAAAGCGCCACCCTGCCCTGCCATTGTTCCTTCTGGTCCGACATGTCTGTCACCTCCTGTACTCGATGCAAATTTGTTTCAAAAAGAGAGTTCTTCGCAGAAAAGCGACGCTGATGAGACGGGGATAATTCCGGCCCGCTCGCCCCGCTCCATCAGGCATTGGATGGCACGCCCCCCTTCGTCACCAAGATCAACGGAAAAGTCATTAACATAAAGGTCGATGTGCGATGCACAAACATCCCTGCTCATCTCCTGGGCATGCTCGCAGATGTAGTGGGCCGCCTGGTCCGGATGCGCTCGTGCATAGGCCACGCCGTCACGCAGGGCACGCTCCACGGCCGCAATAATATCCCGTCCCAGCGAACGCCGGGCAACAATCCCTCCCAGCGGGATCGGCAGGCTGGTCTCCGCCTCCCACCACTCACCCAGATCGACCAGTTTGTGCAGGCCATAGCCCTGGTAGGTAAAACGAGATTCGTGGATGATCAGGCCTGCATCGACATTGCCCTTAAGGACAGCATCCATAATCTCGTTAAAGGGCATCACAATAAAATTCTCCAGCGACGGATCAAACAGGCGCAGCAACAACAAGGCCGTGGTATAGCGCCCCGGCACGGCGATAGTCTTGCCGCGCAGTTCTCCAGGCTTGAGATTGGCGGATGCCACCAGCAATGGTCCGCATCCGCGCCCCAGGGCACTGCCGGAACGAAGCAGGGCATAGTTGTCGCGAATATGCCCCAGAGCATGATAGGAAACCTTGCTTATATCCAGCTCCCCCCTGAGCGCCAGCAGATTGAGGGTTTCCACATCCTCCAACCGCTCACGGTACGAGAGGCCGGCGGTATCCACCAAGCTGTGGACCAGCGGGTAAAACATGAAGGTATCATTTGGACAAGGGGAAAAACCGAGCGATAGGGGCGTTTGTGTATTCATGGAATGCTCCGAAAAGGGGATGGAAACGGGGCCATGGAATGGGCCACCTCGACCTGTCATACAACCGGCAATTGCACATCCTCCCAATCAATCCAGTCGACGCGGTACTTGTCCACGTAGTGGCCCACGGCCTGACCGATGGTTGGAAAGAAATTCTCCGTACCGAGCTTGGCAAACAAACCGTAGCGTTTGAGATGATCCTTGACCGGCCCCTTCATCTCGGCAAAACACAACTCAATGCCGGCCTGTTTCAGTTCGTCTTCCAGTTCGGCCAGTACGTCGGCAGCCGTGATATCCACATCAGTAACCGGCTCTGCGGCAACCAAAACCCATTTCGTGGGTGTAGGCGCGGTGGACACCGCCCGGAGTATGTGTTCGCGGAACATTTCCGCATTGGCGAAGAACAGTGGCGCATCCCAGCGAAAAAGCACCAGCCCCGGAATGCGGCGCGCCTCGGGATGTCGCGTGATGTCGTGGTACCCCCTCACACCGTCCACACGCCCAAGAACGGCGCAGTAGGGCCGCCAGGCTCGCCAGATGAACACCAGCAGCGCAACGCCGATGGCAATGAAAATGCCCTGGATGACACCAAGAGAGACAACACCCAGAAAACAAACCATGGAGAGATAAAATTCTCCACGTCGAAGATCATACAATCGCCGAACCTGGGGAATCTCGAAGATCGAACCACAGGCGGAAATAACAACCGCACCCAACGCCGCAGCGGGCAGGCTCTGCATCAACCGAGGCGCAAAAAACAACAAGAGACCGATACAGATGGCGCCAACCACGCCGGTCATCTGCGTTCTGGCTCCGGAAGATTCCGCCACCGGCGTTCGAGAAGCGCTGCTGCTCACGGAAAACCCCTGGAAAAGCCCCGTGGCTATATTGGAAATGCCGAGGGCTATCAATTCCTGGTTATCATCCACATAATAGCCACCGCGCAAGGCATAAATACGCGACAGAACGCTCATCTCGGCAATAGACACCAAAGAGATCGCCAGAGCACCGATGCACAGGGAACTGAATTCAGCAGCCGTGGCCGTGGGAATACGAAAGTCCGGCAACCCCTGCGGAAGAGTCCCGACCACCGCGACATGGGCCTGATGTGCCAAATCAAACATAGCAACCGACAGGGTAGCAAGCACAATAGCAACCAGCACGCCGGGAATGCGTCGCGACCACCATCGGGCCCCCTGGATAATTGCCAGACAGGAAGCTCCAAGGGCAAAAGAAATCCAGTTTACCCTGTTGTCCATTACCCCCCGGATCAATTCGCTCAATAAATTGAGGAAGCTTCCCTCTTTCACGGAAAACCCGAATAGTTTGGGAAACTGGCCCATCATCAGGGTCAGTGCGATGCCGTTCATATAACCGTGGCGAATCGGTTTTGAGAGCAGGTCGGTTATGAATCCGAATCTGGCCAGGCCAGCAAAGATGCACATTGAACCTGCAATGATAGCCAGCAATGCGGCAAGCATGGCGGCATGCCCGCTGTCACCGGCTGCCAGCGGTATAATTGTGGCGCCAACCATCATGGTGACCGCTGAATCGGGCCCCAGAATCAGAATACGGCTCGGCCCGAACAGGGCATACGCCAGAAGCGGCATAATGGTAGCGTAGAGACCGTAGATCGGAGACAGGCCGGCTACTTCGGCATACGCGATACCCACCGGCGCCAGCAACGCCGTAAGCGCAACGCCCGCCACCAAGTCTTGAGAAAACAGGGTACGATTGTAGTGACCAAGCAAGGTAAAACCGGGCACCCAACGGCGAATTCCGCGCGTACGGGCGTGGCGAATCAGGATTGAGGATGAAGATTCCGGGGCTGTCAGGAGAACACCCCGCGGACAACATCATGGATCATGTCACACCAGCAACTTGCCGTCATCGATTATAACCTCTTCACTCCCATCAGCCATGATCGCCGTCAAGGTTGGCCGGTAAAAGACATAATCCTCATGAAACGGGGCGCTGACCGTTCCACCAAAACCGGTATTGTCGCCCAGTGCGATGTGAATCGTGCCCATGATTTTCTCGGCCTCCAGCACATTGTCGGGACGACTGGCCTTGTCGTTCGTGCCGATGCCCAGTTCGGCGATGTTGCGGCAGTTGGCGTTTTCGGTAAAGCGGGTTTCCATATTCTGCCGATGCTGGTCATTGCCTTCGATACCGACCACAACACCCTGATCCACGGTCACGCGCAGCGGCTGATCCAGCTTGCGGGTCGGCCCCCACTCGATCACCATCACTCCGTGACTTTTCCCTTCCAGCGGAGCCAGATAGGCTTCTCCGGCCGGCAGGTTGCCGAAACTGCCCGGAGCTGTCAGCAGGCCATCGTCACCCTCAGCATGGCGTCCCTGTTTGCAGATCTGCATGTGCGTTCCGTTAGGGGTGGTAACGCGGATCCATTCAGCCCGATTGACCGCCGTAACCAAACGCTCGGTGCGGGCTGCCAGGAGCTTCCAGTCAACGGTCATGGAGGTATGGAACATCTCCGGATCAAAATGCGGCAGGCTTGCAAAACGAGAGCCGGTGTCGTTGGCCAGGGCACGATAGCGGGTGTGGCTGGTGGAGTTGTTGCTCATGGCGATAATGACATCGGCCGCATCTTTCCGGTGAGTCAGCACGATCTGCCTGGCGCGGGAGATGTCATCGGTTGTGGCGGCCTTGGCCAGCAGTTTTTCCAGCAGACCGGCTCCGGCAAGTTCGGCAACTGCCTTTTCTCCAAAAGTTGCCGACCAGAGTACCTTGGGTGGCTCAAACCCCGATGCCGGTGTAGCGGAGAAATCCACGAAGGAGGCACGGCCCCAAGTTCGTTCTGCGAATTCGGCGGCCGCACGGGCAGTGGCGTTCAGGCGTACGCGACGATCACGATCGGAATCGGATAGCGTCTCATCCTCCCGGATAATGTCGCTGAAGACCAGCACCCGCTCTCCCAGACTGATCGCCATATTGGTTTCAAAGAGTGATCTGAATGCTCCCTCTAGAATCTTCATGCTAGCTGCCCTCCTGGTCGAATGGCGTAAAGTTGTTCTTCTATACCACAGAAACCGCAAGGAGGAAACAGCATGAATATCATACCTGATAATGGCGTGTTTTCCCTTGCTTAGCGGGGTGTCCGTGTGCAACCATACATACCATGAGCAGAGCTGCTAAACAGAATAAGCCTGACCTGCTGGCTGCGGAACACAACCTGTGCCCCCAAAGTCACGATCGCAGTATCCTGACGATCTGCCTCGTCTACCCCAACCGCTACCAGACCGGTATGAGCAATCTGGGATTTCAAACGGTGTACAGACTGTTGGCCTCGTTTCCCGGTATTGCCTGCGAACGGGCCTTCCTGCCCGACCGTACTGAACTGGAAGAGCATCGTCGCAGCAACATGCCGATCCTGTCCCTGGAAAGCCGACGTTCCCTGGCGGATTTCGACATTATCGCCTTTTCCACCTCGTTCGAGCCGGATTACGTCAACATGCCGCTCATACTCGGTCTGTCCCGTATCCCACACCTGTCTGTCAACAGAGACGAAACTCATCCCCTGGTAATTGCCGGCGGCGCGGCCCTCTTCATCAACCCCGAACCGGTGGCCGATTTCATGGACGTGATCTGCATCGGCGAAGGGGAGGAGATTATCCCCGGACTAGTATCCATGCTCGTGTCGCCGGACCTTATGGGCCGCCGGGAGCTGCTGGCTGCTTTGTCGACATTGCCCGGCATCTACATTCCCCGCTTCCATCATCCCCACCATGAGTCAGGCAAGCTGGTCGGCTTCGAAACAGATCCGGGAATCGACAGCGGCATAACGCGGGTCTGTGTCGCGCTGGACCAGCACCCACCGGCCCAATCGGTCATACTTACGGAAAACACCGAGTTTGGTGACATGTTCCTGGTTGAGGTAAGTCGGGGCTGCCCTCGCGGCTGCCGTTTCTGCAGCTCGGGTTTTATTTATGGGCCGTTCCGTCAACACCCCTTCGAGGCCATTGTTGCCGCCGTGGACCAGGGGCTCGCCTATCGCAACAAGGTCGGTCTGGTAGGCGCAGCTGTTTCCGATTATCACGACATCGGCCGTCTTTGCCGTTACATCGTGGAACGTGGCGCCAAGGTTTCGGTGTCATCCCTGCGCATCGACCGACTTGATCCGGACATGCTCGATGCCCTGGTATCCTGCGGACACAAGACTATCTCCCTGGCACCGGAAGGGGGCTCCCAGCGCCTGCGCGACCTGATCCGCAAAAACCTGACTGAAGCGCAGATTCTGGATGCCTGCGACACGCTCATCTCCCGCGACATCCTCAACCTGAAGCTTTATTTCATCATCGGACTTCCCACGGAAACCGAAACGGATCTGGAGGAATTGGTCAGGCTGGTGATAGCCATCAGGGAACGGGTATTGGAACGGGCACGAGCCAACCGCAGACTGGGTGAGATCACTCTTTCCATCAACCCGTTCATACCAAAACCATTCACACCGTTCCAGTGGTGCGGCATGGAACCGCTTCCTTCCCTGGAGCGCAAGGTCAAGCTACTTGAACAGCGTTTTCGCGGCATTGCCAACCTGCACCTCAAGGTGGAGAGTCTGAAGGGGTCTTATCTCCAGGCCCTGCTGTCGCGGGGAGACCGGCGCTGTTCCGCGTTGCTGGCGGAAATGGCAACAGGTGCAAGCCTGAAAAAGGCTGTCAGGGCCTGTGGCATTGGCACGGATGAGCTGGTGTATCGAACCATCCCGCGAGATGACGTGTTGCCTTGGGATCTGATCGGAACTGCGAACAAGGAACTACTGAGAAAGGATTTTGAGCGGGCGTTTGGGGAAGATGGGAATAACTCTCAAATTACATCGCAAGATCCGGATAGATAACCGCACATTTTTTTCGCTACTATTTACCCAGAGGTAAATAGATGACGACCCGAGAGAACAATCATATCGAACAATCGGAACACGGCTTTCCTGCATTGAACGAAACTGAATGTTGGAATGCAATTGAGACACGAGACACTGCGTTTGACGGCGTGTTCTGGTATGGAGTGCGGACAACAGGCGTCTATTGCCGTCCTTCCTGCCCATCACGCCAGCCGAAGCGGGAAAACGTCGCATTCTTTGCACTGCCCGATGCAGCTCAACGAACAGGTTTGCGCGCCTGTCAACGTTGCCATCCCAATGAGGTCACATTTCGCGACCCGCAGGCGAAACTGGTACGGAACATCTGCCGTTTGATCGACGAGAGCGTTGAAGAGAGTCCCGACCTCGCCTATCTCAGCCAACAGGTAAAAGTAAGCCTGTTTCATCTTCAACGTGTTTTCAAAAAACTGATGGGTATTACGCCGCGCCAATATGTCGAGTCCCGACGCACCGAACTCTTCAAAGCCGGCCTCAAGGAGGGCCAGACCGTTATAAAGGCAATGTATGACTCCGGTTACGGCTCAAGCAGCCGGTTGTACGAAAAAGCATCGGCGCAACTCGGAATGCCCCCGGCCACGTATGGGAAAGGAGGAAAGGGTATGACAATCGCCTACACAATCGTTGAGAGCCGATTGGGCTTGTTGCTTGTCGCGGCTACCAATCGGGGAATCTGTTCAGTGATGCTTGGAGACAGTAATGAAGAACTGACGGACTGTTTGCACCATGAATTCCCCCGCGCCGAAATCTGGCGGGATGACGACCTTCTGCAATTGCAGGTGAAGACGCTTCTTGAGTGTCTCGCGGGACAAACACCTCATGCTGACTTGCCGCTCGATGTACAGGGCACGGCATTTCAGATGCGTGTCTGGGAGGAACTGCGCCGAATTCCCCGTGGTCAGACTGTTTCTTATAGCGAACTGGCAAATCGCATCGGCAAACCGACGGCAGCCCGCGCCGTGGCGCGCGCCTGCGCGACCAATCCCGTGGCAATCATTACGCCATGCCACCGGGTAATCCGTGGAAATGGAGAATTGAGCGGATACCGCTGGGGTATAGAACGGAAACGTAAAATTCTGGAAAAAGAAAAAGGATAGAATCGGGGATACATAAACGCCCGCACCCCCTGATACAAGGGCATACGGGCTTTTTGCATAAAAAAGCCCGGTTCTCAAGGAAGGGGGGATGAGAACCGGGCACAGGGGGAGTGCCCCCATGAAAACTGTTGGGATTAGTCGACCGACTTCCTCAGAAAGGTGGGGATGTCGTACTGATCTTCATTTTCTTCGGAATAAGATGCAAAACTGGCCTGTGAACGAATACGGCTGACGTTTTCCGTCTGCTGACGGTCACGCTTGAAAGTCGGAATATCCAGAATATTCTTGGAAGGCGCATGTTTTTCAACGAGCGGCAACGCGCTCTTGCGCAACTCACGCCCCTTCTCCGTGTCAAAACGGTCGCCAAAGCCGGTTGCAATAACCGTAACCTTGATGGTTTCAGCCAGGTTGTCGTCCCTGACCACGCCGATTTTGATGTTTGCTTCGGGATGAACTTTTTCGTGGACAATGCGGTTGACCGTATTGTAGTCGTCCATGGTCATC
>WSSedB1CaDRAFT_10000665_pt1 | contig 14210 bp, 9 predicted proteins | sample WetSurSB1Cattail_FD_9460 | JGI IMG/M metagenome (IMG submission 9460)
CATGTGTCGTATTGGCGCCATAAAAAGTTTGAACTATGTGCACCCGAGCATGGCCCTGCAGCTGATGAACTCTCAGCAAAAGGGACACGACAATTCCGGGTTTGCCATGGTCATGCAGGACCTTGGCGGGATTTTTGCCGACTACAAGGATAAACCGACCTTGTCCCTGGCCTGTACCGACGAAGGCCTGCGGATTGCCGAAGCAATCCTGCAATCGAAGGGATTCAAGCAGATCTTTGAATGGATCCCGGAGACAAACTGGAAGGCGGGCATGGACATCAAGAAGATGCCCAACTACGTGTTCCGCACGTTTGACTATCCCGACTCCTGCAAGGACCTCCCTCAGAGGGAAAAGGAAGATTTGCTGACATCCACCCGGCTCCAGCTGCGCTTTGCCATGGAAAGGGACGAGACCGGCTTCGCCTACTCCTTCTGGCCGGATGTGATCACCCTCAAGGAGATCGGCGATCCCCGCGATATCGGCACATTCTTCGGCCTGTGGGAGCCCAACGACTCATTTACGGCCAAGACCATCACCGCCCAATGCCGCCAGAACACCAACTACGCCATCGTGCGCTATGCAGCCCACCCCTTTTTCCTCCAGGGGTACGTGACCCTGACCAACGGCGAAAACACCTTTTACCAGAAGAACAAGGAATTCCAGGCAACCCTGAACCCCGGATACACCGGCTTCGAATCCGATTCCCAGTGTTTTCTCTACACCATGCACTACATGCACCGCCAGTTGGGGTGGCCGCTTTCCTATTACAAACACATCATCACGCCGCTCCCCTTCGACGAAGTTGAAAAGCGCGAGGACCGGGATCAACTGCTGGCCATCCGCCAATCCCTGGCCAACCTGGAGATCAACGGACCCAACACCATCATCGGCACCCTGCCCGACTTCACCATGTGGGTTGCGTGCGACGCCAAGAAGCTGCGGCCGATCGTGGTCGGCCACACAAAGGACACGGTGGTTTTCTCCTCCGAGGTCTGCGGGATCAATGAAATCCTGCCGGAGCGGGACTGGGAGACGGATATCTATCCCAACGAACGTGAAATCGTCGTAATCGACAAGAATCTGGAGGTCCAGCGATGGAAACAATAAAGATAAACGATCTGGCCTGCAATGATCTTCCCTGGAAGGTTATTTACGATACCGAGCGCTGTACTTTGTGCGGCTCATGTGTTGCCGCCTGTACCTTCGATGCGATTGCGCCGAAGATCGAGCGTCGCCGCAAGGCTTTTTCCGATACGGAAACGCCGGAACCGAAGATCAAATTCAGCGCTGTTCCGGTCATTACTCAGAAGAATGTGCTGAAAAATTACTGCCGCGGCTGCGGTGTCTGCGAGCGGGTCTGCCCCAACAACGCCATCCGTTCCGAACGCAACCCGGATTCCCGTTACAATGTGGTCTACCAGGCTGCCACCGCCTCGGGCCCCAAGCGTGGCGGACGCAACAACCTGGAAAACAAGGTCCGTACCCTGGACACCCTGCGCGTCGGCCGTATTTCCCAAATGACCGACCCGAGTCTGGATGCCGAGCGCCACACCTTCGACTGCCTGGCTCCGCTGGGCCGCATCCTGCCGGCAACCCAGCTGCCGCTCACCGTCGGCCCGGATGGAAAGCTGATGCCGAACGGCCAGACTCCTCCGACACGCTGGATTTACCCGGTCATCGTGGGCGACATGTCCATCGGCGCCCTCTCCTGGAGAATGTGGGAAGCCGTTGCCATGGCAGTGGCCTACCTGAATGAAGAGTGCGGCCTGCCGGTGCGCATGTGTTCCGGCGAAGGCGGTATGCCGGTGAACCTGCTCACCAGCAAATACCTCAAATACATGATTATGCAGATCGCATCCGGCCATTTCGGCTGGAACCGCATCATCAAGGCCATGCCGAAGATGATCGAGGATCCTGCTGGCATACTGATCAAGATCGGCCAGGGCGCCAAGCCCGGCGACGGCGGCCTGCTCATGGCAGCCAAGGTGGCTTCCCACATCCAGGCCATCCGCGGCGTGCCCAAGGCGGACCTACTGTCCCCTCCCAACCACCAGGGGCTCTACTCTATCGAGGAAAGCGTGCAGAAGATGTTCCTTTCCATGAACGCCGCCTTCAAGTTCCGCGTACCGGTGGCCATCAAGGTGGCTGCCAGCGCAACTTCGGTCTCGGTCTTCAACAACCTGGTGCGCGACCCCTACAACATCGTTGGCGGCTTCTTCATGGACGGCATCGATGGCGGTACCGGCGCGGCTCATGACATCAGCCTGGATCACACCGGACATCCGATCGTCAGCAAGCTGCGCGACTGCCACCTGGCAGCCGTAGCCCAGGGCCGGCAGGGTCAGATCCCCATCTGGGCGGCTGGCGGTCTGGGCAAGACCGGTAACCTGGCAGCCGACGCCTTTAAAATGATTTGCCTTGGCGCCAACGGTGTTTTCACCGGCAAACTGATGCTGCAACTGGCAGGTTGCCTGGGCAATGAGAACGGCCGCTGCAACGCCTGCAACACCGGTCTTTGCCCGGCCGGCATCACCACACAGGAACCGGCGCTGGTTCGCCGCCTCAACCCCGACCGCGTGGCGCAGAACATCGTCAACTATTTCCTGGGAATGGATCAGGAACTGCGCAAACTGATGGCGCCCATCGGCAACTCTTCACTGCCGGTCGGCCGTTCCGACTGTCTGGTCTCAAACGATAAAGCCGTAGCGGACCGTCTGCAGGTCCAGTACGTCTGCTAAGGAGGATATATAATGGCAGCCTTTATATCAGGCTTTGATGAGAACAATAAACGCATCTCGACGCAGCTGCTGCTGCAGAAAGTATATGCCGCCCTGGACCAGGGTGAAACCGAATTCGAGATTTTGGCCTCCGGCCACCACAATATCGGCGGTCCGCTCTGGACCAAAGACGGCTCTCCGCTCAAGTTCCGGGTAAAAAACCCCGGTCAGCGCGTTGGTTCCTTCGGCCTCGAAGGTACTGAAATCATTATTGACGGGCCTGCCTCGGCCGACGTGGGCTGGCTCAATGCCGGCGCTATCCTGACCCTCAAGGGCGACGGCGGCGATACCACCGCGCACTGCGCGGCCAGCGGCAAGATTTATGTGGGCGGACGCGCCGGAACCCGTACCGGTTCGCTGATGAAGCACGATCCTTCCTATGATGCGCCGGAACTGTGGGTCCTGAAAAACACCGGCTCCTTTTCCTTCGAATTCATGGGCGGCGGCATCGCCGTGGTCTGCGGCTACGACTCCGAGCAATTCGAATCGGTCCTGGGCGATCGCGGTTGCGTCGGCATGGTCGGCGGCGCCATCTATGTGCGCGGACCGGTCAAGGGACTGACCAAATTTGTCTGGCAGCTTGATCTGGACGATGCGGACCGCGAGTTCCTCAGCGCCAATATGCCGGTGTTCCTGGAAAAGATCGAGCGTCCGCACCTGCTCGCCGAACTGACCGACTTCTCCCAGTGGAAGAAAATCGTACCCATGTCCTGGGAAGAACGCCAGCGCCGTGACCGACTCACCATGAAGGAATTCCGCACCGGCAAATGGGTTCAGGGCGGCATCTTCTCCGATGTTGTCACCGACGATTACGATCGCGTTGTCGGATTTGTCAACACCGCTGAAGACCGGCTCAAGATCCCCCACTGGCAGAACAGGCTCTACGGCGCTCCCTGCCAGACCGCCTGTCCCACCGGCATCCCGACCCAGGACCGCCTCAATCTGCTGCGCATGGGCAAGGTCAAGGAAGCTCTGGAGCTGGTACTGACCTATTCCCCGTTCCCGGCCAGTGTCTGCGGCCAGGTTTGTCCCAACCTGTGCAAGGATTCCTGCAGCCGTCAGTTCATCGACCATCCGGTGGACATGCAGAAACTGGGCATACTGTCCCAGGAAGCAGCGCCTCCGCCAAAACAACCGGATACCGGCAAGAAAGTTGCCGTCATCGGCGGCGGCCCCGGCGGTCTTTCCGCTGCATGGCAGCTGAGCATGCAAGGCCACAAGGTCACCCTTTTCGAAGGAGACAAGGAAGTAGGCGGCAAGCTCCGTCAGGCCATTCCCATGGATCGTCTGCCGCGCGAGATCCTGGACAGCGAAGTCAACCGTATCAAGCAGATGGGCACGGACATCCGTGTTTCCCAGAAAATCGACAAGAACAGCTTTAGCGCCATGCAGAACGAGTATGACGTTGTGGTGGTTGCCAGCGGCGCGCACAACCCGGTGGTTATTCCTTTCCCCGGCCATGAGCGTCTGGTCAAGGGTCTTGACTTCCTGAAGAGCATCAACAATGGTGAAAATCCGAAAGTTGGCCGGAAAGTCGTTGTTATCGGCGCGGGTAATGCCGGTATGGACGTGGCCCTGGGCGCCTATGCCATGGGCGCGGAGAAGGTTACCGCCATCGACGTGCAGCGTCCGGCCGCCTACCAGAAAGAGATCGATCACTTTCACTCCCTGGGCGGCGATATCCAGTGGCCGGCCTTTACCGAGAGCATCAGCGCCGAAGGGCTGCACACCAAGGACGGCCGTCTGATCGAGGCCGACACGGTGATCATCTCCATCGGCGAGCGTCCCGACCTCTCCTATGTTCCGCGCGAATGGCTGACAGACCGCGGCATGATGGATGTCACCGACTGCTGGCAGTCGGTCAAGAACCAGAAGGTATTTGCCATCGGCGATACCATCAAGCCTGGCTTGTTGACCCACGCCATTGCCGGCGGCCGCGAAGTGGCCGAATATATCAACGCCTACCTGAATGGCTGGGAACTGGTTGCAAAAAAGAAACCGGAGATGATTCCCCAGGAAAAGCTGAGCCGCGAGTTGTTCATGCCCCAGAACCGTGGCCGGTTCCGGGTTCAGGATGCAAAAACGGAAGTGAATCGCTGCATCTCCTGCGGCACCTGCCGCGATTGCAGCATGTGTCTGGAGACCTGTCCCGAGGGCGCCATCACCCGTCACGAGAAGGAAGACGGCTCGGCGGAGTACACCTCAGATGACAAGTACTGCATCGGCTGCGGCATTTGCTCCGCCATTTGTCCTTGCGGTATCTGGGCTATGGAGAAGACTATTTTGTAATTTTGCTGGACAGAGTGGTTGTAATGAAAAGGCGGGACCATTAATTTGGTTCCGCCTCTTTTTTTGTCTTTTCTGTTCGGAAAGGGACTTTCAGAAATCCAGTGGGCTTTTTGGCTCTTTGACCGTTCTGACCGGTACACAATGGGTGTAGATCATCGTGGTTTTAAGGCTGGAATGGCCGAGCAGGTTCTGAATCACACGGATGTCGTAACCGGCCTGGAGCAGGTGGGTGGCAAAGGAGTGGCGAAAGATGTGGGAAGTGACTTTCTTGGGGATTTTTGCCTTGCGAACAGCATAATAGAGTGCCCTTTGCAAGTCGGATTCATGGAGATGATACCGCCGCCGTTCACCGTTCTCCGCTACCGTCAGTGTTCTCATCGGAAAAAACCATTGGTTGATATACTCCTTCGGCGCTTTGGGATATTTGCTTTCAACTGCGTCGTCCAGAAACACTCCGTCGTAACCCTCAGCCAGGTCTTGATCGTGCAATTCGGCAATCACTTTAATCTGCGCCTTCAGTTCCGGCAGGATCGATTCAGGCAACGGTACGGTACGGTCTTTTTTCCCTTTGCCGTGAACGGTAAGGACGTTAACATCAAAATTGAAATCCTTCACCCGCAGCTGCAAACCCTCGAACAGCCTCAGACCACATCCGAACAGCACTTTGACCACCAGATTATAGGGATAGGAAAGCTCTTTCAGAATAGCATCGATCTCTTCACGAGAGAGAACGGCTGGAATGTAGAGTGACTTTTTTGCGCGCGGCACATCTTTTAATTCACCGAATTCCCGCTTCAGTCCGTGGCGAAAGAGAAACAGGAGCGAGTTGAAGGCCTGATTTTGGGTTGATGCAGCGACCTTGCATTTGACAGCCAGAAACGCGAGGTATTCCCTGACATCCTCGGTTGCCAAAGTTTCCGGAGATTTGTTTTTCAGGAAGCGTTGGAAGTTACGGGACCAATTCGCGTATGTTTGCAGTGTCTTGCGGGAATAGTGCCGCACCTTGATTTCCGTCGCCATAGCCTCAAGGACCATATCCCATTCTGGGGAATCCGACTTTTCCTGATAGCCTGCTTCGGAATATTGAGAATGCCGCAGTTTGAAAGCAGGGGGCGAAGTTGTTTGTGTAGACGATTTGGGTGATAACGGCGATAAAGACAGCAGTTCTGCTGCTGGATTTTGCTCTTTGCATGGTTCATTGACAGATTTTGCTTGTTGTATTTCGATGCTCTGCATCTCAAAATACAGTGAAATTGCATGGGCAGCTTGTTGACACTGCATCGGCGCCTGCTTCTTTCTTCGCAGCTTTTCCAGAAACAATCTCACCTTCTGAGGCTTATCGTTGGTGTCCAGATATTTGGCGCAAAAATCATAAAAATACCGCAACCATTTTTTGTAATGCTCAAAGTGAGCTGGAGGTATCTCACGACTCCTGAGAATAGCAACGTAATCATCCATAATTGACTGTGGAACGGGAATCATCTGCATACTCTCCCTTCATAACAAGGTTGCCAGACTGTCACATTATTCGACATCCATACAGGGTAAACATAACGACGTCAACAAATGAAAGCTAACAAATCGGTTTCTAATTTAGCGTAACCATGCTAAATAGTTTGACATAAATTTGCAAAGACACAGGTATTTTAATGAAAACTCGGGTAAATTTAAAGCCGGGGCAAAAAGGAACAAAGAGTTTAGTGGATCAATACGGCGATGCCCTTGTTTGTGTCCGCTATCGCTATGATACAAAAACTCACAGGCAGTATAAAACCGTAGAGCTCATCATCAGCGAAAGCGAGTGGATGCCGCCACCTGCCAAATACGCTGAGGGTGAATTAGTTCCTCTCAAAATCGGCATCAATGAACCGGCTTTACAGACACAGGCAAGAGCCGCAGGTGGACGATGGGATAAAGACCAGCGTGTCTGGTTTGTACCTTATGGATGCATTGCCGGAACGAAGTTGGAAAAGCTTATAGCTGTAGAAACCACGGTAGACATCAAAGAATCAAAATGTTTATAGATATATAAACATTAAAATACGGCATCAGGCATAGATGTTTATAGATATATAAACTTGCCAGGTTTATAGATATATAAGATTGTTTCTATATGTATAAACTTGTTTCTACATATAGAAACCAAAAGCTGACAGCTCAATAACGAGTTGTCAAAAGTAAGGCTCAAAGACCAGGGAAGAATAGGACAAAGGCATGAACGACAAGGAGATGTTCAACTTTTATCAAACTCATTATTATCACGAGGTAGAGGCTCGTGAAAAATTTAATGCACGCATGCAAATTCCGATCGCAATTTTCGCAGCAGAATTCTCCATTATTGCTTATTTTCTAAAAACAACTGCGATAAATATCGATGATTTATTTGCTGGTATGTGTTTTGGATTTATTGTTTTCTTTATATTTAAAGCGATTAATGCTTTATATGCTATCTGGAAATTTGAGCCTAGTAAAGAGATCAGTTTGAGACCTCTTATCGTGTTTATTGCATACTTGTGCGTGGTCGCTTTGTTCGCTAAGTGGCATAAAGCATTTTCAAGTCTCTATATTTATCATTTACTCGGTTTTGTTTTATGTTCAGTACTTTTACTTTTTCAGAGCATCTATTATTTTATTAGAGCGTCTGTAAATTACGAATACAAATATATGCCACTTTGTGACGCAACTGAAAAATATAACTCTGAGCTTAAAGAATACTATTCAAAACATGATTGCAAAACTATAGTATCTGACAAGATGTTTGAATATTTGAGGGATAGGTATATTGAGTGTGCATCAGTTAATGGAGCAAATAATGAAAGGCGCTCTTATTTTTTCCACAAGACCTATATTTATATGATTTTTTCATGTTTACCAATTTGCTTAGCCGTCATACCTTTTTACCTAGGTCACGTCAATATTGAGAGCGATGCAGTCCAGAAGATTGAAATCACTAAAATCAAGCCAAAAGGAGAATACTACATGCCAAAAGAAACCGAAGGACCTAAACCAAACACTCCTGCTCCAACACCGCCACCTGTAAGGGTTATTAAAGAGGGAGAAGACCCTAAGAAGACTAACAAGTGAATTGCCTAGTACAAATTGATTCTACGTGGAAAGAAATGGCTCATTCCTAGCAACAAAAGCCTAGTGAAAGAGAGAAACCTAAAACAAGAAAGGAGAAACTACCATGTCAGAAGAAAAACCGCCTCCAACTCCGCCACCAGCACGTAATGTCCGGAGTATCCACGAAAGTTCCGACGCTCCGCCACGGCCGCTACCACCAGTTAAAAAAGATAAAAAGTAAGGATTACATGTATGCGGGAAAAGCACAGGGGGCTCGTCTTCACACATCGTAAAGGCGGGCTACCCTGTGTATCTCCTTTGGAAAAGCAATGAATAGAGTGATTGGTCGTGTATAAACCAATAGTGGTCAGATCTACGCGCTTGACAAAACTAGATAAACCAACAGCGAAAAAAGCAAATTTCCAACCAGAAAGTTAGACCCGCCAAAAACAAAAGACGGCGGGTCAACTTCATGCCCGTTGAATGATAAAAAGGTAAACATGAAAAAGATCAATTTCATTCTTTTGCTGCCGTTCATTCTTTTGATATCATCCGCAGCTTATGCACTTTCTCCCGGCGATCAACTAAATCTATCCTTCCCCCTCATTCATCTTCAACAAGGCGAACGCGTTGTAGAGTTTGATTTGACAGTGACGACTGGACAGGTCATTGCAATTAGTGAAATCCCAAAGGACTGGTCAATCAATCTTGCCGCTGAACAATCCGCCGAAGCATTACTAAAAGGAGGGTGTGTTCATGGGGCCGGTGCACTTAGAAACACTACTGAATTACCACAGTTTACAATAAAGGTTGACAAGCCATTTGATGAAACATCTCCTAAGTTTTCAGCGAAGGCAAAGATACGAGTTACTGCTGATTTTGAAAAGACGCGTGAAATTGCGGTGGTGCCTGAACTGCTGGCGATAAATAAAGACCGCAAAATTCAGAAGGGACAATTGGCAATGTGGAATGTAATTGTAAGCTGGTTTGATGATTCGGCAAATACCCGTGTGATAATCTCGAATTTCGTGCTGCCGGTATGCGTTGGCATCCTTGCCTTCCTTGCATCAAATTCGATAGGCGTTTGGCGCACAAGAAAAAGACAATCGCTCTTGGGGGCGGCTGTATGCTCATCGCTTATTGAAGAACTCAACATTGGAATCGGCATCATGAAAGATGTGCAGGCAGTCATGGACAATTCTGGCCAGGCTACCGGCAGCCTCCACCTCCCGCGGAAAAGCTGGAGCGGAATGAACACTATTTCAGATGACGTCCTTGAAAGGCTTCTCTGCATTGTTGAGAAAAAACCGACAAACCGTGGTTTCCCCATTAAGGAGATAAAAATCCATCTAAAGAATTACTTTGAGCATATGTGCTCAAACTTTGACAGTGTCACTGTCACAATGTGCAATGGTGGGAATTGGCAACAACAAGCCCAGGTTTACCTAGTCCAAAGTAAATATCTTGAGGCAGCCGAAAAAGTGTTGGCCATGCTCGAAGATGCCCAGGAGTACCTTGAGGAGAACTGCAAAAAGTTGATGCCCAGATGAAATAACGCAAAGGGATAAATGCGATTCCCAACCAGAAAATAAGACCGGTCAAGCCGGTCAATTCCCACGACGTTGGACATAAGAAAGTAGACCAAAAAACAGACTTCAATTTCATGAGTAAGTAGCACGTAAAAGGGAATTACAACATGGCATTACAACCATTTTCTAGAGACATCACACAACTGGCAGGCAAATTGGCCGTTGAGGAACTCTTTCCCAACTGCGTTGAAGTCTTTTATATCCCGTCTAACGAAGAACTGATTCAGTTTGACACGTCGCCAGCACGGGCGGAAGAGTTTCGAGTCAAGATACTCTTGCTCAATGGTCAAGACGATTTCATCACAATATATCCTTTCAATACTTTCGCAGACCAAGACGAGTTCCTGCGACCCAAATATGGCAAGATCACTGGTATAACGCTAGATGGATTTAGGTTAGGAATTGCTGAAACCGATGATGAAATAAGGGACTTGCTGGATGAATTACCTTCAGGATTTGTCAAAAATTACAATTTTGGTCTTGGCTTATTAAAAGAATATCGTTTCATAATTGATGCAGTTGAGGAACTCTCGGAGTGCAACGAGATTGTCATTAGTAAGAGTAGTAAGACCGAAATGGATCAAAATGCTAAAATTTTTACTATTAACTATAGCGATTTCGATTCTTCTCGAAAAGAGATGAACCGGGTCACTAACCGAGCTCAGGCAACAGCGCGTACTGTAAAAAAGGTAGCTTGTTTTAACCGGCTGGCCTTTCGACTTGGTGTTGAACAACGACCATTGCACTTAAAAGATGATGCCATTTCCAGAATGGTAACAAGATCCTCAGGAGGCGCTGAAAAACAACAGCACAGTGACAAAGCGCAGGCATTGGATTTATTGTTGAAGGACAAAAGTAATATTTCTAATGCTCAGCCAGATAAACTGGTAAAGCTCCATAATGACATTGAGATTGTAACTCTTGAACGCCTTATAGAGAGTTATGAGGAAATGCTGGGGAAAAAACTGAACGAAAATCGTTGGCAACAATTATTCAACGAAAATCCTTTCATCCTTAACTTAGCCTTCGGCTACCCAATTATAAAAGTACGTGACCAGGCTTCAGTGGGCGGTCGCAAGCTGTCTGGAAGTGGCGACAAAATTGCTGATTTCTTATTGAAAAATAGTATTACAAATAATACTGCCTTATTTGAGATAAAAACACCGCAGACCAAAATTCTGAATAAGATTGCGTACCGAGACGGTATTTTCACGCCTTCACTCGATCTATCTGGTTCTATCAATCAAGTGCTTGATCAAAAGTATCAATTACAAAAGGATATATCGAGGTTGAAGGAAGCAACTCGCATATATGACATTGAATCCTATTCGATTCACTGTTGCTTGATCATTGGGCAAGCGCCGAAGGATGTTGACCAGCAGAAATCCTTTGAACTATTTCGACGCAATTCCAAAGATGTCGAGATCATCACTTTTGACGAGCTGTTAGAGAAACTAAAGCAGCTAAGAAACTTTCTTGGATCCGGCGAAACTGCGGAGGAACAGCAAATTCCATTTTAAAAACAAAATGAAAAGAGCTGTCAACCAGCGCCAAGACCGGCCCAAAAACAGGCCGGTCAGGCTTTTGGCGTTGGCAGAGAAGAATTCTAACACAGAGATCAAAATAATGGGCCAGCAAAGGGGCGAGGCTAGAAATAAATTGCAGAGAATATATATGATTAAACGCTATTTCACTTTTTTCTGCGTTGTACTTCCACTAATACTACTTGCATTTGATTTTTTTTATAGCCCTACGATCTTTAACAGTAGAACCGTTAAGAGTAAGATATCATCTTCCATGCTGGTTGAAGCAAAGTACGTACCTGTGGGGACTTTAAGCGGGCACAATATCGGCATCGTTTTCGATAAAGTCAGGAATAGCGAGAGGAGCAGACATGTCAGTAGCAACAGCGGATTCGTGATCCCTGTCTTCGTATCGGAGGGGGAGGTGAGTCTCAGCGAACTGGGGGTGGCGGTTCGCGAAAAAATTGCATCGTCTTCGGCAGAAAGTGCCGAAAAGCTCGCTTCCTTCTTGAAAGGAGCAGTCGGACAGAAACCCGGGAGTGTGATCTCTCTTGCCCTTGACACACCAGACGAACACTCCTTTCCCTTCAACAATCTCGTTATAGTATTTCTCCCTTCAGACATCCAGCAAAACGACCAGCTTCTTGAGCTTGAGTTGCGCAATATCACTCGCGAAGCAGAGTTGCTGAAGCTCAGCACCCTCGTCGTTCCTATGACCGGATTCAGTTGGCGGGACAGAAAAAGCACAGACCTCGATGCCTTTTTCAGTGCTGCGCTTAAGTCTCTAGAAAATCGGAAGTACCCGACAAATTACCTCCTGAATTTCTATTCCGACTGGCCTACATTTGTGGTAGAGCATGCCGTTCACTCCTTCAACACTACATGGAGCGACCTCGCCCGTGATCCTATACAAATCAATCACCTGCGGCTGCGTTTGATTCTTATCATGACCAGCCTTTGTCTGGGCAACATTTTCTTTCGTAAGAAAAGGGAATTCAACATCAGCAGATATCTCGTAATTCTCAGTACTTTCTACGTCTTTGCTACAGGACTTGCCGACTTTTTGAAGCTCTTCTGCATAGAGGACACAATTGTATATGCCTTGTGTCTTTTAGTTACCCTTTTGGTCCTCACCGTGTTCTTTGTCACTGTTTCAAAATACTCAGTGGAAGGCTTCTTCAAGGGATGGAGAAAATCGCCATGACTTTTGTCCCGGACTTAGGTCTCGTTGATCTCGCAATACGGCAGGTCGTGGATTGTATCTCGTATAGCAACATCCTTCCTCCTTGGAATGAAACCATCGACCTGACATATGATGTTCGGCGCAAACGGATCGCACAGAGATTGGAGGAAATAGCATCTGGATTACCCATTGCCACCCCCTTCACCATCAACGTGCCGTCAAATGGCGATCGCCAAAGGGTGTGGGCACTTCCTTCAGTCAACGATCAGATAGCGTTGCATTACGTTTCACTCTGGCTTTCTAAAAGGATGCAGAGTGTAACGAACTCGAAGGTCGTCCACAGCTATCTTATTAACAGCGATGACACTGTCGCCTTTGTGGAAAACCAAGTCCATAGTTGGAGCAGGTTTCAGGCTGCCACGACAGATCGCGGCAGACATAAGTACATGCTGCAGATCGACCTCAAATCAGCGTTCCGGTCCATGTCACAAAAGGGGTTCATTGACTTTTTTGAACGACGTGTCAGCCATACGCCGGAAACGGCCATCCTCTCAGCTTTCCTCCGCACGAATGGGGCGGAAGAAATCGGTGTCCCGCTGGTGAACGACTCCCTTTTTTACCTAGGAAATCTGTACCTCTCCGTAGTTGACGAGGTCGTGTCAAGACACTGCAGTGACTTTATTCGCTTCGTCGACGACTACAGAATATTCTTTGATAGCCAGCCCGAACTCGATCGTGCCTTTTCCTCACTTTCGAAAGCGATCAAAGACACCGGCTTCGAGATAAATGCAGAGAAAACACGAGCAGGAACAGTCGACGATTATCTCAGCGCGACCTCAGGGAGGACTGTAAAACAGACTAAAGGAGATAGGGACTATATCAATCCTGTTATTTTTTCCGATACCGTCGATCCTAATGGATTACTTAAGCTGCTCGATTTAGCCGTCAATAACTACGATCGGTATATGACTGAAGGGTATGGCAGATTAGTGGTTGCATTAATACGCAAGAGGATTTTGACCACCAAAATCCACGAATCTATGACCTGCAAGCCGGATGAAAAGTTTGACGTTAGCCTCGGTGAGCAACCTGCGTTGATGGGGAAATTGCATTCGCTCCTCCAGGACTTTTTGCAGAGGAATGACCAGACGTGGAGAATCTCCTGGCTCCTTTTCGTGATAGCAGAAATGCCTGGTCAGAGTTTGAAAAGCACGGTCGAAAAGATCTTTCACGACAAAAAGCTCCCTCCACTGGTGCGGTTACGTGCAGCTAGAATTCTTTCGAACCGCGAGTCCTCATCTGCAGAAATCGAACAGTTTCATGACATGGGATATCTGGATGAGGGGCAGGCAACCACAAGGACTAGACTATAGGGGCAAACCATGTTTTCACGAAGACGCTTTCTCAAGACGGCAGCACTGATTGTGGCCTCGGCCCCGCTCGTCAGGATTGGCCTTTGTCTGCGGCGTAAAGGAAAGAGTATTTCCTTCACCGTCGCTGGGTCTAGATATTTTCCACATCTTCCCGCACTCCGCTCCGGCGAACGTGTTTACCTAGTAAAGGGGCTTTTTAATGAAGAAGTCTGCTACAGAGTCACGACCTTTGGCGGAGAGACGATCGGCTATGTCCCGAAACGAAACGTAGCGGAAATAGGTGAGTATCATAATTGTCGGTGGATACTTTTAGTGGACCCTTTGGTCAAGACAATAATCCATTGAGTTTAAGATGGTAGTCACTGCTTTTGATTTTGCTTCTACCTCTAAACACGTTTTTCGTTCTTTGAAT
>WSSedB1CaDRAFT_10000666_pt1 | contig 14202 bp, 11 predicted proteins | sample WetSurSB1Cattail_FD_9460 | JGI IMG/M metagenome (IMG submission 9460)
GCCCGCCGGTGGCGATCGCAATCCGTAACGGCTTGGTCACGGCCATCTTATCTCGCCCCCTCCGCGATGACGTTGGGCCATGCTGATTCCCCTCCCCAAGACAAAGCGTCGAAGCTATCGATGCAGCCGGCCGACAGAGGATCATGTAGCCGATTTCGTCTCCGGCGCGTTCATCTCCGGCGCGATTTGGGCCCAATTCTTGAATTTGCCTCTGGATGGTCTCGGAGCTTTGCTTTCGGAGGTTGGCTCCACGCGATGCGCCGCGCCCGGTGCGCGCGGCTTGTCCATACGCGACCTTGTTCGAGACGGCGAATGGTTCGCTCGTCTATCGTCCGGCGGGGATGGCTGTCCTCTTCGGCAGGCCAGGGCGCGCGGCGACCGCCTTTTCTATCGCGGCGGTCATCTCCTGGCCCCGATCAGTCGTGGCGTAGCCGGATGCAAAGCACCGCGCGCGCCCATTCTCCGCGATCTTCAACCGCAACCCATCGTCCGCGAGCAGGGCGCGAACTTTGTCGAGAAGCTCGGTTTCGTCACGAAATCCCAAATACTCGGAGCCGTCCACGAAATGGCCGTCATGCTCTTCCGTCTTCTCCGCGACCATCGCCCGTCCCATGGCGGGAATCTCGATCGATCGCGTCGTTATGCGGTCACGGTTCATTTTACGCAAAAAGCATAACGCGATCTTGCCGTGGTGCATCGCCCGCGAATAGCTGACCCCAAGAGCCGGCGGGCCGACCGTTATGCGTTCATGCCGCATCATCTCCCAACCGCGGCTAAACCTCCTGGCGGGATTGCCGTAGACGGCGACCGTATGGCCCGCCTCCGCGAGCCCTCTGATGTAGCGAAAGCGATCCTCCTCGAATGTTCCGATGAAGACGAGATCGAAGCGTTCGTATTCCTCGCCAACCTCTTCACGAGACATAGGCCGATGAAGCGCTGGATCAAAAGCGTTGCCGAGCAACACTGGATCGCGCACGCCAAAGGCGCGCAATTCCGAAACATTGAATGTTTTGGTCGTGAAGAAAAGATCCCATTCCGGAAACGTCAGCCGCACAGGCCAGGTCAGATTGTGCCAGGCGGTTATATCGTCGGGCGAGTGATAGACGAGCAGCGGATCGCATATCTCGCGCAATTTGCGAAGGGTGGCGCGGGCAATACAGGAGCTGTTGTCGACAAACACGACATTGGGTCTCTCGGTCGCGACCGCCTCGATCAGCCTGTCGTTTTCCCGGTCTTGATCCGATGGCCATCTAAGCTTCCAGCGCACGCTCGCCAGTAGATTGAAAGGCGCGCTCAAGGCTCCCGCGTCATGAGCGATCGCGGTGACGCCGGGCTGCCGCCGAAACGCCTCGAATTTCTGAAGAGCGGTGCTGCCCTCCCACATTCGGGCATGGTAAAGGAGCTTCATCGCCGATTGGCCTTTTCGGTCGGGACCGCGCCGCTCTCGGCGGGTCGCGCCTGCTCGGTCGCCGCGCGGGGGTGAACCTCGCCACGACCGCTTATCGCGCCGGGGGGCGCGCGGTTTACTTCGAAATATTGACGATAGCTCCGAGCGAAGATGATACCCTGATTTCTGGTCGCCATCGATCGCCGCCCATCGCCCCCGGTCATGATCGAAGCGGCAAGGCCATCGAAGTCGTCAGCGGCGGATTTGCAGCCGCTCTCGCCGTCTTGCAATAAGGATGGCATTCTGCTCGAGCCTCGTCCCATGTCGGATGGATGTATCAGCGGCGGCTTGGTTGTAATGAATACGACGATCGCCAAAGCGAAGTCATCTGTCCTCCCCGATTGGCGCCCGTCGGCGTCGACTATGCTTCGCGGCAGAATTCTATTGCGGCGAGCGCGCCGGCGACGCTCTTGCGGGCGTCGAGTTCCTTGAATATCCGCAGTGACGCTTTCGACATGCGCTCGACCGTCTCCGGCTCCCGTCTCAATTGAACAAGAGCGTCGGCCAAGGCCCGCGCATCGCCGCATGGATAAACGATGGCGTTCTCCCCGTCGCGAGCAATATCGGTCGGCCCGACCGCTCCAACGCGGTCGCTGATTAGCAAGGGCAGACCAACGCAGGCGGCTTCGCTCAGCACCAGGGGGTGGGGGTCCAGTTCCGAGGGATGGGCGAGAATATCCGCGGCGCAGTAGACCTCGGCCAACCGATCGACATTGACGAAACCCAGAAAGGTGACCGGCAATTGCTTCGCGGCGACCGTCTTTCTTAGATTCTCCAAGTTGGCGCCATCGCCCGCATAGACGATGCGGAGAAGAGGCGACGCCTGGTTTGCCGATCGAAGCGTTTCCGCGGCCGCCAACAGATCGTAGGGACGTTTTCGGTCGGAAAGTTTGCCAACTGTCAACACGACAAATTCGTCCGGGCCGATCCCATGCGCCTGCCTGAAGGCTTGGCGCAGGTGAGCCCGATTGTCGGCGGCGGCTCGGTAGTTCGCCTCGTCGATCGTGAACGGCGAGCGAAAGAATCGCCGACGATCAACTCCATAATGGGCGTAATAAGCCTCGTTGTTGTCGCCGATCGTCAAAAAGCACTTGTACTGACTTAGCAAGAGAGGCAGCAGGACGCGCTTGGCGAATCTCACTCCGACGCGACGCTGATGAAGAAGCTCGCTGTCGCCGATCAGCATCGCCGGCACTTTGTTTCGTCGGCACCACCAAAGCGCGAGCAGCAGGGTCAATTGGTTGTAGCCATGGGTCAACACGACTTCCGGGTTGAACTCCGCGAGTTGCTCGCCAATACTCGGATTGCTGATTTCGAGCGGACCGACGCGAGGAATATCGGAGGCTTCTGGCAGGAACATATGGTCGTAACCCGACAGAAGATCCATGTTCCAGGCGATCTCGGTGTTCATCTCGCGATCGAAATAAGGGTCGATCCCGACCCGGCAGCAGAAGAACACCTTGAGCGCGATCCCCTCGCACCGAGCCAGCGCGCGGTAGAAGGGCGTGAAATGCTGTATCGGATGCGAAACGACGATGGCGAATCGGCTCTTGTCGCCGCGAGGCTGCTTCTCTTCGGACGTCTGATGCGTTGTCACGGCTTCTTTCCATGAGCTCGCTGAAGAAAAGTCCTCGGATGACACTTTCCGGTTTCTGGCATCTGCGTCGCTCACCCCATTGCCCCCCACGAATGACGCGACATCCAGTGAATGGCCGCCGCATTCAAATTGATATTGCACCAGGCGGAATTGCCCGACAAGCTACAAGCCCTTACAGGCCATATCGTTGTTGGAGACTGGCGGCGCGGCGCATCGCGATCGTCGTCAAATGGAGGGTTGCGCGGGCTCGAGGCAAGGGCGTGCGCCCTGGATGGCCGGCGGGGTCTTGGTTGTCATCGAGGCCCGGAGCCTAACTGTGTTTAGTCCCGGCAATTTCATTGGAGCGGCGTAGCGCGCCGTTTAGCATGTCGCGCATGCGCGCCACGGCGTCGGTTTGTTGCAGGCTGGATTCGGCCAATGCTCGCGCCGCCCGGCGTAATGCGATTCGTTCGGCGGGGGCGAGAGCGGCCATTCGATCGATGACCGCCGCGAAGCGGTCGGGCTCAGCGAGAGGAAGACTCCAGCCTGCTCCGACTCGCTCCAACTCGCGCCACGGCGTTTGATCTGAGATCAAAATCGGCAGGCCAACCTCCAAGGCGTCGAAAATGGCGTGACCGAAGTTTTCCCCGCGCGTCGGCAAAAGAAACAGGTCGTAACCCGCCAGCGTGGCGGCCACGTCGGCGTTGGGAATCGAGCCGCGATAGTGGACTTCGACATGAGCGGGAAGGCGTGAAATCAATTGTTCGCATTCGACCCAATAGGCCCCGTCGTTCGCCGGGCCAAAAATGTCGAACGTCACGGGCGCTCGCACATTCGCCAGAAGCTTGATGGCGTAATCGAGGTTCTTCTTTCGGTCGACACGGCTCAAGAACACGATGCGCAACCGGCCGTCATTCGCGGGCGCGACAGCTTGCGGCAACGGGCCGAGCACGCGGATGTTTGGAGCGACCACGATGTCGCGCGCCCACGGGCAGCCATCGCGGATTTCAGCGGCTTCCTGCTCGCTCGTGGCGTGCAGCCATACATCGTCGAGCAGGCCAAGGCCGCGCGCGGCGAGCAAATACGCTCGCTTGCGCGCCTGCTTCAAGCCGAGCGCCCCGGCGGAGAACTCACCGCGCGGCGCCAGTATCGTCGGCACCCGCGGGATAAGACCCAGTCGTCGCATGGCCAAAGCCGGGATCGTGAATTCGCGATCGAAAAATCCGTTCAGGATCATCAAATCATGCCGCGTCGCGCGCAGAATGTCGCGCAACCCCTCGGCGCCAAGGCTGGAGATTGCGCAGTGGCGCGCCGTGACGAGTCCATCGTTGGTCCATGGCCCGCGAGAGGCTTCCGTCGACTCGGAGCCCGAAGGCCCGTCGCGACCCACGACCATGAACTCGAACTCGTCGTCCAACGCCGCGACGTAGGCCCGAAAACTCTGATTGGGACCGGTCGCGTCGTGATTGGGCCAATAAGCGCCGAGGAGCACCAGGACGACGGGCTTTGCGGCCGCGGTTGCGTATTCGTCCAGAATTCGCATAGGCGTCGGGCGGGACTTCATTGCACGCGACCTTGTGGTTTTCGAGCATCGATCAACAAATTAAGTCCGAGGCGATTTCGCGGCGAACGCCGTGCTCCTTGCCGGCAAATCCCCCGGGTGGGCCGTGAGCGACGTCTGAACGCCTCCCGCGTGTTGGCTTCGCGCTTGCAGCCCCGCCAATTGGCCCAGGAGGCGAGCAACGGAGTTTTTGTTTGTATTTTCCCGGCAACTCATCGAAAGCGTTCGGGCGCGCGCGGGCTCACGACATAACGTCGATCTCTCCTCGAAAGGAGATGAGGATGAGATCGATCGCTTTCTCACAGCAGGGCAACGCCGAACATCGCCGTCGTTAGCAGTCCATAGCAAAGACTGAGCCCGTCCTTAAGCGCGAAGGCCACGGGATCGTCGTGCAACTCGCCACGGTGGCACAGCAGCCAAATCCGCTTGAGCCACAAAAATGTGATCAACGGAAAACTCGATAAAAAATGCGGGTGTTTATAGAACCCCGTCGGAAAAGCGTCCTCGACAAGATAAATCACCATAATCAGGACCGTCGCCATCATTGAACCGACGCCGAGGGAAAGAATCAGCGGCGCGTCGCTCGCGCGATAGCCTCTGCCGGGAGTTTCGTCGAGCCCATGCGCCACCATGCGCGTGATTTCGGTTTGGCGTTTGGCCGTCGACAATGACAAAAACATGAACATCGAGAAAACGAAAAGCCGGGGAGAAAACGCCACCTCGGCGACAACGACGCCAAGCGCCAGACGCATTGAAAAAAGCGTGGCGAGAACGAAAACATCGATGATCGGCTCGCGCTTCAACCGAAATGAATAAGCGAGACTGACGCAAGGATAAAGCCCGAGCATTCCCGCGCAGCCCGGACTTACAAGCGCCGCGACCAAGAATGAGATCACGCCGCCGCCCGCGATTAGGCCGATTCCGGCAGCGATCGGCAAATCTCCGCTGGCGAACGGCCTGTTCTTTTTCGACCAATGCCGCCGATCGTCGGTCAGATCCCAAATATCATTGAGAACATATGTCGCCGACGCCGGCAGGCTGAGCGCGACAAAGCCGCTAAGGGCGTGCGGCCACGCCGAGAAGTCGTAAGCCTTTCCACCCAAAATGAGCGGCACGAAGACAAGAGCATTCTTGGCCCACTGATGGAAGCGCAATCCGCGCCGAAACGAAGGGAAACCAAGCAATCTCGTCGGGACGACAGCGGCGAGTTCGGTGCGCGTCTTGATTTTCTTCTCCATCCTCGTCGAGCGGCCAACGAAAATCGCTGCGGTGGCGCTGCTCCAAACATGCAGATCCGCCGACGAATCCCCCGCGTAAATGAAGCCGTCCGGGAGTCGTTCGTTCACCTCCTTGGCTTTCTCCGCGCCCTTCATATTGCGGCCATCGGCCGAAGCGATGATCTGGCCGAAGAATGGGAAGCGGCTCTGGATTTTCTCGGCGATGGAAATATCCGCGCCGGTCGCCAAAATGACGCGGCGCCCACGCCTCGCTTCTCGTTCGACCAAGGCGACAAGCTCATCGTTTACCGGAAAACCCGCCACGTCATCCTGCGTGACGGCTCTCGCCAGTCGGCTTTTCACGATCGCCCGCCTGGAAAGCGTTCAGAACGGAATCTTCCGGGCGTCGAGCCAGCGCCGCTTTAAGTAAAAGACCAAGGCCTCGTGTAGAGCGTCGGTCGCGATTAGTGTGCCGTCGAGGTCAATCACCAGCGGCAGCGTAAGATCGTAGGCGATGAGTTCTTCAACTTGCCGCGATTTGGCTGATGCGAGTCGTTAGAATGTTTCATGGGCGCTGCTTTCATCGAAATAGCCGAACATGGTCCGCGATGAACGACGCCGCTGGGTGCATTTGCGCGCGCGGCGCCGGATGCCATTGCGCGCGTGAATTTAACGCTTGCCTCAATTGTTAGTCGCGGCGTCGGGCCGCGGCTCGGGACGCTTGAATGAAAAATGCTTATGTCCGTAATAGCTCACGGCGATTGGGCTGGCGACGCCAACCAGATGCGCGATTTCCTCGGCGTGCCAACCGAAATGTATTTGGGGAAACACGACGCGGACAAGGGCGACGCTGACGATCCAAACTTGGATGAAGCCAGCGACATTGACCAAACCGAAGCGGCCATACTCGACGGCGATGGGCTGTCCGCTCGCCGCGAAGACAAATCGCCGGGTGAGAAGAAACGCGGTCGTCATGCCGATAAGATAGGCAATCGCAACCGCGGCTTCATACTGCATAACGTTCGATAAGACATAGCGCGACAAGAGATTGACGAGCGCCGCCAGTCCGCCCGCGAGAGCAAAGTTCAGAAATTGCCCGAATTCGCTTCGATCCGACTTCGCTTGGCTGATTCGCAAGATCACACCCTCTCCGCCATCTCTTGGCCCATCCGAACGCTTTCGGAAATTCCACGATCCTCGGGGTAGTAGAAGCATGTGTCGGCGATTTGAAGCCCGTGAATCGGGGTTTGGACGGGTGGAATCTTCGCCGCGAAACCAGGTTCGCAGACAGGCTGCGCATGCCGCAGCCTCGCGACGTGGGACGACACGATATCAGCGGGACTCAAAGCGGGGTTCACCCGGCGCAGGCATGCAAAGGCCTCATCGAGCAATTGCTGGTCTGGCCACGCGAATTTGGGATGATCCGTCGGCATGTAATAGGGCACGTAGACAATTTTATCGTCCACCGGGCGGAGATTCGAAAACTCGATGAAGCCGGGGATCGGGATGTCCGGTTCGCTCACATTCACCCAGAAGTGCGGCGTCACCGAGCGCTTCAGCTTGAAGAGCAGACAACAAACGCCGATGTTGTTGATCGCATCATATTTGGCGAGCCAGTCGGCGGGCAGGTCGGGCGCCAAGTCGCGCACCAGCGGCGTCGGAACGGTGCTGATGACGGCGTCGGCGGGCAAGACGCCTTGCGGCGTCAGGACTCCGGTCACGCGCCCGTCTTGAGTCCGCACCTTCCACGCGGGGCAGGACAGCCGCACCGAGCCTCCGTTTCGCCGCAACGCGGCGATCAAGGCGTCCACTAGCGTCTGGCTTCCGCCGTCGATATAGCCCAACTCCTCGGCGAACAGATCGCGCCGCGAACGGCCGATGCGCTTGATCCTCGTCCATATCCACGCCGCGGACACGTGGTCCGCATAGCGATAGAATTTCAAATCGAACAGCGGCTTCCACAATCGGTCATAAACTTCGCGGCCGCACCAACGTGTGATCCAGGAGCGCGCGGACTCGGTTTCGATCGCGTCCCATCGCTCCCGCCTTGTCGATACGAATGCGAACAACCCGTAACGAATTCTGGAAAACACGCTGATTTTCGGAAAGCGCAACAACGAGATCGGGTCTCCCCAGGGATGGAGTCGTCCGCCCGTGAAATAGCCCATCGAGGTCGCGCGCCAGCGCATGCGATCGCCTATGCCGAGTTCATCCATTAGAGCGAATGTCGGGCGATCGGCCTTGCAGACGAAATGGTAGAAGCGCTCGATCGACAAGCCGCCGAAGTCGAAATGCGCGGCCATTCCGCCCGGATCGGCCGCCGCCTCCAACACCTGAACGGAGTGACCCGCCTTCGACGCATGATAAGCGGCGGCGAGTCCCATGGCGCCTGAGCCGATTACGATCAATCGAGCCATAAGGAATTCTCTTGAGGGCGGGAGGATGTCCACCCTAAACATAGACGGAGCAACAGCAATGGGCAAACCGCGCCGAGCGATTGGAGGGCCATATCAAAACTCGAGCGTAATTTGCGAATAGACCGGGTCGCGGAAGGTCTCCGACAGCGCCTGGGCCAAGGGCGTCGATTTCACTCCAAAGATTCCTGGCCAGTCGATCACCTCGAACACGTCTGGCGTCACCAGGGCTTCCAACTGATTCGCCGTGAACGGGGGGTTGGAGTTGAGCAGCGCATAGGCTCTAAGCAGGATCCAAAATACCGAGTATGGTATTTTCAGGATTATTGTTTTGCTATTTACGGCTTCTCGGATGGTCCTGATAAGTTCAATATAGGATATTCTTTCTTGGCCGCTAATGTTATAAGTGCCCGTCATCCGCTTCTCGAGTGAGGCGATAATTATATCACAAAAATCACCTACGTAGAGAGGTTGTCGTAAATATTCGCCAGAACCTGGAATCGGAAAAACGCGAACGCGACACATGAAGCGAGCAAGCCAGCCCAGATGTTTGCGGTCAAACCAGCCGAACATGAGAGTCGGCCGCAAAACGATGCGCTCAATCCCTGCGCTAATGACAATAGCCTCTTGTTTTTTCTTGGTTTCTGTATAATTGTCGACGGCCCTCGAATTTACGACGGACGACGATATGTGGACGATATAGGGGACGCGTTGGCGCGTCGCAGCCTCTATCAGGCGTTCGGTCGCGCGAATATTGTTTTTGATGAATTCCGCTGGATCCAGGCCGCCGATCTGCGCATGGCAGATCACCAAGGCCGCGCAAGACGCCAATTCATTTTCCCAACCGTCGTCGATCGCAAGGTCGGCCAGAACGACCTTTACCGAGGGATGCAGCCTCCGCAGAACAGCGGTATTCTCCTTGTGTTTGTCTATGGCGACAATTTCGTCGAACCCCTTGCGAAGCATGCGTTGAACCAGATTTTGGCCAACAAGCCCCGCGGCGCCGGTAATTACGATCTTTTTGGCCGACATACTATTTGCGCCTTTCTTCGGCGGGATTGCCGACGTCGATATCTAGGTCCGCTTGTCGTTGGACCACTTCATTTTGCTATTGTGGACAGTTTTGAACGGAAGCAATGTTTGGAACCTGGGTCGTCAGCGTCATGGGTGGAAGCAACGTCTCGGACAGGCCTTGAATACTCTCACGCTGGCGATGGCGCCAAAGGTGCTGATGGTCGTCTTTCTCGCTCCCCCACCAGCTTTCGCCTTTGCCCTACGGCAGCTGCCCTTCGAGCGCTAGCTTTTGCTTTTGCGTTTCAAAATACGATAAGGAGGGAAGTCGGCGACGACGGTGTATTTATCGACGATAAAATCGTCGAGGGCCTTCACGCCGCTACTGATCGCACTTTGATTTGGCTCCACGGCATCGTCCGCCCCGAGATATAGTATTATAAATGACGTATTACGTCTTTGGATATCCGCGATAATTACGTCTTGTATCTGGCGGTCTGTTTGCAGTCCCGGGTCAAAATGATACCATTTCGTCGCCGGTGGACGGTCTACTATGAAGTAGAAAGCGACGTCATTGACGGTTATTTTATCGTGCCGGCCGTTCCCAACAAATATTGGCTCGTTCGAATCCGTATTAGTTCGGATGAACTGAATTGCTTTAGACGCCGCGTCCGACATTGAAACGCAGCGCGCAAGTCGCAACTCGCCTGGAGGTCGGCACAACGTATTTGAGGTTTCCTTGTCGTCTTGTGCTAAACTGACAATTCTTCCTTGAGCAAGGGCTGTCAAATTAGCCAAGGCGGCTTTGGTTAAATGCCCGAGCGCGAAAAGACTTGCGAATGCCGAAACGGCGAGCGTCGCGATTACAAGCGTGACGACCGCTCGACGAGGCGGCGGGAGGCGTTTGCCAAAAACCTGTTCCGCGACAGCGCCAAACGTGATGAAGGCTGGAATGATTGAAAGCGCCATATGTATCGCGCTGACGCGCACCAACCCTTTTAAGTATAACATGAACACCAGGGCCGACAGCAACGCTAACTTCCAGCCCCGACCAGACGATGGCGCCCCTTCCGCGCCGACAGCGGCGCTGCCGCGAAGGCGGGCGCGTTCAGCCAGGCTTGCGAGGAAAACAAGCGGCGGAAAATACACGATGGCGTTGGAATTAACCTGCCCGATACCCGCTGCTGAATTAAATCCAGGGAATGGAAGAGAGCGCATCGCGGCGTAATTCTTGGATGGGTATTCCAGGATTTGAAAAATGAAATCAGGAATTATGCCCGTCGTCGCATAGGCGACGAATAATGGAGCGACAACAAGGGCCGTCCCAATCCAAAAGGGGAAGAGTAGCGCGGCTATGCGCCGAAGACGCGCGCCAGCTTTAATGCGCCCGAAAACGCCAAAAGCCATCAGGACCGCGGACTCGCCCGCACATGCAAAAAAGCCGACATCATAACGGAAAAGCACGACTAACCCGATACATAAGCCGGCCGCGAGCAGCCCCGCGGCCGAATATCGAGCGTCGAACAACGGAAGCAGTGGGAGAATGCCGAGCAGAATGAAAAACAGCGATGGCCAAACTGGATAACCGGGGAACCCTAAAACCGCGAGCCATAATATAGAAGCAGCCGTGACAGCCGTCGCGAAAAGGCGGCCCATCAAACTTGAAGCAATGACGTTCACCAAACAGGCTATGCCAGCCTTGACGATGAGATCCCATATTCTCTCGACAAGGATTGATGGGCCGAACAATTTGAAAATGGCCGCGAGCGTGAAAAATTGTCCTGGACCATAATTAGCGTAAAAATCGCGATGCGGCAGCGCTCCTTGGGCGACGCGCATGGCGCCCGTCAGTATTATGCCTTCGTCGTAAACGCCTACCTCGTGGGTTATCTCTATCCCGCCGAGAACGAAAGCAGTGCAGAACACGAAAGCTAATGTTGATAATCGAATCCAATTCGTTTCGTTAATTCTGGCGCGGAAAAACTGAAGCTTGCCCGTATCGTGCGTTGCAAGGCTCATTTATCATTTCCCATTTGTTTCATCGCGTCGTCGAGTCTTGAGCGCGCTGAATGTCATGACCGATTGGATAAATGTTCATGGCCGATATAATCTGGCGTTCCCAAGATAGCTCGGTCCTCGCGCGCTGTTGGGCGTTGCCCCGATCAAATCGCGTTTCTTCCGGGGAATGTGGGTTAAGTCCGCCTGTCATCGGCTCCGCTTGCCGGTCAGTCCCTGCTCTCCGGTCGTCAAATCGATTTTGTAGTGGTCGGCGAGACGCCGGCGAAAAGCGTCGAGGCCATGCGTCCGAATGAACACCCGCGCTTCGTCGATTTTCGCATCGATCAGCAGAAAATACCAAAGGCCTTGGAAAGTATGAAACAAGAAGCCCGCCTTGCCGTCGAGGAAACCAAGTCTGAGCACATATCTATATAAGAAATAGAGGACGCTGCGCAGATAGAGCGGCGCGCCGGCGAACACGCGGTTGCGCAGAAAGCGTTTCCATTGCGCCTGCGCGTGGGCGCGAAGGTCCATCGCCTCGTCGATCGGGAACAAGTGAACTTCGCGATTGATAAAATCGACCATCTGCCGCGTCGCGTATCGATTGTGCTTGTCGACCCACCAACCAATGTCGCGGAGGTTGTGATCGACAAAATCCCCCTCGAAGGTGATGCTTTCGCCTCGCGTCAGAACCGCGTATTCGTCCATCCACCGTTGTTCGATGCACGCGGCTCCCGCACGCCAAAGACGCAAGAAAATAGCGGGATAATAACCGCCGTGACGAATCCAGCGATCACGAAAAATCACTTTGCGCTTCAGTCTTCCGCCTGTGACATGCTCCGGCAATTTCGGAAGCTTTTCCGCGATTTCCGCCGCCAGCGACGGCTCGAAATATTCGTCGGCGTCAAGCCTTAAGACCCAGTCTGTCGCGATCTGGCAATTGTCCAATGCCCATTGAAACTGGTCCGCCTGATGTTTGAACGCGCGCTGGGCCACCTCGGCGCCAAGGCGCCTGGCGATCTCCACGGTTCTGTCCGAGGAGAACGAGTCGACGACGATAATCCTTTGAACGAAGGAAGCGACGCTGGCGATGCAGCGCTCGATGTGAATCTCTTCGTTCAACGTGAGGATCATCACGGTGATCGATAACTTTTCTCTCGCGGGCGTTTGCGCCGGGGCGACGGGAGCGGAATCGCTATTAATGGCCGTCAACACCTGTGATCCCCAATTGGCTCGGGGCCGCTCGCGCGCAGCGATTCCACTATCGCCAATGTCGTGTCGGTCACCGCGACGATTTCGGCCATTGAAATCGGCGCCGCGCGCTTCCCGCGAGTCGCCGCCAGGAATTCTTCGACGAGTTCGCGCTGTCCCTTGTTTTGCGCGTCCTTTTTGACTCGCGCCTTTCCGCCCGAGGTGATGGTCAGGCGCCGGAAATCGTCGAGTTGAACGACGCGTCCCGCGGCGAAGGCCTCGATATATTCCTTGGAGACGCCTTGATCGCCGAGCGAAGTATAGACGATCGTTCCCGTCGAGCCGTCGGCGAATCGGATGAGAATCGAAACGGCGTCATCGTGGCCGCGGGCGGTGATCGCCTGGGCCTCGATCGGAAGGCTTCCGCAAAGGAAAGTCAAGGCGTCCACGAAATGACACACTTCGCCGACTATGCGTCCGCCGCCTTCGTCGCGCTGAATCCAGCTGTCGCCGGGGATCGCGCCGGCGTTGATGCGATACAGCATGATCAGCGGCCCGCTGCGCGGCTCAAGCGCTTTCTTCGCCTCGATCAGCAGCGGCGCGCAACGTCGATTGAATCCAACGGTGAGAATTCCCGTCGCTTCGTGCGCGGCCGCGATCACCTCGGCAAGTCCTTCGGCGTTTATCGCGAGCGGCTTTTCGCAAAAAACATGTTTGCCGGCCCTTAGCGCCGCCGCCGCGAGGGGCGCATGCGTGTCGTGGCGGGGGGCGACGAAAATCGTGTCGGTTTCCGGGTCGGCGAGCGCCGCCGCGGGATCGGTGGCTATGACCGCGAAACCGTTTTTCTCGCCCGCATGGCCGGCGCTGACTCCGGTGGAAGTCACGACCGTCGTTAGTGCAACTTTGCTCGCCTTCTTCAGCGCCGGCAACAACACGCCCTTGGCGTAATTGCCGAGGCCGATGAAGGCGACCCGGTTGCCGTCGCTTTTCGGCGGCGGCGGGGCCAGTCGAATTGATCTTTCGATCCGACCGGTGGGCGCCTCGGGATAAGTCAGCAGAATCGCGAGATGTGGAGCGCCGCTCTCCATTAGCTCGTAAGCCTTTTCAGCTTCGGCGATGGCGAAGCGATGCGTCACGAGACGTTTCGGCGTCACCTTGCCGTCGGCGACGAGCGCGAGAAACGCCTCCATATTGCGTTGCTCGGTCCAGCGCACATAGGGCAAGGGATAGTCTTGCCCCTCTTGCTCGTATGACGGATCGCCGCGGCCTGGGCCATAAGACATGGACAATTTGAGTTCGAGTTCGCGCTTGTAAAAGGGTTCGCGATCAATCGTCATTCCGACGAGCCCGACTACGACGATACGGCCCTTGAGCCGGCTGATCTCCGCCGCGATATTGATGGGTTCGCTCGATTTGGACGATGCGGTGAGGATCACCGCGTCGGCGCCGTGGCCATTCGTGAATCCGGCCACCGATTCGGCGAGATTGCCGGAGACCGCGACGTCCGCGCCAAGTTCAAGCGCCAGCGACGCGCGCGCGGCGTTCGGATCGAATCCGAGCACGCGGCAGCCGTTAGCCTTCAACAATTGGACGGTGAGCAAGCCGATGAGTCCAAGACCCATCACGACGATTCGCTCGCCGAGCGTCGGAACGGCGAGACGGACGCCTTGCATCGCGATTGCGCCGAGGGTGACGAAGCTCGCGTCCTCGTCATCGACATCGGCGGGAATCGTAACCGTCAGATTTTTCGGGATCGCATTGACTTCCGCGTGATTCGCCAGTCCGGC